>Ga0265298_10003803_pt1 | contig 19693 bp, 17 predicted proteins | sample AusTroGonzalo_MG_3_FD_193486 | JGI IMG/M metagenome (GOLD analysis project Ga0265298, IMG submission 193486) | Bovine rumen microbial communities from tropical cattle in Woodstock, Queensland, Australia - Gonzalo_01 | ecosystem: Host-associated > Mammals > Digestive system > Stomach > Rumen ... | reverse complement strand
CGATGTCGCCACGATCCGGGAAAAATATTTGTCTGCTTCGACCCTGCAGAGCTATCTGTCCTGCCCCGCCAAGTTCTACTACCAGGTGGTGAAGGGCCTGGCCACCGAGGAAGAAGTGGCCGAGTCCCTGGACGCCGGCATGCTGGGCAACGTGTACCACCACGTGATGCAGCAGCTGTACGGAGACAAAGCCATCATCACTCCCGCAGATCTGGACGCTTTCCTCAAGGACAACGCCCGTTTACGCCGCATGGTCCGCGCCGAAATCCTGAAAGTCATGCGCAGCATCGAGGTCACAGGCCGTAACCTGGTTTTGGAAGAGGTTATCCTGGGGCATATCCGTAAGACACTGGAGTACGATGCTCGCCTTTTGAAGGAAGCCGGTTCCAAAGGATTCCAGATGATCGGTCTGGAGAAGAAATACACCATGGAGAGGGACGGGTTCAAATTCAAGGGCTTCGTGGACCGCATGGACTCCTACCTCCCGGGCCAGGTCCGTATCGTGGACTACAAGACCGGAAAGGTGCAGGACGACGACATCCTCATCACCGACGAAAACGCCGCCGGAGTCGTGGAAAAACTCTTCGGCCCGAAGAATGCCTCCCGCCCCAAGATTGCCCTGCAGCTCTATCTGTACGACCAGTTCGCCCAGAACGATCCGTCCCTGCGTGGGTCCCGGGTCATCAACTCCATCTACAGCACCGGCCGTCTCTACACCGGCCCCCTCCCCGACTGCGCCGCCAGCCCCGAGTTCATGCGCCTCACCGAGCAACACCTCACCGACATGCTGGCCGAAATGGTGGACATCAACATTCCCTTCACCCGCACCACCGAACTCAAAACCTGCGAGTGGTGCGACTTCAAAACCATCTGCGGCCGGTAGTGGGTTCCGGCCTATTGCCCGGCTTTTTGCGCACACGGACACCAGAATGGCGAATCCGTGTCCGGACGGCGTTTTTAACCGCACGCGGACACCAGAATGGGCAATCCGTGCCCGGATGCGTCCACGGGGATCGCCGGCGCGATATACGCTCCGCGCCGGCTAGTTGCATGTAAGTATCGGGGCACCGCCGGTCCTCGACAACGAAGAGGGCCGGCTGCGGACAGGGCCCCCGGGCTCCGGGAAAGGGCCCAGGGGCCCTGCCGCTGCCCACCGGGACGGGGAAGAATGTGCGTGGGTCACCGGGGACGGGAGTGGGGGCGGCTTCGTGTCCAGACGGCCCCAGCTCCCGGCCCCGGTGCATCGTGCGTTCGGCTAAAGCACGAAAAGTGGATTCTAGGGCCCAAAGTGTGCTTTAGAGGGTGAAATCTGGGGCGCTAAAGCACGAAATCGATGTTTAAAGGCCAAAAGTGTGCTTTAGGCGAGAGGGGGGAGATACACGGGAATGACAATTTTTTTATAACTTTGCAGCCCTATGGAGAATGAGAATAAAAAATTGACCCCCATGCGATTCCTCTCCGACAAGATGGAGATGCCGTGGGGAAGCGTAGAATACAAGGTGGCCGATCTTGGCTTTGTGGATTCCATGGCCTCCGAAGGCTGGCTCAAGGGTAACAACATGAGTGACATCATGCAGACCTATCTGGAGCGAGTCGTGGGGGAAACCTCTTTCAACTGGTACGGAACGCAATTTCCGGTTATGGTGAAGCGACTCACCGTAAAGGACAAGACCTCCCTTCACGTGACCGCAGACGACGAAGTGGCCGAGCAGCGCTACGACGCCTTCGGCAAGACCGCCCTCTGGTACGTGGAAAAGGCCGGGGCCGATGCCACCCTCTACCTTGGCTTCAAGGAAGACATCACCGCCGAGCAGTTCTACAAGTCCTGCCACGAGAACAACGTGGAGAAACTTCTGCACAAAGTAAAGCCGAAGGCAGGGGAGACCTACCTCATCACCCCCGGCATGGTGCACGCCGCCAAGGACGTCACCCTCGTGGAAATCGCCGAGGCGTCCGAACTGTGGTTCCGCCTCTACGACTGGGGCAAGGAAGACCGCGAACTCCATCTGGAGGAGGCGTTCGACCTCATTGACTTCCAGAGGTACAGAGTAAGGAGAGAGATGGCCGATCAGGTCGGCCATGACGGAAATCAGGTCGGCCATGACGGAAATCAGGCCGGGCATGACGGAAATGACTCTGCCATCGCCATCACTCCTCAGTTTACGATCAATAAGATCGGCCTCACGCAGCCGCTCAAGAGCACCCGCGACGAGGACGACACCTTCCTCCTGTACTACTGCACCAAGGGCAAGGCCGATATCCAGGCCGACCAGGTCAACTACAAGATGAAAGAAGGCGACGTCATCCTGGTCCCCGCCGAGGCCAACGAATTCTTCCTCCTCCCCGAGACCCCGGACGCCGAACTCCTCGAAGTCCGCATGGATCCCCGTCCGGAAAACGACATCGTATCCGAACCCGTCGATGAGTGAAGTTCGCATTGACAAATACCTCTGGGCCATCCGCGCATTCAAAACCCGCACGGAGGCGGCCGACGCCTGCAAAGGCGGCAAGGTGAAAGTGGGGCAGGTGAGCGCCAAGCCCGCCCGCCCCGTCCAGACCGGAGAAATCATCAAAATCCATAAAGGCGCCATCGAGTACACCTACCGGGTGGTGGAACCCACCGAACACCGCGTGGGCGCCGCCCTCGTACCCCAGTACGCAGAGAACCTCACCCCGCAGGCCGAGCTGGACAAGCTCAAGGCCCCCGTGGAGACGTTCTTCCTGACCAGAGACAGAGGCGCCGGTCGTCCTACGAAGAAAGACCGGCGCGAACTCGAAAAACTCTGGGATGAACTGGATTAGTATTCGTATCCGAAGTAATAACCCTTCTTGGCGGTAGGAATGCCGTCACGCATCCAGGCGGGCATATCAGAGCCCTTCAGGTAGTAGTCGAAGAACTGCTGCAGACGGATGCTCAAATCCTTCCTGTTCCTACGCTGACGCAGGTTGTGCGCCTCGTCGTTGTATTCCAGCAGCCAGGCCGGTTTGCCCAGACGGCGCAGGCCCATGAACATCTCGATACCCTGGTACCACGGAACGGCACCGTCGTTGTCGTTATGCATGATCAGCACGGGCGTGGTCACGTTCGGAAGCTTGAACAGGGGAGAGTTCTCCATGTACAGCTCGATCCCGTCCCACAGCTCGCGGCCGATACGGCTCTGCCCCATCTCGTACTGTCCCTGCCGGCTGTTGCCGCTCTCCCAGCGGATACCGCCATAGGCCGATGTCATATTAGACACCGGAGCCCCTGCGCCGGCCGCCTTGAACATGGAAGTCCGCGTAATCAGGTAAGCCACCTGGTAACCGCCCCAGCTCTGGCCCTGGATGGCCATGTTGTCGCGGTCGATCCAAGGGAACTGCCACAGGCTCTGCGCACCGCTCACGATGCAGTTGTAGGCGCATTCTCCGGGGATGCCGGCATGGTACACGATGTCCGGAACGAACACCACATAGCCGCGGGATACGAAGAAAGGAATATTGATGATGCTCCACATCGGCTGCACCTGGATATGGTTGTACAGCGTCTCGGAGTTCTTTTCATAGAAGTAGCAGATGACCGGGTATTTCTTCGAGGCGTCAAAGTCCTCCGGCTTATACAGCAGACCGTCCAGCCGGGTGCCGTCGAAGGCCGTCCAGTGATACAGTTCCACCGTACCCCAGTTATAGTCCGCAATCTGCGGATTGATAGCCGTGAGCTTCTTGGCCGCACGACCCGAAACAGCCCAGTACAGGTCCATCGGATCCCGGAAGTTGCCCTTCTGGTACAGATAGACATCGGCCTTGGCGGCCTTCTTGACGGAAGACCAGCTATAGCCACCGAAGTCCAGCAGCTGGAACTTGGTCATCGGCTTGGCCACGGTGACGGAAGCGATGCCGTTCTCCTTGGTCACCTCGTCAAAGACGCTGACACGGAAGCTGGAGGGGATGAAACGCTCCTCCTCCTTGTCACGCGTGTCGATATAGCGGTACACCGTCTTATGCTCCCGTCCGGAAGTCAGACGCATAAGGCCCGCCTGGCCGGAAGAAGTGGGGACTCTCCAGATATCGTATTTGTCATAGAGCAGGACGTATTTTTCATCCTCCGTCCAGCCCACGATGCCGCAGGGTTCCGGACGCATCGGGTGGTCGTCGTCCTCCTCATAGAAGATGCCCTCCACCGTGGAGACGGACATATCGGCCACAGAAAGGATATGCCACTTGAGGTCTGCGTAGTCCCACCAGATAGCATACTTCGCCAGGGAGAAAGCGCCTCGCCGTCAGAAGAGCCCTGATGGACCTTCTGGCCGTTGATCAGGATGCTCTTGCTCATCTGGTAGTTCCACTGGGTCTCCACCGGATTGTCGTAGCGCACGATCATGCTCACGGCCGCGTCTCCCCGGTTGCCCAGGTACAGGCGGTCCCGCTTGTTCAGCGTAAAAGGAACCAGCATGCCATTCACCAGCTCGGTGGTATAGGTGCGGGTCTCGTCCCGCTTGAGATTGGTCTTCTGGTACGGCGGAAGCTCGTCGGCGTCCCAGTTCCAGATATCCAGGCCCGGCGTCTCAAAAGGCACGAGCGTGGTGTCTTTCGGGGGCACGTAAGCCTGCACGCCCACGAAAATGCGCGAGCCGTCGTGGCTGAAAGAAGCCTTGGAGTTCTCCGTGATGCCCCACCCCTGAGGAAGGGCCGATAAGGAAGCCTCGAGAAGACGGGCCGATGTCCCATCCCACAGGCGCATCACGGCATGCTTGCTGCCGCTCTCCAGCGTATCTTGGGCCGACAGGAACAGCGCCCTGGAGCCCGCCTCGTCAAAGACCGGCAGGCCCAGCCAGGTGCAGGTGTCCGGCTCGAAGGAGGCCGAGCGGGAAGCTACGGAATAGAATCCGGCGTTCATCTTCTTCTTGCCCAGCTGACGCACCAGGCCCAGCTTCTGGCCGTCCTCGGAGAACACATATCCCGTTACATTGCGCAGCGTGTCGATGCTGCCATCAGCAAAATGATACACGGCCAGCGGACCGCCCATGTCTTTCTTCTTGCGGTCTGCCTTGGGGATGAAGCTGGTATCGGCCGTGGCGAAGGCAAAAGCCTGCAGCGCATGCCTGCCGGCCTTGTAGCCCTTTACGTCGGGGAACTTGCGGATCCCGCCGGTCGTCAAATCAATAATGGCGAGGGAGTCCTTCGGCATGTCATCGGCCTTCTTCTTGTCGATCTTGGCGCGGCGCGTCCTGGCGAAGAAAGGCTTGATCTGGCATACGGCGTAGGAGTCGTCCTCCAGGACGGTGGCCCGGTAGCCGCGGGGGATTTCGATGACGCGGTCCTGCTTCTTGCCGGCGACGCGGATGTACAGGGTGCCGTCTCCCTCCTGAGGGTTCACCTCATAGGAAACGACCTTGCCGGAAGGGGAGATGGCAGTAGCTGACACTGCCTGCCAACTGTCAAATACGCTGTGGTCCAGGGGTTTTTTCTGGGCCTGCAGGGATAAGCTCAGCAGCAGGCAGGGAAGAAGGATGGTATTTTTCATTACTTTTTGGGGAGTATGTAAAGTATGAGATTTTCGATGAGGTAGAAAACGAAGACGAGCAGCACCGCCAGGCTCCAGTTGAGGCCCGCGACCGCTACAAAGACGGCGGCTACGACCACGAAGCCCAGGAACACGATGCGCTTGGCGTCCAGCAGCTTGTGGCCGGGCGCGACCTTCATGCCGAACATGGGAATCTCGCTGACAAGCAGGAGGCCCAGCACTACGGCGAGTATAGGCAGGAACCAGGGCGTCGCTACCAGGAAGTCCGCCGCGTCGCTCTTGCAGGCGAAGTAGCACAGCGAGCCGCAGATGATGGCGGCCGTAGGCGTAGCCACGCCGATGAAATCCGTGGTCTGGCGCTCGTCCACGTTGAATTTCGCCAGGCGCAGGGCGCTCATCACGGCGAGGAACAGGGGAACGGCCTGCATCCAGCCCTCCACGTGCTTGATCTGCATGGTGCCGATGAGCATCATGGCCGGCAGTACGCCGAAACTGACCATGTCCGAGAGCGAATCCAGCTCCTTACCCATGGGCGAATACGCTTTCAGGAGCCTGGCGGCCAGTCCGTCGCAGAAATCGAAGACGGCGGCGGCCAGCAGCATGATGAAAGCCAGGTCCGGGCGACCCTGCAAAGCGAACACCACTCCCACGCTGCCCGAAAGGGCATTCATGGAAGTGATGGTGTTCGGAATATATTTCTTGATGGACATTACTTGACGCCGATTTTCTTCAGGATTTCCTTGGGAACGGCTTTCTTGTTCACCAGGATGTTCAGGGTCTTGCCCTTGGCGAAGTCCTCGGACATGTACCACAGGCCCTTGTAAGCGCCGGTCTCGCCCCAGGAGTTCTTGATCATATAGTACTTCTTGCCGTTCTGGTCCTTGGCGATGCCGTACAGGTGCATGCCGTGGTCGTCGGTGGAGGACTTGTCGTCATACATCTCCTGACGGATCTCCTGGGTGACGGAGATTTCCTTGGCGGTCACCTTGGCGGCGGGCTTCTCATCGGCCTTGCCGACCCAGCGCTCCTGGTCGGAACCGCTGGTGGCCTTGTTCTCCTCGTCCAGGAGGATGGCCAGGCCGTTGCGGGTGAAGCCGGTCTCGGACACGTCACCGCCCCAGGCTACGGTGTAGCCATTGTTCACGGCGTAGTCCATGATGGACATGAACTCGTCCAGAGGGATGTTCCAGGAAGGGGTCCAGCGCCAGTTGTCGGCCACTTCCATGGCGACCTGCGTGTAGAACGGATTGTGCGTATAGGAGGTGAAGCCGATATAATCGTCCAGGTTGATGCCCAGCTGGGAGGCGGGGATCACCTTGTCCTCGGGGACTTCGCCCATGTAGGCGTCCAGGATGCCGTCAACACCCTTGGGCCATACCTTGGTGAGCTTCTTGTTGGGGTTCTTCACCACGGCGCTCACGTAGCCCTTGAGGACGGCGTCCAGTTCGGCCTGGACGGGGAGGTCGTAACCGTACTGGAGGCCGGTGTAGTCGCTCTGGTAGATGAGGCCGTAGTTTTTGGCCACTTCCAGCACGTCGCCGAAGTCGGAGCCGGCTGCGAAGTTGAGGTAGCCGTCCATGCGCACGTACTTGATGGCCTTGTCATAGTAGGCCTTGCGTACGACGAACATCTCGGAGAAATCCGGATACTGGGCGGGATCCTTGATGCCCTTGGCTTTGATAATCTCGGACTCCAGGAAGGACAGCGTGCTGAAGCACCAGCAGGTGCCGCTGCGATGCTGATTCTTCACGGAGGTGATGGGATTTTCCTTGACGACGGTGAACTGATAGTCCTCGGGGGAGATGGCGGCTTTGGCCTTGGTCTGAGCCATGGCCACGGAAGCAATGCCTGCAGCCAGAACTACACTGACGATAATCTTTTTCATACCTTCTTTTATAAAATAGCAGGACAAATGTAGAGAGAAAATCGTAAATTTGCAACCCATGAAAACCATCCTGTATATCCACGGTATGGGCGGCGGCGGAGACAGCCGTATCCCGAACCAGCTCAAGACCCTCCTGGCCCCTTCCGGGATCCGGGTGGTTATCCGTACCTACGACTTCGACCCGCCCCTGGGACGGGCCCAGATAGAGCAGTGGATGGAGGAGTTGAGGCCGGACCTCGTCATCGGCGAGTCCCTCGGCGCCATCCAGGCCCTCCGCGTGAAGGGCGTCCCGCACCTTTTCGTCTCTCCGTCGCTGGGTGCGCCCGCGAAGCTGGTGAAGTACGCCCCCATCGCGCGTTTCGCCCTGGGCCGATGGTGCCTCCACCACCGTTATCCGGTGAAGGCGGGGGACCGTCAGCCCCTCAAGTTTACCTACGAGGTGATGATGCGCTATAAGGAGCACGGGGAGGCTGCGCTCGCTTCCATCGGCCCGGAAGATTATTACTTCGCCTTCTTCGGGAGGAACGACCACTACATGCGCTCCGGCGTCGTTCAGATCGGCCTTTGGGAGAAGTATTTCGGCCAGTCTTACACCGTCTATGAGGGCACGCATTTCATGGAGGAAGAGTATATCGAAAGCCTTCTGGTTCCGAAGATTCACGAGGTGCTTTCTTTGCAGAAATAGCCGGATTTTTGTAACTTTGCAGCATGATTAAAAAGTATCTTCTGATACCGTTGTCGCTGCTGGCGCTTGTCTCTTGCCAGCACGTCCAGGTGACTCCGCGTCCTACGCTGCCCATGGTGTATTCCATTGCGGCGGATACGGCCGGTGTGGGTCGTCTGGTGGCCCAGTCGGGACAGCGCGGCGGGGAAGGCTCCATCGCCATCATCGGCGAGCCGCGCAACGTCATCTCGCTGGCCCGCCGCTTCCAGGGATGCGACCGCGTGGACAACGTGGACGGCCGCACCGTGCGGGATTCCCTGCCGGATTTCGCCGGAGAGACCTTCGACGCCATCATGGACGCCCGCTTTGCGCCCTATTCGCATTTCCAGGATACGGACAGTCTCCGAGACGCTGCCGTAATCAACGCCGTCAGCGCGTGGGACAGCCTTGCCTGGCGCTCGGCCAGCGACCTGGAACCCCGCCTCCGCAAGGCGCGCTCCAAACTGCTTATTTACACATCCTCCCTGCAGGCGCAGTGGGGACTGTTTGACGTAGATACCCTTCAGCAGATGTGCGGCGGTAACTGCCGTGTCATTTCGCCGGTGCACGCCATGCTGGACGAGGCCTACGCCGCCGGCGCCCGTTCCATCGCCGTCTGGACCTCGCATGAAGTGAGCAGCAGCGGTGCGTGGGAGGCCGTCTTCGCCCAGAAGGGTTGGGCCGATGCCCACCTGAGCGTCCTCGTCCCCGAATCGGCCGTGGATGTCCGCACTCAGTTGCGCAGCCTGCTGCGCCAGTACCGCCAGACCGGCCGAGAGTTGGACGCCATCCTGGTGGACGACTACTACGTGGACCTCACCCTGCTCCGCTCGGAACTGAAACTGATGCAGATGGATATTCCCATCTGGGACCCCATCAACTCGATCATCCGTGTTACCTACGACACCATGCGGGAGCATCACATGTTCACTCACCGGATCACCAGACCCGTAGTCCATTATTACGAAACAGCCGAATCGGCCGAGGGAAAACCCCGTCTCAAGTATGTTCCAAATCTCGATTAACCCGGATGAAATAGCCGCCCTTCCTTTGGCTACGTTCCCCGGCGAGATTGTCATCGTTGACGATGCCGAGACGTTGGCCCAGGCGGTCCGTTACCTGAAAAGGCAGAAGGTGATCGGTTTCGATACCGAGACCCGCCCTACCTTTTCCCCTGAACAGCATTCCTCCGGAACGGCCATCCTACAGTTGTCCGGAAGCGGTAAGGCGTTCCTGTTCCGCCTTAAGAAATGCGGGCTTCCGCGGGCGCTGGCCTCCGTCCTGGCCAACCCCTGCATCGTCAAGGTTGGCGCCGCCACCCTGGACGACATCCGCGGCCTGCAGAAGATCACCAAGTTCGCAGCCAAGAATTTCGTGGACCTGCAGAACGTAGTGTGGGAATACGGCATCCGCGACAAGAGTGTCAAGAAGATGGCCGCCATCATCCTGGGCGTGAAAATCTCCAAAGCCCAGCAGCTTTCCAACTGGGAAGCCGAACATCTGTCCGAAGGTCAGCAGAAGTATGCGGCTACGGACGCCTGGATCTGCCGGGAGATGTACCTGAAGCTGCTCGCTTCCGAAAAGCATCCCCTGACCCCCGAACAACTTCACCCTGAACGTTACCAAGACAATGGATAAAGTCATCCTGAAACCCCGCCGGGAGGAGTCCCTCCTGCGTTTCCATCCCTGGGTCTTCTCCGGGGCCATCGCCCAAATCCAGGGCCATCCCGCCGAGGGAGACCTCGTGAGCGTCTGCGCCGCGGACGGCCGCGTGCTCTGCTGCGGCCATTACCAGATTGGCTCCATTGCCGTGCGTGTTCTCAGCTTCGACGAGGACCCTACGCAGCCGGATTTCTGGCTGCGGATGCTGTCCCGCGCCTATGCGCTGCGGGAGGCTTGCGGTCTGGCTACATCGGCCACCACTACCTGCTACCGTCTGGTGCATGGTGAGGGTGACGGCCTGCCGGGCCTGATCATCGACTATTACGACGGTGTCTGCGTGCTGCAGGCCCATTCGGTGGGTATGTTCCGCGCCAAGGCTGCCATTTCCGCGGCCCTGCAGGAACTGTACGGGGACCGTCTGAAAGCCGTGTACGACAAGAGCTCCGGCACCGCGCCGTTCAAGGCGGGCCTGGAGCTGGTGGATGGCTATCTGTATCAATCCCCCCGTGTCATGCCCGGCCCCGACCGCGTCATGCCCGGCCCCGACCGCGTCATGCCCGGCTCCGACCGCGTCATGCCCGGCCCCGACCGGGCATCTCTCGACGAACTCGTTGTCCTGGAAAACGGCAACAAGTTCCTGGTGAACTGGTGCGAGGGCCAGAAGACCGGCTTCTTCCTGGACCAGCGGGAAAACCGCTTCCGGGTGGGTTCCCTGGCCAAGGGCCGCCGGGTCCTGAACCTGTTCTGCTATACCGGCGGCTTTTCCATCTATGCCCTGGCCGGCGGCGCGGCCCACGTGGATTCCGTGGACAGCTCCCAGCGTGCCATGGACATGGTGGACAAGAACGTTGCCCTTAACGGATTTGATTCGTCGCTGCACACTTCCTACTGCACCGACGCCATTGACTTTGTCAAGAATGTGCCCGACGGCGCCTACGACCTCATGATCGTGGATCCGCCGGCATTTGCCAAGCACCGCGGTGCCCTGAAGAACGCCCTGCGTGCCTACCAGCGCCTGAATGCCGCCGCCATCGCCAAGGTGGCTCCGGGCGGTTTTGTGTTTACCTTCAGCTGTTCCCAGGTCGTGGACAAGGAGGCCTTCGCCCTGGCGGTGTTCAGCGCCGCCGCCGAAACCGGCCGCAGTGTCCGCATCCTGGACCGCCTGAACCAGCCCGCCGACCATTCCGTCAACATCTACCACCCGGAAGGGGAGTACCTGAAAGGCCTGCTGTTGTACGTGGAGTAGCGGCGGTTTACCTTGTCGGACTCTGCCAGAGCACAGAAGCCTTCTTCAGGGCATTCCACTCGTCCTGCGTAATGGGAACGTTGCAGGTACCCATCGTGAAGATGAGACCGTTCTTTTCCAATACTCTGGCGCGGGCGATCTGCACGTTGAAACCATACACATCCTTCACGGTGACGTTGCGGCCATAAGGGGAGGCCAGGAGGTCTTCAAGCAAGCGGTAAGCGCGCTCGTCGAGTTGGAGCTCGATGTCCTCGGGGTAGAAACTTGCGTTGAAGTTCATGGACTTCCTGCCGGTCTTGAGAACCAGGCATTCGCGGTTTCCATCCACGACGATCTGGGCTTTACCGACAACCTTTTTGACCTGGGCGGGCTTGCCAGTCTGAGCCATGGCTGTGATTCCGAAGAATACAGACAAAAGAAGAATGATATGTTTAATAGGTTTCATAGTTTAATCGTTGTTAGTTAAAAGTTTAGTGTCTAAATGCCGGGGCTGTTCCGGCCCGGAATTGTTCCAAAAAACTAACAATTACTAATGCGAACATAATAACTAATTCACACAAAAGCAAATAATTAGTCAATAATCGTAAAAATCGCATGCTCATACCCTCACGCGCGAAAAGAAGGGAAATATTTTGTAATTTTGCCGTTGATATGGGACAGACGAATCAAGAGGCATACATGTTTCCGACCTCGGTGAAGGAGGTGGAGGCGCTGGGGTGGGATTATATTGACATTATCCTGTTCTCCGGGGACGCGTTCATCGACCATCCGTCGTTCGGGACGGCCGTGATTGCCAGGTGGCTCCAGAAGTGGGGCTATCGGGTGGCCGTGGTGCCGCAGCCGAACTGGCGCGACGACCTCCGCGACTTCCGCAAGCTGGGTGCGCCCCGGCTGTACTTCGGCCTCAATGCCGGCGCCATGGACTCCATGGTGAACCACTACACAGCCTCCAAGCGCCTGCGCCACGACGACGCCTACACCCCCGACGGAAAGGCCGGCGCCAGACCCGACTACGCCGTCACCGTCTATACCCAGATCCTGAAGAAGCTCTTCCCGGACGTCCCCGTGATCATCGGCGGCATCGAAGCCTCCCTGCGTCGCCTCACCCACTACGACTATTGGAAGGACTGCCTCATGCCCTCCGTCCTCGTCACCTCCGGGGCCGATTATCTCTGCTACGGAATGGGAGAAAGGCCGATGCTGGAGCTGACCAAAGGCATCGAAAAAGGCTGGTCAAGGCACAGGATGCAGCAGATTCCGCAGATAGCGTTCTTCGTAAAGGGAGGGATGCCCGATCAGGTCGGGCATGACGGAAAAGGGACCGGGAATGACGGGAAGGGGACCGGGAATGACGGGGCGTCATGCCCGGCCCCGACTCTTCCGTCATGCCCGGCCCCGACCGGGCATCTCGTCCTCCACGGCTTCGAGGAATGCTGCAAGGACAAACGCGCCTTCGCAGAGAACTTCCACTGGATCGAGACCCACGCCAACATGATGCACCCGGACACCATCCTGGAGCCCGTGCACGACGGCTACGTCCAGATCAACCCGCCCTACCCGCCGGCAACCACCGAAGAAATGGACTCCTTCTGGGACCTGCCCTTCACCAAGCTGCCGCACCCCCGCTACAAGGGCAAACGCATCCCCGCGTACGACATGATCAAGTTCTCCGTGAATACCCACCGGGGCTGCTTCGGCGGCTGTAACTTCTGTACCATCGCCGCCCACCAGGGCAAATTCATCCAGAGCCGAAGCGAGAAATCTATCTTAAAAGAAGTCCAGCAGCTGAACAACCTGCCCGACTTCGCCGGCAACATCTCCGACGTAGGCGCCCCCACCGCCAACATGTACGGCATGCATGGCAAGAACCTGGAACTGTGCGACAAGTGCAAGCGCCGCAGCTGCCTCTTCCCCAAACGCTGCCCCAACCTGGAGTGCGACCACACCCGCCTGATGGAACTCTACAAGCGCATCGACTCCACCAAAGGCATCCGCCACAGCTACATCGGCAGCGGCATCCGCTACGACCTCTTCCTCACCGAAGACGGCTTCGTGGACAACAGCTCCAAGCCCTACCTCCAGACCCTCGTCCTGAACCACACGTCCGGCCGCCTCAAGGTGGCCCCCGAACATACCGAAGACCACGTGCTGCAGAAGATGGCCAAGCCCACCTTCAAACTCTTCGAGCGCCTGCGCAAGGAGTTCGACACCGTGAACCGCGAAGCCGGTACCCACGTGGGCCTTGTACCATATTTTATATCGTCCCATCCCGGCTGTACCTTAAAGGATATGGAGAAACTGGCCAACCACCCCGCCCTCAAGGGAATCTGGATGGACCAGGTCCAGGACTTCACGCCCACTCCCATGACCACCTCCTCGGTCATGTTCTACACCGGTCTGGACCCCCGCGACATGAGCCCTGTGTTCACAGAACACGACCCTGAAAAAAAACAACGCCAAAAGTCGTTTTTCTTTAAAAATTCTTCCAAAAAAAGCGGGCACCCCTTGCAAGGTTCAAAAAACTCCACTAATATTGCAGCACGAAATAAGAAGAAAAGATAAGCTATGGCAGAAAGCAAGAAAAGACATGTGGTAAGTTACGAGAAGATGGCAGGTCATCCGGACCTTGCCGCCGCCTTTGCAGAAAAATACCCCAAGGGATTCAGTGATTATCTCACGGACCTGGTCAAGTATCCGAAGCCGGACGGCACCTTCTTCTACGCAGTGACGGTAGAAACTGCCGATTCCATTTATCTGGTTAAAATCAACGTCAAGACAGACGATATGGAGGATGTGGCACGCTGGCTGGAGGGCGAGGAAGACGCAGAGAACGAGGCAGTGGCCGGAGGAAGCGCCGACGCTTCCGACGCCTCCGGAGAAACCCTCCCCGACGACAACATCGCCCAGTACTCCAACGGGAGCGACGACGAATAGCCCATGGCAAACCGTGGTGGCATAAAATTAATCTGGGGCCCTGTCAGGGCCCTTTTGCGTTTGGTCCCCGAACGTACCGCGCTGCTGGTGCTCTCCATCGTGACGGGCGCCCTGTGCGGACTTGCCGCCGCACTTCTTAAGACTTCCATCCACTGGATTCAGGGAAAACTGGCCCTGATTACCACCCCGTACCCCTGGGCCATCCTGGTGCTCCCCGGCGTGGGTATGCTCCTGAGCATGCTCCTCGTCCGGTACGTCATCAAGGACAAGATCGGCCACGGCGTCACCAAAGTACTGCAGGCCGTCTCCAAGAACGAATCCAAGATCAAGAACCATAACACCTGGAGTTCCCTCGTGACCAGCGCCCTCACCATCGGCTTCGGCGGATCCGTCGGCGCAGAGGCACCCATCGTCTATACCGGCGCTGCCATCGGCTCCAATCTGGGTCGATACTGCGGCATGTCCTACCGCGGCATGACCCTCCTGCTGGGTTGCGGTGCGGCCGGCGCCGTGGCGGGTATCTTCAACGCCCCCCTCGCCGGCGTCCTCTTCACTCTGGAAATCCTGCTGTTCAACCTCTCCATGAGCGGTATCCTGCCGCTCCTGTTGAGTTCCGTATCGGCCACCCTTGTGAGCGAACTCATCCTCGGCCGGGAGAACGTCTTCGCCGCGACGGTAGAGCCTTTCAGCATGCACAACATCCCGTTCTACCTGCTGCTCGGCATCGCCTGCGGTCTCTGCGCGCTGTACTTCATCCGCACCACGCTCTCCATGGAGGACAAGCTCGGTCGCCTCAAGAACCCCTATCTCAAGTGGTTCCTCTCGGCCGTCGCCCTCGGCATCCTCATCCTGCTGTTCCCTCCGCTGCACGGAGAAGGCTACAACTTCCTGAGCCCCCTCCTGAACGGGCAGGCCGCACAGATCGGCCAGACGCCCCTTCAGTTCCTGGTGACCAAGCCCTGGGCCGTGCCCGTGTTCTTTCTGCTCGTCCTCCTGCTGAAAGTCTTCTCCATGACCTTCACAAACGCGGGGGGCGGCGTCGGCGGAACCTTCGGCCCTACGCTTTTCGTCGGCGCCATCGCCGGCTTCGTTGTCGCCACTTCGCTCAATCTGCTGAAGGCCGATGTCCCCGTCTCGAACTTTGTCCTCGTGGGCATGGGCGGCCTCATGGCAGGCGTCATGCAGGCGCCCCTCACCGCCATCTTCCTCATCGCCGAGATTTCCGGCGGATATACGCTCCTGGTGCCGCTGATCTTTACATCGGCCGTCTCCTACGGCGTCACCCGCATGTTTGAAAAATACTCCATCTACACCAAACGAATCGCCGCCAGCGGAGAACTTCTCACCCACGAAGCCGACCAGGCCGTCCTCACCCTGATGAAGACCGAAGGCCTCGTGGAGACCGACTTCAAGCCCGTGCGCATCGACGCCACCCTGGGCGAGCTGGTGCAGGTGGTCGCCAAGTCCGAGCGCAACATCTTCCCCGTGCTGGACTCCCGGCATCACTTCCAGGGTTTCGTCGGCCTGGACGACATTCGCCAGGACATGTTCCAGACAGACCTCTACGACACGCGCCACGTGTACAACTACATGCGCACCGCCCCCGAGTACCTGACCCCCGACGAGAGCATGGACTCCGTGATGCGCAAGTTCGAGAAAACCGGCGCCTGGAACCTGCCCGTAGTGACGCAGGACCGCATTTACTGCGGCTTCCTGTCCAAATCCAAGATTTTCAGCGCCTATCGCGGACAACTTAAAGACTTCTCCCAAGACTAATGAAAGAACTATACATTAAATATATTGCGCAGCTGCTGGGCGTCCAGGCCTGGCAGGTGGAAAACTGCGCCCAGCTCTTCGCCGACGGCTGCACCGTTCCCTTCATCAGCCGCTACCGCAAGGAACGCACCGGCGGCCTGAACGACATCGACGTAGCCGAGATCAAGCACTGGACCGAGGTCTTCGAAGAGATGGAAAAGCGCAAGGCCTCCATCCTCAAGACCATCGAGGAGCAGGAAAAGCTGACCCCGGCCCTGCAGAAGCAGATTGAAAACTGCACCAGCAGCGCCGAGCTCGAGGACCTGTACCTGCCGTTCCGCCCCAAGCGCAAGACGCGCGCCACGGTGGCTGTCGCCAGAGGTCTCCAACCTTTGGCCGATGTCCTCTGGACCGGCAAGCTCGCCCGCCCGGAAGACGAAGCCCGCAAGTACGTGAAAGGGGAGGTGGGAAGCGTTGAGGAAGCCCTCCAGGGCGCCCGCGACATCATCGCCGAGCGCATCAGCGAAACCGCCGCCAACCGGGAGACGCTGCGCAGCATCTACCGCACCCGCCGCGTGGAATCCAAGGCCACCAAGGCCGGCACCGAAAACCCCGAAGCTGCCAAGTATCGCAACTACTTCAGCTTCAGCCAGCCCATTAGCAAAATACCCGCACACAACCTGCTGGCCATGCTCCGCGCCCAGGAAGAAGGCTTCCTGAAAGTGGACATCGACGCCGACGGAGAAAAGTGCGGCAATAAACTCTACTACGACTACTGCCAGGCGCAGGGCTACCCGTCCCGCGAGGCGGGCCTCCAGGTCCGCGAAGCCGTGGACGACGCCTGGAAGCGCCTCCTGGACCCCTCCATCACCGGAGAAGTCATCCGCGAGGCCAAGGAAAAGGCCGATATCGAAAGCATCAACGTCTTCGGAGAGAATTTGAGGCAGCTCCTGCTGGCCCCGCCCGTAGGGCAGAAGCGCACGATGGCCATCGACCCGGGCTTCCGCACGGGCTGCAAGGTCGTCTGCCTGGACGCCCAGGGTAACCTCCTCGCGCACGACGTCATCTACCCGCACCCCCCGATGTCCAAGAAGATCGAAGCCATCACGAAAGTGGCCGATCTGGCCGATAAGTACGCCATCGAGGTCATTGCCATCGGCAGCGGCACCGCCGGCCGCGAGACGGAGGATTTCATCCGCAAGGTGGGCCTGCCGGAGAGCGTGCGCGTGTTCACGGTGAGCGAGGACGGCGCGTCGGTCTATTCGGCCTCCGAGGTCGGCCGCGAGGAATTCCCCCAGTACGACGTCACCGTCCGCGGCGCGGTCTCCATCGGCCGTCGCCTCATGGACCCCCTGGCCGAGCTGGTTAAGATCGACCCTAAGTCCCTGGGCGTGGGACAGTACCAGCACGACGTGGACCAGGCGCTCCTGAAAGAGAAGCTGGACAACACCGTCGAGAGCTGCGTGAACAGCGTGGGTGTGGCTTTGAACACCGCCAGCCCGTATTTGCTGCAGTATGTGAGCGGCATCGGCCCGGCTCTGTCCAAGGCTATCACGGACTACCGCTCGGCCAACGGCGACTTCACCTCCCGCGAGCAGCTCAAGAAGGTGCCCCGCCTGGGCGCCAAGGCCTACCAGCAGTGCGCGGGCTTCCTGCGCATCGCCGGGGCGGCCAACCCGCTGGACAACTCGGCCGTGCACCCCGAGGCCTACCACATCGTGGACAAGATGGCCCGCGACCTGGGCGTCTCCACGAAGGAGCTGGTGGGGAATGCCGAGCTTTGCAAGAAGATCAAGGCGGCCGCTTATGTAGAGGGAGACTTCGGTCTGCCGACAATTAGCGATATTATTTTAGAGTTGCAGAAGCCCGGGCGCGACCCGCGCGAATCGGCCCAGGAGTTCTCCTTCGCCGACGACATCCGCGAGATCGAAGACCTCAAGCCGGGCATGGAACTTCCCGGCCTGGTGACCAACCTGACGGCCTTCGGCGCGTTCGTGGACATCGGCCTTCATGAGAACGGCCTCATCCATGCGTCCCAGATGGGCGTCAAGGGGATGGCGGTCCCTTCTAAGGTTTTGAAGCTGCACCAGCATGTGACGGTGCAGGTGCTTTCCGTTGACCTGGAGCGCCGCAGAATCGGGCTCAGACTGCTTAAATAGACTATGGAAAAATTGAAGATATACTTGGCCGCCATACTGGCCATCCTGTTCTGGGGACTTTCCTATATCTGGTCCGGGCGTCTGGTGGCGCAGGATATCCCGGTGGAGTTCTTTCTGCCCATCCGTATCCTGGCGGCGGCTTTCATTCTGTTGATTATCAATCTGGTATGCGGGTATAAGATGTACTTGCAGCCGCAGCATTTCATGACGTTTTTCCTGCTGGCGGCCTGCGAGCCCTTTATCTATTTCTTCTGTGAGACCTATGGCATCCAGTTCACGGGATCGCCTACCATCAGCTCGCTGGTGATCGCTTCTACGCCTATCTTGGCCATTTTCGCCGGCGTGATGTTCTTCAAGGAGCGCATTACCTGGCAGCACATCGTGGGTATGGTCATCTGCCTGGCGGGCCTGGTGCTGGTGACCAAGGCGCACCGCGGGGAAAGCCGGCTGTTCTACTTCGGTATCGCCGTGCTGGTGCTGGCCGTAGTGGCCGAGGTAGCCTATGCCACGCTCACCAAAGCCCTGACGCAGGGGTACAAGCCGACGGTCATCGTGATGTACCAGTTCTTTATCGGCTCGCTGTTCTTCCTGCCTCTGTTCCTGACGCGCGGCATGGAGAACTATACCCCGGAGGTCTATGGCAGTTGGAGCGTGTGGGAACCCATCCTGTGCCTGTCCATCCTTTGCTCTACCATCGCCTTTGCCCTCTGGGCCTATGCGATTGGCAAGCTGGGCGTGGCCAAATCCAGCATCTTCCAGGCGCTGAACCCGGTGGTGACGGCGCTGGCGGGTTTTGTACTGGGTGACGAAATCCTCTGCGGGGCACAGTGGGTGGGCCTCGCCATAGCCATCGGCGGCGTCATCCTGACGCAGCTCAACCTGGGAGGCAAAGATCTGTTTGCCAGGAAAGACTGTTAGAACTTACGGAAGCGCAGGGCCATGACGCCCCAGAAAGCCTCGCCGAAGATACCTCCGCTCATCTTGGAGGTGCCCTTCTGGCGGTTGGTGAAGATGATGGGGACCTCCTGCAGCTTGAACCCCTTCTTCCATGCGGTGTACTTCATCTCGATCTGGAATCCGTATCCCTTCATGCGGACGTCGTCCAGGTTCATCCCTTCCAGCACCTTGCGGGTATAGCAGACGAATCCCGCGGTGGTGTCGTACACCTTCATGCAAAGCACGGTGCGCACGTAGGCCGATGCAAACCAGCTCATGATGATGCGTCCCATCGGCCAGTCCACCACGGACACGCCGTTGCAATAGCGCGAGCCGATGGCCAGGTCTGCGCCTTCCTTCGCGCAGGCGGCGAACAGGCGGAGGAGGTCCTTGGGGTCGTGGGAGAAGTCGGCGTCCATTTCAAAGACATAGTCGAAGCCGTTTTCCAGCGCCCATTTGAATCCGGCGAGGTAAGCCGTGCCGAGGCCCAGCTTGCCGCTGCGTTCGATGAGGTGGATGCGGTCCTGGGACTCCTGTATTCCCTTGACGATGGAGGCGGTTCCGTCGGGGGAGCCGTCGTCGATAACCAGTACGTGAAATTCTCCGGGAAGAGTCATCACGGTGTTCAGGATGTCTGCGATGTTCTCTTTCTCGTTGTAAGTGGGGATGATAACCAGTTTCTTTTCCATAGGTACAAATATATATAATATTCCTTATATATGGTCCCCGTTGGGGTGTGTTTGTGGTGCAGACAAAAAAATTTTGAAAAAAAAGTCAGAAAAAATTTGTGGATTCAAAAAAAGGTAGTACCTTTGCAATCCCGTTCGGAACACGAGCGGGTTTTTAATCAAAAGTTCATTGAAAAGACTGAAAGGAAAGTACAAGCAAGTACCGAGAAATTGTAATACAATTT
>Ga0265298_10003802_pt1 | contig 19695 bp, 16 predicted proteins | sample AusTroGonzalo_MG_3_FD_193486 | JGI IMG/M metagenome (GOLD analysis project Ga0265298, IMG submission 193486) | Bovine rumen microbial communities from tropical cattle in Woodstock, Queensland, Australia - Gonzalo_01 | ecosystem: Host-associated > Mammals > Digestive system > Stomach > Rumen ... | reverse complement strand
ACAGCGTTTCTTCCTTGCCTACGCCAACGTATGGGGTCAGAACATCCGCGACGAGGAGATTCAAAAGCGTGTCAAGAGCGACCCGCACCAGCTTGGCATGTGGCGTGTGAACGGACAGATGCCGCACATAGATGCCTGGTACGAAGCATTCGGCATCACCGAAGCCGACCCGATGTTCGTGCCGAAGGAGAAGCGCGTCACCATCTGGTAAGAGACCCTGTCCATTCTCATCCGTGTCCTTCTCGTCTCTATGGAGATACAGAAACTGCAGAGCATTTTTGCAAGGCATCCGGGCGTGAAAGCCTTGGCATCCGTGTTGCAAAAGGATGCTTACAAGACGATACAGCTTTCCGGATTGCAGGGGAGTTGTGCTCCGCTTGTGTTTGCGTCACTTTCCCTGAAAGCGCCACAGGTGCTGAATGTTCCATACGTTTTTATTCTCGATGACGAGGAGGAAGCCGGATACTTCTACCACGACCTCACACGACTGCTTGGCGAAGAAGATGTCCTCTTCTTCCCAAGCTCATACAAGCGTGCCATCAAGTTCGGGCAGCGCAATGCGGGTCAGGAGATATTGAGGACGGAGGTGCTGTCGCGACTCTCGTCGGGTTCCTTGCCGCTTTTCATCGTCACCCATCCCCAAGCACTCTCCGAACTGGTTGTGACCAAGCAGAAACTCAACGAACAGACGTTGAGCATCGGAGTAGGGGAGCGTGTGGATATCATGTTTGTGCAGGAGACGTTGCTCAGCTTCGGCTTCCATCGCACCGATTATGTCTATGAGCCAGGGCAGTTCGCTGTTCGCGGCAGCATCATCGATGTCTATTCCTTCTCGCATGAGCTGCCATACCGCATCGATTTCTTTGGCGACGAGGTGGACAGCATCCGCACTTTCGAGGTGCACAGCCAGTTGAGCCGCGACCGTCAGCAAAGCATCACGTTAGTTGGACAATTGGACAATTCGCAATTCGACAATCTGTCGCGAGAGTGCTTCCTGAAGTTCCTGCCAGAGAATGCTGTGCTCGTCACGAAAAACCTTGTGTTCCTGTGCGACATGGTCGAGCAGACCTACAGCGAAGGCTTCAGCCATTCTGCCATAACTGAGGGATTAGAAGTCAGGGAAGAAAAATTGGAGGCAGCGGACATGCTTGTCAATCCCGATGAGTTCCGCAAGCAGATTCCCGACTTCCGCCGCATCGAGCTGAACAATCAATTGTCAGATTGTAAATCGTCCAATTGTCAAATTAAGTTCAGGACTCATCCCCAGCCCATCTTCCACAAAAACTTCGACCTCCTTATCGACGCTTTCCGAAAGCTGCAGGACGATGGAACAGACCTCTATGTCCTTGCAGACAGCCAGAAGCAGACCGACCGATTGGAGAGCATCTTCCACGATAAGGAGACAGGCATTCAGTTCACGCCTGTTGACCATGCCCTGCATAGCGGTTTCATCGACGACGACCTGCACATTGCCATCTTTACTGACCACCAGATATTCGACCGCTACCATCGGTACAATCTGCGTAGCGACAAAGCTACTGGCGGGAAAGTGGCACTGACGCTCAAAGAGTTGCAGCAGTTTGAGGTGGGCGACTATGTGGTGCATATCGACTATGGTGTAGGGCGTTTCGGGGGCTTGGTGCGCATGAAAAACGGCGACCAGGTGCAGGAAGTCATCAAGATTATCTATGCGGGCGAAGACACCGTCTATGTCTCCATCCATTCCCTTCACAAGGTGTCGAAGTACAAAGGTCGCGAAGGCGAGCCGCCACGCATCAGTCATCTTGGGACAGGTGCATGGGAGCGCATGAAGGAGCGCACGAAGAAGAAGATAAAAGACATTGCCCGCGACCTCATCCTGCTCTACAGCCGCCGTCGGGAGGAGAAGGGCTTTGCCTTCAGTCGCGACAGCTTCATGCAGCACGAGCTGGAAGCAAGTTTCCTCTATGAAGACACCCCCGACCAGCTCAAAACGACGCAGGATGTCAAAGCCGACATGGAGAGGCAGCGGCCGATGGATCGCCTCGTCTGCGGCGATGTGGGCTTTGGCAAAACGGAAGTGGCCATCCGTGCAGCTTTCAAGGCATGTGCCGACAACAAGCAGGTGGCCGTGCTCGTGCCGACGACGGTGCTTGCCTATCAGCACTTCCGAACCTTCAATAGCCGCCTGAAGGACTTCCCCGTCAAGATAGAATATCTGACCAGAGCACGCACACCTGGACAAACAAAGGAAGTGCTCGACGGGCTGAAGGATGGTTCTGTAAACATCGTCATCGGCACCCATAAGCTCATTGGCAAGACGGTTCGTTTCAAAGACCTTGGCCTGCTCATCATCGACGAGGAACAGAAGTTCGGCGTATCTACGAAGGAGAAGCTTCGGCAGCTGAAAACGAATGTCGATACCCTCACCCTGACCGCTACGCCCATCCCGCGCACTTTGCAGTTCTCGCTGATGGGAGCGCGTGACCTCAGCGTCATTCAGACACCTCCCCCTAACCGCTACCCGATACAGACACAGCTTTGTCCCTTCAGTGCCGATGTCATTGCCGAGGCCATTGGCTTCGAGATGAGCCGTAGCGGACAGGTCTTTTTCGTCAACAACCGCATCAGCCAACTGCAAGAGCTTGCCACACTTGTTGCCAAGCATGTGCCTGATGCCCGGGTCGCAGTGGCTCATGGGCAAATGCCGCCAGAGGAACTGGAGAAGATAATGGTGGATTTCACCAACTACGACTACGACGTTCTCATCTCCACCACCATCATCGAGAGTGGCCTTGACATCCCCAATGCCAATACCATCATCATCAACGGCGCACATAACTTCGGCCTGTCCGACCTTCACCAAATGCGCGGTCGGGTGGGGCGCTCCAACAAAAAGGCTTTCTGCTACCTGCTTGCGCCGCCACTCTCTGCACTCAATATCGATGCCCGCCGCAGACTGCTGGCCATTGAGAACTTCAGCGACTTGGGCAGCGGCATACACATTGCCATGCAGGACCTCGACATCCGAGGCGCAGGCAATCTGCTTGGGGCAGAACAAAGCGGCTTCATCGCTGACCTCGGCTACGAAACTTATCAAAAAATACTCTCGCAAGCCGTTACCGAACTGCGCAATGAGGAGTTCCCGGAACTCAATGCCGAGGAGGAAATGGCAGATGGCCAGTCGTCAAATAATAAATGGGTAGATGACTGTCAGCTTGACAGCAACCTACCCATGTATTTCAGCGAAGACTATGTGCCGACAAGCAGCGAGCGGATGCTCCTCTATCGGGAACTTGACGGCATGGAGAGGGACGAGGATGTGGAGCGATTCCGCTGTAGGCTCATCGACCGTTTCGGACCTCTACCGCAAGAAGCCGAAGACCTCTTAAAGGTTGTCACGCTCCGCAGGCTTGGCAAACACTTCGGCTGCGAGCGAATTGTCCTCAAGTCAGGTCATGCAAAACTCTTTTTCGGTCCCGACGATGACAATCCTTTCTACGAAGGCCGCATCTTCGGGCAGATTCTGGATTTCGTTACAGCCAATGCCTACCGCTGCCACTTCAAGCTTGATGACAAAGGCAAAAAGAGCCTCCTCATCGACGAAGTCAACACCATCGGCGAAGCCGTGGAACTGTTGAAACAGATTATTTAATCACCAGCTTATCGCTTCCTGCGGCTTTGAAGCTCATGTCAAGCCCCTTGACGCTGTGTGTGAGAGCGCCGAAGGAGATGAAGTCCACGCCGGCTTTGGCATACGGAATCATCGTGTCGAAGGTGATGCCACCGCTCGATTCTGTCTCGCATCGTCCTGCAACAATCTCCACGGCCTTTTTTGTGTCCTCGGGAGTGAAGTTGTCGAACATGATACGGTCGCATCCCTCTGCCAAAGCTTCGTCCAACTCCTTCCAGTTCCTGACTTCACATTCTATCTTCAGGTCTTTGCCCTTCTCCTTGCAATACTGCTTGGCACGGGAAATGGCATTGTGAACACCGCCGCAGAAGTCGATGTGGTTGTCCTTGAGGAGAATCATGTCGAAGAGGCCGATGCGATGGTTCATGCCGCCGCCAATCTTCACAGCTTCCTTCTCCAGCATACGCATACCAGGCGTTGTCTTGCGGGTGTCGAGAACGCGTGTCTTGGTGCCGGCGTCGATGAGTGCCTGCTGATACTTGTGCGTCATTGTGGCAATGCCACTCATGCGTTGCAGGATGTTGAGCATGAGACGTTCTGTTTGAAGGAGGCTCTGCACCTTGCCCTTGACGCTCATCACAATGTCGCCGGGCTTGACGTGCGCCCCGTCCTCGATGTAAGTCTCGATTTCCATCTCGGGGTCGAAGCGGTGGAACACCTGCTTGGCTATCTCTACTCCGGCAAAGATGCCTTCTTCCTTAATAAGAAGCTTGCTCTCGCCCATTTCTGTTTCCGGGATGCAGCATAGCGTTGTGTGGTCACCGTCGCCGATGTCTTCGGCAAAAGACAGGTCGATAAGCCTGTCATTGAGTTCTTCTACTGTAAGCATAATCTTATTTAATTTTGCGTGGGTCTTCGTGGTGATATGGCTCGCCGTTCAGGATGGTCATGGCGCGGTAGATTTGTTCTACGAAGAACATGCGAACCATCTGATGCGAGAGCGTCATTCGGCTCAGGCTGATTTCTTCGTTTCCTCTTTTGTGTACAGCCTCAGAGAATCCGTAGGGTCCTCCGACGATGAAGACAAGCCGCTTCGGTCCCGCTGCCATCCTCTTCTGCATCCATGCGGCGAAGTCCATACTGCTACGTTCGCTGCCGTGCTCATCAAGGAGCACTACATAGTCGCCTGTCTGGAGGCTGCGTTGTATAAGCTCGCCCTCGCGTTCCTTTTGCTCGTTCTGACTGAGTCCCTTGGTGTTCTTGAGTTCCGGGATGACCTCGACGGCGAAGGGGATGTAGTGACCGATGCGCTCCACATATTCCTGGATGATGGCATCAAAGCGCTTGTCGGTGGTCTTGCCCACCACGATGAGAACACCTTTCACTGTCTAACCCTCCTCCCTTTATTGGGTTATGTATTCGTAACAACCGGCATCCGGCCCTTCATCTGCGAGGCGGTTCACGCCTTTTCTGTCGAATACAGGCAGGCCGGTATAAGCAGGGTCGGCAAGGGAACGAATGGCACTTTCTGCCTTTGGCGTGAAGTCGTAGATGTAATTCTTTGTGTCGAAGACAGCGAAGTTTTCCTGACGAACCAATTTCCCCTCCTCGCCACTCTGTTTGTCGCGGTCGAAGATGCATGCCACGAAGTGCTCGCTATTGTCGGGAGGCGTATTGAGGAATGAGTGGTGGAAAAGGTAGTCGCAAGGCTCGGTGATGTTCTCGCCCATAATGACATCGTTGCCATAACCCGTGATGACACAATTGATGAAATGTGCTTTGCGCAGCATACCGTACTCGCCGCCATCGGCAGAGCTGGCAAGATGCAGGGCATTGCCTATCTCTGCCGTGAAGGGATAGAACTGTGCCAAAGTGCTATAGACAAAGGTGTGCGAACCTCCGTTGATGTTGACGGTATGCCCCAGCGTGTTGCTTATCTGGGTGTTTGTAACGCTGCTAACGCAGTTGTTGAGCTGCAAACCGTCGCCGCCGATGTTGTGCAGGATGCAGCAATCCAATGTAATCGAGGGATTCGTCTCGTCGAGAGTCTGTTGTCCTGTGTCTTCGCAGATGATGCCAAAACAAGAACTGTGCAGGTCGCATTGGAAGAGTTCGTTACCGTAGCTGCCACTATGGATGACGACACCTTCCCAACGGCTCGGAGTGTTGTCGTAGAGGAGGTAGTCGAACATGTGGTCCATCCTGTCGCCTCGCAACACAACGGGTTTCTCGATACTGCCTTTTGCCACCAGTTTGCCATAGACGTGCAGAGCGGCTTTGTCGTGGAACATCAGCCTTGTGCCTTCGGCAAGCGTTAGCGTGGCACCTTCTTCCACAACAAGCGAGTTGTAGATGACATAGGGCTTGTCTGTCTGGAGCGTTTCGTCGGATGCAACAACCAGACCTTCCTTCATGATGTAGGCATCGATGGAGCCGCCTGAGAGTAAGACGGTCTGGGTGACGCCGTTCTCCAGGAGGAAGTGAAGCTTGTCTGTGAAGTAGAGGGGTTCGTTATTCCCCACTTCGGGAGGTGTCATCTCAATGCGAATCACAAGGCTGTCGTGTTTCAGCACCTCGAAGTCGTGCCAAGCGCCTCCTGCCAAGAAACGTCCGTCAACATTGACACGGAACCGACTGTCTGCACCGCTTTCAAGCCGTATTGTGCTGATGCGTATGCCGTCATTGTTTTTGTTGAAAGCATACAGCGTCTTGGTGCTGCTGGGAATGGTGCTTATCAACGTGTCGAAAGCAATGGTGTCCTGCGAGAAAGAGAGTCGGAAACTTGAATCGTCCGAGAAGCTTTCATAGTCGGAACAGGCGGTAATCAGCAACACCAAAAGAGGCAGGAAGAACTTGGGTTTCATCTAATGTCGTTATTACGTTATTACGCCTTTGGAGCGTTTTCAAGGATGGCGAGCAGGTGGTCCCAAACCATCTGAACTGTCGGGATGAGGAGCTTCTCGTCAGGACTGTGTACTCCGCGCAGCGTCGGGCCCATGCTTATCATGTCCATGCCTGCGAACTTTTCGCTGAAGAGTCCGCACTCCAGTCCTGCATGAATGCCGAGCACAACGGGGTCTTTCTTGAAGAGTTTCTTGTATTGCTCGACGGCAATGCTCAGAATCTGGCTGTTGGGATTCATCTTCCAACCGGGATAGCCTTCGCCAATCTCCACCCTTGCACCTGCCAGCTCAAAGGTTGCTGCAAAGGTGTTGGCCATGTTGACGCGGGCACTGTAGATGCTGCTGCGCTGGCTGCTGTTCACATCAATGGTTTTTGTCTCTGGAACCTTATGGATGCTTGCAAGGTTGCTGCTTGTCTCCACCAAATCGAGATCCTGACAGATGGCATAGACGCCATTATCGACTGCCTGCAGCGCTTTGATGAGCCTCTGTGAGCAGTCCTTTGCGACTGCACTTGTGGCGGGTGCTTCGCTTTCCAACGTGAAGGTCATCGTCTTTTCTGTGACGCTATACTCTTCCTCAACATCAGCCTGATAGAGGTTCCAACCCACTGCGACGCTCTCCTTGTCCTTGGCAGGAACGGCGCAAAGACACCAAGCTTCCCGGGGAATGGCATTGTGCAAGCCGCCAGCCTGAATGTCGATGAGCCGCAAGTCGTACTTCTGTTGGCAAAGATAGAGGAAACGTGCCAGCAGCTTGTTGGCGTTGGCTCGCTTCTTGTTGATGTCATCGCCACTATGTCCGCCTGTTAAACCCTTGATGGCAAGCGAGAAAGTGAAAAAGCCGGTGGGCAGTGCTTCCTCAGTGTAGTCGAACTGAGCAAACGTGCGACAGCCGCCTGCGCAAGAAACAAATATCTGTCCTTCGTCTTCGCTGTCGAGATTGACCATCAAGCGGCCTGTCATGAAGTCAGACTTCATGCCTTCGGCACCTGTCAAGCCGGTCTCTTCGTCGCGTGTGAAGACACATTCCAGAGGACCGTGGGCAATGTCGGTCGATTCGAGCAAAGCCATCTCCATAGCCACGCCGATGCCATCGTCGGCACCAAGCGTAGTACCTTTCGCCTTCATCCACTCGCCGTCGATATATGTCTGGATGGCATCCTTCGAGAAGTCGAAGTCAACGTCGCGGTTCTTTTCACAGACCATATCCATGTGGCTCTGAAGAATGATTGTCTGCCTGTCCTCCATGCCCGGAGTAGCAGGCTTGCGGATGATGACATTGCCTGTCTCGTCGCGCCTTGTGTCGAGGTTGAGTTTCCGGCCGAAGTCGAGCAGGAAGTCAATCATTTTCTCCTCGTGCTTTGAGGGGCGCGGTATTTGATTCACTTGTGCAAAGCACTTGAATACACTTTGAGGTTGTAGAGACGTTCTATCCATAATGCTATATAATGTTTGATGATTTTATTGTATGCGATTTATGTGCTATTAGATGATTGATTTATTAAAATAACTCCACATTATTATATTTTATTGTATCTTTGTGCCACAAAGTTACAAATAAGTGGGAGAAATACCAAATATAGCATGTAGTTTTAAGGCTAAAATCGCCAAATAAATAAATAGTAAATAGTAAATCGTCAAATCGTAAATGTTTAGGCTTGCACTTATAACATTGGGAATTGTTGCCTTATCTGTGCTCTTATTGTGTGTGAAGATGATTCTGAAGCCAGGCAGCCGTTTTGGTAGTACCCATATAGGCGGCAGTAAGGCAATGCGCGACCGGGGCATTCATTGTGTGCAAAGTATGGACGCGATGGAGCGACGGGAAGCGGATTTGAGAGCACGCAGGAAATCCCAAGTTACTTCATAGGAGGCGTTCATGCATAGATGTCATCGGGACTGCTCAAGGTTGCAAACTCGCGGAGAAGTGTGGCATATCTGTCTGCAACGGCTTCTGCGAAACGCTTGCCTTTTTCTGCTGTGGCAAGGCGTGGGTCGCCGATACCTGTGTCGGAAGTCACTTTTGTCCAATGACGCGGCAGCCAGGCCGTCTTCATCTGTAAGCTCTCAAGGGCAAATGGATGTGCATTGCCAGGCCCGGCCTCGTCGAGGTTGACAAGTTCAGGGTGATAGTGCATCATCACGGACGTTTCAAGCTCGTCTGCATGGTCGCCGGGATTGTCGAACCAGTCTTTGGCTGGAAGCACAGTGAACCATTCGCTGGAGAGGATGAGGAAGTCCGGGTAATCGACGGCGAGGTCACGTATCATGCTTTTGAAACTGTTCCCGCCATGTCCATTGATAATCAGAAGCTTTCGGAACCCTTGATGATGCAGCGACCCAACGACGTCGGCAAGGATGGCACGTTGTGTGTCGTAGCGATAGTGAATGCAGAATTTGAGGTCACGCTGTCCGGGATTTTGTGCGCCCATCATCACAGGTGGCAATACCATTGTCCGCACGCCATACTTGTCAAGTGCCGTTTGTGCCGCATCCACGGCCACATCGTGAGCCAGGATGCTGTCGGTGAGGTAGGGCAGATGCAGGTTGTGAGGCTCTGTCGCGCCCCAAGGCAAGATGACCATGTCGTAGTTCAACGGTTTTGTGACACCGTAGGCACTTATGCTCAAATCAATTTCTCTGTTCATGTCTTTGTTGTTTTTATGGTTGTTTTTCCTTTGCAAAGATACAAAGAAATATGAAACTACGATAACAAAACGAAATGAATAACTACAAGAAATTGGAATAATTACGCACTTTTTAAGTTTCATTAAGACTCCTATCGCTTGCGGTATGGCATTTTATCCGTACCTTTGCATCGCAAACAGAAAATAACACATAAATATGAAAAACTATTTTACCAGTGCAGCGCTTGTGGCTGCAGCACTGCTGATTGGTGCCTGTGGTGCCAAGAATGAGGAAGAGGAAGTAACAAACGAAAGCACTCAGACGGAACAGACTGTCGGCGTGAAGATTGCTTATGTGGAACTCGACACGCTGATGAGCCAGTACCAGCTCTATAAGGACTACAGCGAGGTGCTCACCCGTAAGGGCAACAATATCCAAAAGACGCTGGCACAGAAGCAGCGTGCTCTGGAAAACCATGCTGCCGCCGTGCAGAAGAAGTACGAGAGCAATGGCTTCACAACACGCGACGAGGTAGAGCGTGCACAGGCTTCCATCCAAAAGGAACAGAATGACCTGGCAGAACTGGCCGACCGCCTGCAGAATGAGTTCGCCATGGAGCAGGCTCGCATCAACGAAGAGGCTCGCGACAGCATCCAGTCCTTCCTGAAGCGTTACAACAAGACAAAGAAGTTTGACTATGTCATGGTGAAGGCCGGCGACAACCTTCTTGTAGCCAATCCCAAGTACAACATCACAAACGACATTGTTAAAGGATTGAATAAGCGATACAAGATTAAACCCGAAGTGGCAGAGCAAATTAAGGCCATCAAAGAAGGCCAAGATTAAAGTATTGCTTGAAAAATTGTTGATAACTTTCCTGCAAAAAGTTTGGGGCTCTCATGCATTTTCCGTACCTTTGCAGGCATGATTGAACTTTCAACACATATTGAGTATTTGCTCCTCAATCACCCGGAAGTGAGTGTTCCGCAGCTTGGAACATTCATTGTCAGGGACATGAGCAGCAAACGTGTCGATGAGGAAGGCATCTTTCTGCCTCCTTATCGCACAGTAACTTTCCGATGGGATGAACAGGAAGCAGGTGAGGAATTTATCGCTTCACTTTCCAAACTGCACGGTCTGTCGCGCCATGATGCGCGCATGATGTGTGTAGAGTATATAGATGAACTTCAGCAGACGCTCGACGAGGAAGGCACCGTATCTGTGGGCAGCATGGGCTACTTGCTTCGTGACGCAGACAGTCAGGAGATAAGCTTCATGCCCATGCAGTCGGGTATTGCTTCGCCTGCATACTATGGGCTGGACGCCATTCCGTTTGCCAAGCTGAACCATGAAGTCCGTCAGCACAGGGACAAGAAGCAGAAAGGGAAGAAGACGAAGTTGACTTCCATTTCGACAGAACCTGACACCATCATCATCCGCATCAATCGTCGCGTCTTCAACTATGTGAGTGCCGTTGCTGCTTCCATCGTGATTTTCTTCACTTTCACATCACCCTATGGCAATCCCGTCGTAATGAACGGAACTCAGAAGGCAGATACAGAGCTCCTTCTGACTCCAAAGCTTGTCCCTGTCGCCAAGCCTCAGCCCAAGAAGGTGGAACAGCCGGTGACAATTTCCGAGCCTGCAGAAGATGCTCCAGAAGTGCAGCCGGAAGCAGCCAAGGCGGAGGAAGCTCCCCAAGCTGAAGTTCTCACTCAAGACAAAGCCGAAGAAACTCCTTTTGTCATTGTACTTGCAAGCGCCATCAGCAAGAAGAGTGCCATTAGCTTTGCCGAGAGGCTTCAAAAACAGGGCTTCAATGCCAAGGCGTGCCAGTTTGGTGGTATGGTACGTGTCATCATCCCTGGCTTCGAGACGCAAGATGATGCCTACGCAGAGATTCGACGGATGAAGGCAGAAAGTGATGAGCTTTCTCATGCCTGGCCCTGCCGTGTGAAGGATGAAATAATGCCAATCGAATAGGCTGTGAGGGGAATAAAGAAATCGATAATCCTTATAATAGATAAATAATAAATGAAGAAGGTTCGTTGCCCCAAGTGCAACAGCTATACAGTTTTCGACGAGACGCGCTACCAACCTGGCCAACGTCTCGTCTTTGTTTGCGCCGAGTGTAATAAACAGTTCGCAATAAAACTGCCGGAACAAGTGGCAAAGGACAGGGAACCCCTTGCCCCTTGCACCGATTCCTCTGAAATAGGGACTGTCATTGTCGTTGAGAACGCCTTTCACTACCGTCAGGAGATTCCCCTTGAGATGGGCGACAATGTCTTCGGCCGCTATGTTCACGGCACAAACATCAACAAGCCCATTGAGACGGTTGACCCCAGTGTTGATACACGGCATTGCATCATCCGTGTCCAGCGAGGCAAGGACGGTCAGCTGCAATACATTCTTCGAGATGCACCGTCTGGTACAGGCACGTTCTACATGAATGAGATTCTGCGCGACCAAGATCGTATTCGTCTGAGCGATGGTTCCATTATCACCATTGGTGCTACCACGCTTATTTTGAAACTGACAAGTGAAGAGTAAACCTAAACCGATGCTCCGTTTCCTTTCTGCTGACCTCGACGGCACGTTGCTAACTTCTGCCAAGTCCATCACGCCCTATACGCAACAGGTGCTCATCGATGCTCAACGGCGCGGACTGACCATAATACTTGCCAGCGGCCGTCCCCTCTATAGCATCCTCCCTTATGCTGAGCAATTGGAGATGCAGAAGTATCGGGGCTTTATCATTGCCTATAACGGCAGTCTCGTCTGGGACTGTGCCGAAGGAATGGTTATCAAGGAACAGACCATCCCTCTCAACATCATTCCCCCGCTTGCAGAAACTGTTGGCGATGATTTCCGCATTCATGGCTACAAGGGCAATGGCATCGTCGTGCAAGGCACTCCCGATGACTGGTCAAGGTACATTTCACGAGCCAACAAAATGCCCCTGCTTGAAGTAAGTGATTTTGCTAAAGCCATAACCGACCCCCAGCACAAATGCATCATAACAGGGCCGCCTCGCAAACTTTGGCACTTGGAGCGGAGAATAAAGAAGCTGTTCGACACCAGCCTCGATGCCTACCGTAGTGAGAGCTTTCTACTTGAAATCGTACCAAAGGGCATCGATAAAGCCGAAGCACTTCGAGAATTATTGGAAAGCATTGGGGGAGGAACCGACAGCCTTCTTTGCTGCGGCGATGGCTACAACGACCTGAACATGATGCGTTTGGCAGCCGTTTCCTGTGCCACTCGCAATGCAAAGAAGCCCGTCAAGAAGGCTGCGACATTCGTTACTGACAGCTGCGACAACGATGGCGTTGCACATGCCGTCGAGCACTTCTTCAAAATTCGTGCTTGAACTTGCCCTTTGCCTCCACGTATGCCATCAATTATCTGTGAGGGAAGTAGATAATTGTTTTTTTTCTTGGAAGTTTGTTTTCTTTTTGCTATCTTTGCAGTCCGAATAGTCAAAAGATAACGGTCAATGGTCAATGAAATGAGCAATATCGAGTCGCTGCCTTGGCTTGTGATGTACAGTAACAGCGGCGATGTCGCCATAATTGACTTCCTGGAAGCAAAGCGGACAGAAAGTCAAACGTCTGGTATCTATGACTACTTTGTACCTCTCGATGTGACGCGCCAGATTGTGGATGATAAGCCTGTCGAACACAAGCGTCTCATTGCTGGGAATTATATCTTCATCAAGGCTACTCGCGAGGATATTCTCCGCCTCAGGCAAGAGCCGCCTTTCGATGCCACCCTTCGTTTCCTTCACCCTGCCATTTCGCCCAAAGGTTGCATCTATGTTACTGGAGAAGAGATACAGAACATGCGTCTTGCCGTTGAAAAAATGAATGGCGATGTGGACTATTTTGTGCCGAGTAGCAAGGAATTGGTGGTGGGCGACTATGTGCGCATATTAAATGGCAAGTATGCCGACATAACGGGTGTTTTGGAGAGTGTGAAGGGACACGAAGGAGGCCGTGTCATTGTGCCTCTTGGCGATGTCCTGGCTGTGCGGACACCAAGAATCTCAGCCGAAGACATCCAGCTTCTGGATCTTGCAAAAGCTCCAGACAGCCAAGGCAAATCCTACACTTCCCGTGCATATAAAAAGGTGCGTGTGCTTATAGCTGACAGCGAAAGGCTGCTTGAAGAAAAAAAGAAGCAGGGAGCACTAAGTGAAGCATCTATGGCCGAGGCTAATCATCTGATTCGGCGGTTTTCCCAACTAAGCCTCACGGGAAAGATAAGGATTCTGCTCGCACAGGCCATCTACAATATCCTCTTGGCTATGGGTGAAACGGAAAGTGAGCGTTTCTTCCGATTCAAGAACATGTTACCGTAATCCCTAATTTCCCCTCTTTTTCATTTCCTGCGGTATTCTGAAGCTTGTGTATAGCTCCAGAATGCATCCTATGGTGAGGGCAACGACCCATTCCTGGCGGCGGCAAGGCCCCCATTGATGCTGTTGCATACTCATCATCACCAGTGCCAACACGAAGCAGCAGCAGCCCAAAAGCTGCTGTCGGCGCAGGCGCATGATGGTGATGTCCCGCCCAAGATACTCAGTCCGTACCTGCATGAGCGTAAACATGAGCGTGCCAATACCATAGATGAGCATACTGGTATAGGGGAACAAAACATGTAGAGCCGCACCGACAAGCATCAGCACAGCTCCCAGGCGGAAGCAGAGATTCTCCAGCGTATTCAGTTCCTTCATTCTTCCACTTGTTCGTTCGCAAAAACGAACACGTCTTCGTTGGCGCGTTTCATGTGATAGCGTTCGCGGGCAATCTTTTCCACAGCCTTGGGGTTGTTCTCCAATTCGCGGATTTTGTTGTCGGCCTCGTCGTACTGGTGCTTGTAGTTGGCAATCTCTTGGCGCAGCATGTCAATGCGTACACGGCGCGGATGCCGGTTCAAGAAACTGTCCTCATCGACAACACCCACGATGAGCGCGATGAACACAATGGTGAGGAAGTATTTGTGCCTGCGCATGAAAAGCCAGGCGGAATGTATTTTGCTCATTATTCTCTTTTAATTAAGAAATAAGAAAGAAGATTTAAGATTTTGCGCAAAGGTACGAAATAATTCTCAAATCTTCTTTCTTATTTCTTAATTATTTTGTAACTTTGCACAAAATATATAATGTATATGGAAGAATACGTTGTTTCTGCGCTTAAATACCGTCCGCTCAACTTCGACTCTGTTGTAGGCCAGCGGTCGCTGACCACGACTCTGAAGAATGCCATCAGCAGTGGCAAGTTGGCTCACGCCTACCTTTTCTGCGGCCCTCGCGGTGTGGGCAAAACCACTTGCGCCCGCATCTTTGCCAAAGCCATCAACTGCTTCGACCCGCAGGATGGCGGCGAGCCATGCGGCAAATGCGAGAGCTGCCAAGCCTTCGACCAGCAGCGCAGCATGAACATCCACGAGCTGGACGCTGCCAGCAATAACTCCGTCGAGGACATCCGTGAGCTTTGCAAGCAGGTGCTCATCCCGCCTCAGACGGGCAGGTACAAGGTATTCATCATCGACGAGGTGCACATGCTCTCCAGCGCGGCCTTCAATGCTTTCCTCAAGACCTTGGAGGAGCCGCCCTCATACGTCATCTTCATTCTTGCCACCACCGAGAAACATAAGATTCTGCCCACCATCCTGAGCCGCTGCCAAGTCTATGACTTCCAGCGCATGACCACTCAGAACACCATCGACCACCTGATGTATGTGGCTCAGAAAGAGGGCTATACAGCAGAGCCAGAGGCACTTGGTCTCATAGCAGAGAAGGCCGACGGCGGTATGCGCGACGCCCTTTCCATCTTCGACCAGATGGTCAGCTTCTCGGGCGGAAACCTTACCTACGAGAGCGTATGCCAGAACCTGAACGTCCTGAGCCAGGAGTACTACTTCCAGCTTGTTGACCATTTCCTTGCCATGCGTATTCCCGAGTGTCTGCTGCTATTCAACGAGGTGCTGCAGAAGGGCTTCGACGGCGGTAACTTCGTGGCAGGACTTGCCACCCATCTTCGCAACCTGCTCGTCAGCCGTGATGCGGTGACGCTGCCCCTTTTAGAGATGAGCGAGCGGATGCGTGCCCGTTATCAGGAGCAGGCCCAGCGCTGTCCTATCCGATTCATTTATAAGGCGCTCAAGCTGTCCAACGACTGCGACCAAGCCTATCGCACCAGCCGAAACAAACGCTTGCAGGTAGAGCTGTGCCTCATCCAGTGTGCACAGGCCGCAGATGCCGACAATGCCGATGCTTCCGGGCGTAGCCCTTCGGATGCAATAAAACCTGTCATAAAGAAAGAAGTCTCCCAGCCGGCAGCAGCTCCCGTCGTGCCTGCACAGCCGGCAGTGGCAGCTCCGCCCGTCCAGCCTGTCTCCGTCCAGCCTGCTTCAATTCAACCGACACCTGCCTCTTCTGCTCCTGAACCCCAGAAGCGGCTTCCAAAGGTTTCCTTCAAGCATTTTGGTGCAGGGAAGAAAGAAGAGGAGTCTCAACAGGAGCCTGCCAACAAGCCTGTTGAGCATTTCGCCGAGCCTATCAACGCAGAGAAACTAACCGCTTCCTGGTACACATACATCGGCACTCTTCCGCACGAGAGCGTGGCTCTTGCCCAGCGCCTCAAAGGACTGCAACCCACGGTGAAGGACGACAACACCGCCGTGCTATCCGTCAGCAATCCGCAGGTGCAACAGACCGTGGAGAGCATGATGCCGCAGATACTTGGCACAATGCGTCAAGTACTTAAAAATGATGATTTCCGCCTTGAAACGAAGCTTGAAGAAATGCAGGAAGTGGCCAAGACCTACAGCGCCCCCGAGATGCTCAAGATGATGCAGGAGCAGAATGCAGGTGTGGGCGAATTGGTCGGCAAACTTGGCCTTGCCTTCGATTGATTCTCTTGTCTATGTTAAAAAGAATCAAGCCAAGGCGTTTTCTTGGTGCGATATTTGCATAGGTGATAAAATTTTTGTACCTTTGCGCGCGGAAATTGATTACCATAATGAAGCATCATGCTTTTATCATATATCTCATTCTTTGCCTCATAGCTGTCAGCCTGCAGGCTCAGCAGATAAAGATAGGTAACTACACTTTCCCCGGTGGCGGCGAATACCAGGGGGAGCTGTTCAAGGGTAAACCGTACGGAACGGGCAAGACTGTCTATCCCAATGGCGACTACCACGAAGGCGAGTACGTCAAGGGCAAGCGACAGGGTAGGGGTATCTACCAGTTTGCTGACGGCGAGAAGTACGAGGGCGAGTGGTTCCAGGACCAGCAGCATGGCAAGGGAACCTATTATTTTGCCAACAACAATCGTTATGAAGGTCTTTGGTTCCGCGATTTCCAGCAGGGACTTGGCACGATGTATTACTACAACGGCGATACATACGTGGGTTCCTGGTTGCAGGACAAGCGGAACGGTAACGGACGCTACACCTTTGCTCAAGGGGGTGCCTACTACGATGGACAGTGGAAGAACGACATGAAGGACGGACACGGTGTGTTCGACTGGATGGACGGCAACCGCTACGAAGGCTCGTGGCGGGAGAACCAGAAACATGGCAAGGGCACCTTCACATACGCCACCGGCGACTCCTATACTGGCGAATGGGCCGACGACCAGCAGCACGGCAGGGGCATCTTTATCTTTGCCGACGGCAACCGCTACGAAGGCCAATATGTCCACGGACAGCGCACGGGTGAAGGCATCTACACCTTTGCCAATGGTGACAAGTATGTCGGACATTTCAACGCTGGAGAGCAGGACGGCACAGGCACCTTCACCTGGCACACAGGCGCATCGTACGTCGGCCAGTGGCAGCACAACAAGCAGCACGGCACAGGCAAGTATCGCTGGGCAAACGGCGACGAGTACGAAGGCGGTTGGGTGGATGGCCTCCTTGATGGCGAGGGCATCCTGCGACAGGCAGACGGTGTTCGCTTCAAAGGCACTTTCCGCAAAGGACTTAAAGAAGGAAAAGGCATTCTCGAAGATGCCGACGGCATACGCTACGAAGGAAACTTCAGCAGAGACAAGAAAAACGGAGAATTCATCGAGAAGGACAAGAACGGCCTCCTGATACGCAGAGTTGTCTATCGGGACGGTGTTCCTGTCAGCACCAAGGACAATAACTAATAACACACTATAATGGCTCGTACAAAAGCAGCGGATTCAAAGAAATCCACCAAAAAGAACCAAAAGTCGGCGACCGAAGGTAAAGCCAAGGCTACATCGGCTGCCAAGAAAAGCGCACCAGTGCCTGCTGTGCTCAAGCTAATCAAGAACGACGGTGCGTTGGCAGAATTTGCCGATGCCATCAACGGACGCCACAACGAGGCGGCCCGCAAGATGGCGGAAATCACCAACGGCACCAACAACCTCAGTGAATTTGCCAGCGGCTATCTTTACTTCGGCCTCCACAAGGTCGAGGACGGATGGGTGTTGCGTGAATGGGCACCCAATGCCATCGACATCTTCGTCGTGGGCGACTTCAACGGATGGAAGGAGAGTGCCCGCTACGCCATGAAGCGCGTCAAAGGCTCCGCCGGCAACTGGGAAATCAAGATTAAGAACAAGAGTTTCCGTCACGGCTCCCTCTACAAGCTTGTTGTGCATTGGGAAGGAGGCCAGGGAGAACGCATTCCCGCATGGGCAACACGTGTCGTGCAGGACGAAGAGACACACATCTTCTGCGCACAGGTTTGGGATCCAGCAGAACCCTACCAGTGGCAGACAGAAAATCAAGGGCCTGCGGCTAACGGGAAAGTAAAGTTCCGCCCAACCACCAACCCCCTGCTCATCTACGAATGCCATATCGGAATGGCTCAGGACAAGGAAGGTGTCGGCACCTACACAGAGTTCCGCGACAACATCCTGCCCCGCGTCGCTGCCGACGGCTACAACTGCATTCAGATAATGGCCATCCAGGAGCATCCCTACTACGGCAGTTTCGGCTACCATGTGAGCAGCTTCTTCGCCCCCAGCAGCCGTTTCGGTACGCCCGACGAACTGAAGTCCCTCATCGACAAGGCTCACAGCATGGGCATTGCCGTCATTATGGACATCGTGCACAGCCATGCCGTGAAGAACGAGGTGGAAGGCTTAGGCAACTTCGCAGGCGACCCCTGCCAGTACTTCAACCAGGGCGACCGCCGCGAACATCCGGCATGGGACAGCCTTTGCTTCGACTATGGTAAGAACGAGGTGCTGCACTTCCTGCTCTCCAACTGCAAGTACTGGCTCGAAGAGTTCCATTTCGACGGCTTCCGCTTCGACGGTGTCACCTCTATGCTCTACTACAGCCACGGTCTGGGCGAGAGCTTCATGTCCTATGGCGACTACTACAACGGTCATCAGGACACCAACGCCATTACCTACCTTACCCTTGCCAACGAACTCATCCATGCAGTCAACAAGAATGCCATCACCATAGCCGAAGAGGTGAGCGGTATGCCTGGCCTTGCTCTTCCTTTCAAGGATGGCGGTTATGGCTTCAACTACCGTCTGGCCATGAATATCCCCGACTACTGGATTAAAATCATCAAGGAGCTTAGGGACGAGGATTGGAAGCCGAGCAGCATCCTCTGGGAACTCACCAACCGCCGCCGCGACGAAAAGACCATCTCCTATTGCGAAAGCCACGACCAGGCACTCGTGGGCGACAAGACCATCATCTTCCGCCTCATCGACAGCGACATGTACTGGCACTTCAAGAAAGGCGACGAGAACTCCACCGTCAACCGAGGCATAGCCCTCCACAAGATGATTCGCCTCGTCACACTTGGTACCATCAATGGCGGCTACCTCAACTTCATGGGCAACGAGTTCGGACATCCCGAATGGATAGACTTCCCGCGCGAGGGCAACGGCTGGAGCTACAAGTATGCTCGCCGCCAGTGGAATCTTGTTGACAATAAGGAGCTGTGCTTCCACTACTTGGGCGACTTCGATGCAGCAATGCTCAAGGTGCTCAAGAAGTTCAAAAGCTTCGAGAAGCAGAACGTGGTGGAGATATGGCACAACGACGGCGACCAAGTGTTTGCTTTCCGCCGTGGCGAGCTTCACTTCTTCTTCAACTTCAGCCCCGTCAACTCCTACACAGGCTATGGCTTCATGGTCGAGCAGGGTGCCTACGAGTACATCCTCAACACAGACAACCCCGACTTCGGTGGCAACGGTTTCAACGATGACAAGCTCATCCACTACACCGTCTATGACCAGCGTCTGGCTCGCGACAACAAGGGCTGGCTCCAGCTCTACCTCCCCACACGCACAGCCTGCGTTCTCAAAAAGGTTAAGGAATAATTGAACTCTTGCCAACCCAGCATGGTTGGCAAAGGCTATAGACGAAGGGGTATGTCAAAACACAGTTAATAGTATAAAACAACGGATTTCACGGATTAAGCGGATTTTATCGATATTGATAATCATCAAATAAGATAATCCGTGTAATCCGTGAAATCCGTTGTTTTTAATAAGGAATATAAGAACTAAAGCTAATGACAGATAATGTGAATATAACC
>Ga0265298_10003800_pt1 | contig 19699 bp, 11 predicted proteins | sample AusTroGonzalo_MG_3_FD_193486 | JGI IMG/M metagenome (GOLD analysis project Ga0265298, IMG submission 193486) | Bovine rumen microbial communities from tropical cattle in Woodstock, Queensland, Australia - Gonzalo_01 | ecosystem: Host-associated > Mammals > Digestive system > Stomach > Rumen ... | reverse complement strand
GACTTACGCCGAGGAAATCCTCAAGATCGAGAACAACATCGCCACCATCCGCCGTCATATCGACGGTGGCGTGGAGACCGTCGAAGTGCCGCTGCCCTGCGTCATCACCGTGAATGGAAGTGCGGCACCTTGCCGTCCCTGCAACGCCAAGCTGGTGATGAAGTATAAGTATGCTATGTGCCCTATGGAAGTGGATGGGAATGCGGAATTAGGAATTAGGAATGCGGAATTAAGCAAAACCAGACCTTATTTGACGCTGAACCAGTGGAGTGTGGCTGACGTGGATGGCGACCCCAACCAGTGCGGCCTCTCGGGTAGCCCCACCAAGGTGAAAACCGTGCAGAACATCGTCTTCCAGGCCAAGGAGAGCAAGACCCTCACTGCCAGCGATGGAGATGTGGAAGGATTGATTAAGGAATTATTGGAGGAGAAAATCATCGGTTAAAATGAAAAAGCGACTATGACTTGTGACGATGACAATGACCACTTCAACAGAAGCAAAAGCTTCAACCCTTGGGGAAAGCGGTCATGGTCATAGTCAAAAAAAGAATGAATTATGAACAACGTATTTGTATATATCGAGACCGAAGGCACACAGGTGGCCGAAGTCTCACAGGAGTTGCTCACCAAAGGGCGTAAACTGGCCGACCAATTGGGCGTGGAACTGCATGCCGTTGTGGCTGGCACGGGCATTAAGGGTAAGGTGGAAGACCAAATCCTGCCTTACGGTGTGGATAAGCTGTTCGCTTTTGATGGTGAAGGGCTGTTCCCCTACACCTCAGCACCGCACACCGATATCCTCGTCAATCTCTTCAAGGAAGAGCAACCTCAGATTTGTCTGATGGGCGCCACCGTCATCGGTCGCGACCTCGGCCCACGTGTCAGCTCGTCGTTGACCAGCGGCCTCACCGCTGACTGCACCCAACTCGAAATCGGTGACTTTGACGATGTTAAGACGAAAAAACATTACGATAATCTGCTGTATCAGATCCGTCCCGCTTTCGGAGGTAATATAGTTGCGACCATCGTCAACCCCGACCACCGTCCACAGATGGCTACCGTCCGCTCGGGCGTGATGCAGAAGGCCATTTATGAAGGCAAAGCCAAGAACGAAGTCGTCTATCCCGAGGTGAGCAAATATGTCTCGCCCGAGGCGTATGTTGTGAAGGTCCTCGACCACCACGTGGAAGCAGCCAAACACAACTTGAAAGGCTCACCCATCGTTGTGGCCGGTGGCTACGGTATGGGTTCCAAGGAAGGTTTCGATATGCTGTTTGAACTCGCCAAAGTGCTCCACGGCGAAGTCGGTGCCTCGCGTGCCGCCGTCGATGCGGGCTTCTGCGACACCGACCGCCAGATCGGCCAGACGGGCGTCACCGTGCACCCCAAGGTGTACATCGCCTGCGGCATCAGTGGACAGATCCAGCACATCGCTGGTATGCAGGACAGTAAAATCATCATTTCAGTGAACAGTGATCCCGACGCACCTATTAACAAGATTGCCGATTATGTCATCGTTGGCACCGTCGAGGAGGTCGTCCCAAAACTGATTAAATATTACAAGCAAAATAGTAAGTGATCAAAATGAAAACTAACACAATTGCTTTTATCATTTCTGGAATCTTGAATATCGTACTCTTGTTATGCCTGTTAAAGGAAAAGAGAAAGAAGAAGTAACTATAAGCAAAACATTAAGTAACAAAGGCTTTTGGCTGTTAGCTGTTAGCCATTAGCTGTTAGCCAACGTCACGGTTGCTAATAGCTAACAGCTAAAGGCTAATAGCCAAACGAACCAAAAACAAGAATACAATGGCAAATTATTATAACGATAATCCGAACCTGCAATTCTACCTCGACCACCCGCTGATGAAGCGCATCGTCGAGCTGAAGGAACGCAATTTCGCTGACAAAGATACGTACGATTATGCTCCCGTTGATTACGAGGATGCAATGGAAAATTACCGCCGCGTGTTGGACATCACGGGCGACATCACCGCCAATATCATTGAGCCTAACTCCGAGAGCGTCGACCTCGAAGGTCCGCATTTGGAGAACGGCCGCATGATTTATGCCTCCAAGACCGTTGAGAACCTTGATGCTTGCACCAAGGGCGGCCTTTGGGGTGTCTCGATGCCTCGCCGCTATGGTGGCTTGAACCTGCCCATCACCGTCTTCTCTATGTTGAGCGAGATGGTTGCTTCTGCTGATGCCGGTTTCCAAAACATCTGGTCCTTGCAGTCGTGCATCGACACCTTGTATGAATTCGGCAACGAGGAGCAACGTATGAAATACATCCCGCGCGTCTGTGCTGGCGAGACCATGTCGATGGACCTCACCGAGCCTGATGCCGGTTCCGACCTGCAGAGCGTCATGCTGAAGGCTACCTATTCTGAGAAGGACGGCTGCTGGCTGCTCAATGGCGTGAAGCGTTTCATCACCAACGGCGACTCCAACATCCACCTGGTGCTGGCCCGTTCCGAGGAAGGCACTAAGGACGGTCGCGGCCTGTCGATGTTCATCTACGACAAGCGTCAGGGCGGTGTCAATGTGCGTCACATTGAGCACAAGTTGGGTATTCACGGCTCACCGACCTGCGAGTTGACCTACAAGAACGCCAAGGCTGAGCTTTGCGGTGAGACCCGTCTGGGCCTCATCAAGTATGTGATGGCCCTGATGAACAGTGCCCGCTTGGGTATCGCTGCCCAGTCCGTGGGTCTGGGACAGGAAGCCTACAACGAGGCCTTGAAATATGCCAGCGAGCGTCAGCAGTTCCACAAGAAGATCATCGAGTTCCCAGCAGTCTATGATATGCTTTCCCGCATGAAGGCCAAGATTGACGCAGGGCGTTCGCTGCTCTACATGACCGCCCGTTATGTCGATATCTACAAGTGCTTGGAAGACATCCAACGCGAGCGTCCTTTAACTCCAGAAGAGCGTGCAGAGTGCAAGAAATATTCGCGCCTCGCCGATGCCTTTACGCCTTTGGCCAAGGGCATGAACTCCGAGTATGCCAACCAGAACGCCTACGATGCCATCAGCATCCACGGCGGCTCGGGTTTCATCATGGAGTACAAGTGCCAGCGCCTTTACCGCGATGCGCGTATCTTCTCTATCTACGAAGGTACGACGCAGTTGCAGGTGGTGGCCGCCATCCGTTACATCACCAACGGCACCTACCTCACCATCATGAAGGAAATGCTTGAGAATGAGGTCTCCGAGGAACTGAAGCCCTTGCAGAACACGGTGCGCACGCTTGTAGAACTTTACGAGCAGAGCATCAACTACGTGAAGGGCGCCAACAACCAAGAGGTTCAGGACTTCCTGGCCCGTCGTCTCTACGACATGACCGGCGACATCATGATGTCCCTGCTCATCTTGGACGATGCCACCCGCGCCCCGCATCTCTTCTCTCGTTCGGCCAATGTCTATGTCCACGCCGCCGAGGAAGATGTGATTGGCAAGAGCGTCTACGTGAAGAACTTCATTGAGGAGGACTTGGTGAATTTCAGGGCGAAGGCTGAAGAGGTTGCTGAGTAAACCTTATTCATTATGATTGCATCAAGACGTGGCTTTCAGGTCACGTCTTTTTTCTATCTTTGCAGCCAAATCATAACGACGCCCTTCATGAATCGTCCATCGAAACCCTCCAAATTGACTTTAGTTTGCGCGATGCACTATGCCAGGCTGGTGCTTCGGTCGGCAATATTTGTCACATTGTTAGTTCTATACATATTGTATAGGACACGCGGGGGTGAAGACATTGAAAGTGTTCTGGATAGCCGTCCGATGATCCTTTTGGTCGTTTGGTCGGTGTTCGTTGTGGAGATGGTGCTGAGGTTCTTCCCGTCGCGATTGGAGAGTCCAGGTTGCCAGAAACAATTTGGGCAAAACTATGTCAAAACAGGCAGGACTGAAATCAAAATCGAGGACAACAACGCTGTGTTTTTGGTCGCTTTGTTGTGGATTTCGTTCAATCTCGTTTTTGGTGCCCTTCACATGGCAGGCATTTTTGATGATGGCATCATGATTCTGTTGTGTTCGGTTTATTCGGTGTGCGACATCATTTGCATCTTGTTTTTCTGCCCGTTCCAGACTTGGTTTCTGAAAAACAAATGTTGTTCCACTTGTCGCATCTACAATTGGGATTATGCCATGATGTTCACGCCATTGTTCTTTATCCAGAAATCCTATACATGGAGTCTGTTGGCACTGTCGATAGCCCTGTTGGTGCGGTGGGAAATCGCCTTTTTCAGACATCCTGAGCGTTTTTCGGAGAACACCAACGGCTATCTTGGATGCAAGAACTGCTCTGAGAAGCTTTGTGTACACAAGAAACAATTGGCCAGGATTTGGGAGGATTTCGCCGATTCCGCAAAGAAACGGAACAAGAAGTTGGGATTTTAATAGGGGTTTCACCTAATGCTAAACGCAGCTCTTTATGGCTGCGTTTTTTTTGTCAAGTTTCCAAATGATGAAAAATTGTTGGCGTAATTCTATTCCTCATCCCCTTCCATCTCATTCAACAACAAATCGAGACGTGCTTGCAATTCCTCTCGGTTGGGCAAATAGAGTTGATACTGAGCGGCAAAAAGTTGGTTAGTGATGCCATTCAAGGCATATTCCATCATCAGTTTGTTTTTTGACGAGCCAAGCACAATGCCAATAGGTTCATTGTCGCCCTCTACATTTTCTTCTGCTTTGAAATAGTTGAGGTACAAATTCATCTGACCTATGTCTTCGTGCTGAATCTCTCCGCGTTTCAAGTCAATCAGCACAAAACATTTCAGTATGCGATGATAAAACACCAGATCCACATACATGTGTCTGCCAGCGATACTCACACGGTATTGCTGACCAACGAAAGCGAAACCTTTGCCCAACTCCAACAAGAATGTCCGCATGTTGTTGATTAGGGCATCTTCAAGGTCTTTTTCCATTGGCGTTGGAACTGTGGGTAGTCCAGTGAATTCCAATACGTACGGGTCGCGGATGACATCCTCTGCAGTAACGATTTCTTGTCCCTGCTGAGCCAACCGTAGCACTTCATCCTTGTTTTTTCCAATGGCAATGCGGTGGAATAGCATACTGTCGCGTTGCCGTTTCAGTTCGCGGACGCTCCAATGTTCTTTTTCACATTGTCTTGTGTAGAACTCCATTTCCAATGGGTCATTGAGCTTGAGCAATTCGATATAATGACTCCATGACAAAAGTCCAGACACTGTTTGGATTTTTGGGAAACGCAAATAGAATTGTCTTATTGTGAACAAGTTACTACGACTAAACCCCTTGCCATATCGCAGCCGCAAATCAGCCGACAAGCGATTGATGAGTTCGTCACCATAATCTGCCTTTGCCTTGCCTTGTTGTTCGTATTCTACGATATGTTGGCCTATATGCCAATAGGTCTGCACTAGCGTATTATTGACGCTAACGGCGATTTGTTGTCTTGCTTGCGTCAGCAAACTTCCAATCCCTTCAACAAGATGCTGGTAGTCCTGTGTTGTTTCCATTTCTTTGCTCATAATATAATAACTGTTTGAAAGTTAATTTATTACAAAAGATTTTCTTTTACTCCTTACATTCAATAACAAATAGAAACTTAATATCCTCTAATAATCTTTTTTAGGCGATTAAAATTGGGCAAATTCACCACACTCATCATAATTTTCATCTCAATATCACTAATCTGCATTAAAATCCCTTCATTGGCACATCTTTGTTTATAATATGAAACCAAATTCAATTGATTCCTGTCTGGCTCTACAAAAATACAAATAGAAGAAATAGCAGTGTCATCAAGTGCGCTCATTATATTGCGATTAGCGAGTGATAATTGTAATGAGGAAAGAGCTTCTCTTGTCGCTAAAACAAGATTGCCAACAATACTTTCAGAAATTGACGGTATTTGTTGCATAACCCTATATTTTTGGTTCCAAACAGCATTTACCATACTTAGGTTTTGCAAAGTAGGAATACTTTCAAATGCATCATTAGCCCTTTTTAATTCAACATCCAATTGCTTAAGCTGAATTTTTATCTGCAAATACTGAGAATATGCAGATTGTATTTGCGTCAAATATCCATAGACACCCATTCCAGATTGTTGAGCAGTTAGAATAGTATTGTTCCTTCTATAATTTCTTGTAGTCTTGTATCTTTTGCCTGCATATTAAAACTCATTTGAAACTGCAATATTAGCAAATTTTCTTGAGAGAAAGCTAGTGCTTATGAAAAAGGAGCAAGTATCAAAGATGTTTTTTTCATCGAGTTGTTCGGATTTTCCGAACAACTGCTCCAAATAAAGACGGCATCTCAACAGATAAAAAAAGAGGAAGGACAATTCTACTTGTTGTAAATAATACTATAATTCAACCTAAACCTGTCGGAAATTCCGACAAGTTGATTCTAAGGTAAGCTCCCCCTCTTCATATATGTGTTTAATATGTTCAACAATATTGGTCCTAGAACTCTGAAATAGTTCAGACATTTGTTGCTGGTTCAGCCAAACGGTATCGTTGTCCAATTTCACATTGATCTTTGTCAAACCGTCTTCGGTCTGATATATGATAATGTCGCCAGTGTTTTCTATTATATGGTCCATGTAGTTTTCTATCAGATAAGATTCTTGATTTCGGTGTATAGTTTTTCCCTGTTTTTTTCCCATTCTACCAACAATTCTTCCAACGATTGTTTGGGCGTTTCATCCTTCACTTCCAGACGCGAGACATGTTGCGAAATATTGAGCGTGGCACCGTTCTCCAAAATCTGCTCGTTGCTCACCACTTTGGCGAAGCCGGGATTGTCTTTGTATTCCTTGTATGCCTTGAAAATCTTTTTGGACAAATGTTGCTCTAATTGTGACAGGGTTAGCATACTTTAATAGGTATATGCTGCAAAAATAGTGAAAAATATCCTTGCTTTATATCGGATATGAAAAAAGGCCTTTTGCAGGTACGGTCTTAAACAAGAACGGTGCGCCTCAATCAGGAAGCGCACCGATTGTTTTTCCCAAAAAAGAAAGGATTGCCCCGAAGGACAATCCTTTCAAATTGTTTAGGATGTGTGATTATTTCACAACGACCTTCTCAACGCGGACTTGCGTGCCGCTGATGAGGCGGAGGAAGTAGACGCCCTTGGCCATGCCGCTGACGCTGATTTGCGTGGCGCCGTGGGCATTGCCGTTGGCCACCATCTGGCCCATGTCGTTGAACATCATGTAGCTGAATTCGGCATTGCCGCAGTTGATGTTCAGGGTGTTGCTGACAGGGTTAGGATAAACGGCTAACTCGGTTTCGTTTTCTTCGATGTCGTAAGGCGTTGTGTCGACGGTGACGAATGCCGCAGACGAGCAGTGGCCTTCATCATCCTTGGCGACGATGCTGTAGGTGTAGGTGCCGGGCTCCACCACGTCCTCATAATAGGTCTCCGTCAGGGTGGCGATTTCTTCACCGTTGCGGCGGATGACGTAGTAAGTGGCTGCCTCAACACCGTCCCAGGTCAGGCTGACCTCGGTGCCGTCAACCACGGCTTGGAGGTTGGTGACAGGGGCGAGGGAGAGGACGACGCTGGTGGGCGGGAATTGGATGTCGTCAATCCAAGCGCAGTCGCTGCCGCTGGACATGGTGACGTCTTTGCTGTAACGCCATGTGAAGGTGTGGATGCCCGCAGTCACGTTGTAGGTGGCTTGGCTCCAGCTCACTTCGCCGGACCAGTTGTCTCTCTCGGCACCGTCAATCAAGAAGATGAGCTTGTCATAAGAGCCTTCCGACGAGACCTTCTTATAGAAGCTGACTTGACCGCTGGCGAGGATGTCAATCGTCAGGACGAGTTCAGTTTGCTGGTTGTTGTTGATAACGCCCGACTTGGCACTGTAGGTGCCCGTGTGGGCTTCGTTGTTCACGACGGTCCAGTTGGCGCTGCCGTTGAAGGTCCAGTTGTACATGCTGAAGTCGCCACTCTCGAAACTCTCGACGATGTTGCCCACGGTGAGAATGTAGGAACCTTGGCAGGAGTAGTGGGTGGCGGTGAGCAGGTAGTTGATTTCGAAGGTCGAGCCGAGTTCGACGCTTTCCGCAACGGTGAGGTTGAAGGAAACGTCCATGGATTCGCCGGCATCAAGGTGTTCAACCACGATGTAGTTGTTTTCCAATTGGATGTCGGGCGAGCTGGAGGTGACCTCGAAGATGGCGTTTTCAGCAGCGGCATCACCGGTGTTGCTCAGTCTGAACGAGATGTAGCCCGTGTTGCTGCCGGGTTGGAGGTCGGGAGTGGTGATATCGCCAACGCTCAACACAGGAGCCTGGACGGTGACGAAGGCCTTGCCTTCCCATGTATGTCCGCCGTTTTCCATGGTGATGTTCACTTGGAATCTGGTGCCGTTTTCGATGCCGTCTTCAGCCAAGATGGTGAAGGCGTTTTCGAGGGTGACAGTCGCGTTGGGAGCCAAAGTGGCAAGTTCAGCCGTGCCGCTGATGATGTGCAGACGTTCGTCGTCGCAGCTCAGGTTGACGGTGGTGGTGCCGGTAGTGGCATCCACGCCCACATTCTTGAAGCTGATGCTGAAGGGGGTCTCCTCGTTGTAGACGGCCGTGCCGGGGCTGTAGCTGTCAATGGTGAGATAGGCTCCCTCGGCGGGAAGCACCTCAATACCCATCACTTCAGTGACCTTGTTGTAGCCCATCACCGTGAGGGTGGCGGTGCCCACGTTGGCCATCGGGGGGAAGTTGAGGGTGCAGGCACCGTCTTGGATGTAACTCGTGCAGAGCACTTCGCCGTCCATCATCAGGGTGGCGATGCCATATTCGGTGTTTTGGGCGTTCACTGCCAATTCACCCATGCCGAGCATCAGCACATTGGGACTGCAACTGAGGTTCATAGTGGCAGGGTTGTCGGTGCGCACCATCAGGGTCGGGTCGCCGAAGAGGATCCATGTGTTGTGGGTGGCGCCTTGGTCGCTGGGGTGCATGTCAAGGATGTACATGTTGCCGTTAAGGGAAGCGCCTCCGAAAGTGTGGTTGTACTGGTCGCTGCTCTTCCATTCGGTGAGGATGTCCACCATCTCGTCCTGGCCGGTCATAGGAGGCGTCCAAGGCTGTGAAATCCAGCTGAACATGCCGCCGATGGCGCCGGTGGGACGTCCAGTGGTGTTGTTCGTGGCACGGAGCCAAGCCTCGCCGAAGCAGGTGCCGTTGAATTCGCCGTTGTTGCAGGCCACTGACCAGATGTAGGGCCACATGTCATCGTTCACCAAGGCGTTCACGTGGCTATTGCTGTAGTTGGCTACAGCCCAGCTGGTTTGCGAGCCGTGGTTGCAATAGTTGATGATGCTGGCGCCGTTGTTAACGTCGGCGCTGATGGCTGCGGCACTGGTGCCACCGCCCACGCCGCTGTATTGCTGCGAAACGGTTTCGTAAGTGTAGTGCATCAAGGTGTCGCGGATATAGTTGATGTGTACATAGTCGGCTTCACCGCCCATGTGACCTTGGCCCGCGCCTTCGTTGGCACCGATGCCGATGCCCTTGTTGAGCCAATCAACATCACCTTTTATGTCACGCTCGTAATAGAGCACCTTCTCAACGTGCGTCTCCACGTCGGTCACGCTCTGCACCGAGAAACGTCCCGTGAAGGCCTCGATGTAATAGTCGCTGCCTTCCAATTGGCCGAACCAGTTGTCGGAGCGGCCACCGCTCATCGAGTGGGGAGTGATGTCGTTGTAGTCGCCAACGAGCAGGATGAACTCAAGGTTGTGCTCGGGGTCGTTGTAGATGCTGGAGATGTAGTTCTTGATTTGCGTGTCGCTGTTGCCACCGGCTTCTGTCACGCTCACCATCGTGGTGGGACGGCCCGACTGGTTCTTCCAGTCGACGAAGCGCTGCATGGCTTCCATGTATTGCTCTGGGCAGATGACGAGCATTTCGCCACGGTCTTCGACGAAATTATACCTGGTGCTGTTCTGATTGAAGTTGATGAAGCGGCTGTTGTAGGCAGCTTTCATCTCGGGCGACATCTTGGCGGCTGACTTGCGGGCGGCCTTGACATTGACGCCGTTGTCGCTCACCTTGTTCATCGTGATGATGAGGTGGTGATAGACGCGCAGGGTCTTCGTCACGGGGTTGTATGCGAAGGGTGCCACCATGATGTTCTGGCCACGGAAGTCGCGGATGATGTAAGGCGTCTCCAAAGTGGCTTGGGCCACAGGATAGAAGGCGTTTTGGCTGTACATGGCGCCGTAGGTGTAAGGTACGTCGTCGGGATTGACTTGGCGGTTGAGGTTGCCTTTCGACGGGGCAATCTCGACATTCTCATAGTCAATGTACTCGCTGCTTGAAACGCTGACATTCATTTCGGCCATGTCGCCAATGATGGCGGGAATGGGGAAATGGGGAAGGTCGGGAGCACCGGCTTCGAGCATCGAGGCCATCTTCGGGACGGAGACGACTTGTTGGATGCCGTTGGGAGTGCTCACTTTGGCCAGGCTGAAGCCGCTCAGCGTGAAGTCGACCACGATTTTTTGCTCGCTGCTCGAAATCAGTTTGACCTCGGGACCGGTAGGAGCATTCTTGCTGATGCTGGTCCACTGTTGGGCGAATGTCATCGCTGACAAGGCCACAAACATAAGGGATAAAAACAGTTTTTTCATTTGTTTGAAAATTGAGAATTAATGAATTAATGGTCTTGAATAAGGGCGCAAAGATACGAATCTTTTTCAAGCGCAGGAGTTTGGTATGGATTATTTTTCAACTTTTTTGGTTTATTTTGTGTATTTTTGCGGCCCGACAAAAACAGCAAAACATGGGATTCTTTCTGAAATTGATATTGACAGGCTTGGGCTGGTCTTTTGGAGGCCCGTTGGGCGGCATCATCGGCTATGCCATCGGAAGCCTTTTTTCGGGTAGCAGGCCGAAGGTGATTCGCTCGGAAGTGACTGATACTTTTGGCAATACGGAAGAAAAGCGCGACTTCAATGTGACGCTGCTCGTGCTTTCCGCTGCCGTGATGAAGGCCGACGGCAATGTCAGGAAATCGGAGCTGGATTACGTGAAACGCTTCTTCTTGCAGAACTTCGGGCAGACACGCGCCGAAAACTACATCAAGATGCTGCGCGAAATCCTCGGCAAGGAGTACAACCTCTATGAAGTCAGCCAGCAAGTGGGCCGCTACATGGACTATGCCTCGCGCCTGCAACTGCTTCATTATCTGTTTGGTATCGCCAATGCCGATGGCCGCGTCTCCCAAGAGGAATTGGGTGTCATCAACACGATTTCAGACTACATGGGCATCACCAACAGCGATTTCCAATCGGTGAAAGCCATGTTCATCAAGGAGACAGACAGCGCGTATAAGATTCTCGGCATTGAGCCTTCGGCCACCGACGACGAGGTCAAGAAAGCCTACCGCGAGATGGCCAAGAAGAACCATCCCGACCTTGTCAGCAACCTCGGTGACGAGGTGCGGCAAGCCGCCGAGAAGAAGTTCCAGGAAATCAACGCGGCTTACGAATCTATAAAAAAACAAAGAGGTCTTTAAACGAAAAAAGCCGCTCGAAAGCGGCTTTTTTCAGTTCAAGGAAAATGGTTTATTCCACCACAACCTTCTCGACGCGCACTTGCGTGCCATTGACCAAGCGCAGGAAGTAGATGCCCTTGGCCATGTCGCTGACGTTGATTTGGGTGGCGCCGTTGGCAATGCCACTGGCAACCATCTGGCCCACACGGTTGAACATGGCGTAGCTGTATTCGCCGCCGCTGATGTTCAAGGTGCTGTTGGCGGGGTTGGGATAGACGCTCAAGCTTTCGAGCGTGCTTTCCTCAACACCGACAGTGCCCACGCTGACAGCCACGTTGGCAGCCGAGGAGTAACGTCCGTTACCGTCGGTGGCCACGACACTGTAGTTGTAGATGCCGTCTTCAACTTGGTCGACGTAGGAGGTGTTGGCTTGGATGGTCAGTTGGACGCCGTCGCGGTAGACGAGGTAGGAAACCGCGCTGCTGACAGGCTCCCAAGTCAGGGTGACCACGTCGCCTTCCACATCGGCCTGCAGGTTGCTGACGGGTTCGAGGGCGAGCACCACGTTGGTGGGCGGGAATTGGATGTCGTCAACCCAAGCGCAGTCTTGACCGCTGCTCATGCTACCATCCTTCTTGTAAGTCCACTTGAAGGTGTGGGTGCCGGCGGTCACTGGGTATGTCGACTGGCTCCAGTCTTCACTGCCCGACCAGTTGTTCTTTTCCACATTGTCGATGTAGAAGAAGAGCTTGTCCCAGCCACTTTCGGAAGAGACTTTCTTGTAGAAGCTGACTTCGCCATCGGCTAAGATTTCGGTGGTGAGGATGAGGTCGGTCTGCTGGCTGTCGGAAATGGCACCCGACTTGGCACTGTAAAGGCCGCTGTGAACGGGGTCAGTGACGATGGTCCAGTTGGCAGAACCGCTAAATTGCCAGTCGTACATGGTGAAGTCGCCAGTTTCGAAGCCTTCAATGATGTTGCCCACGGTGAGGGTGTAGGTGCCTTCAACAGAATAGTGGCCAGCGGTGAGCAGGTAGGAAATCTCATAGGTCGAGCCGATTTCAACACCAGCTTGCACGGTGAGACCCACGGGAAGAGTCACGGTGTTGCCTTGGGCGATGCTTCCGATTTCGTAGGTGTTGTTTTCAAGCGCGATGTCATCGGAGCTGGAGAACACTTGCAGGATGGCATCTTGAGCGTCGGCACCGCCGTTGTTGGCAAACTCGAAGGTGATAGTGCCAGGGCCGCCAGGAGTGAGTTCGGTGCTGCTGATGTTGTTGACAGCAAAGTTAGGAGCACCGACGTTCAGGGTGAATGCGCTTTCCCACACATCGTCGCCCGAAACGCAAGTCAGGAAGAACTGCACATTGGTATGGTCGGGGATGTTGACGTCAATGTTGAAGTCGAAGCCGCTTTCAATCACGTAAGTGGCATCCGGAGCAATGGAGGAGATGGTAGCCGTATTGTGGAGAATCTCGATGTACTCAGACTCCGTGCTCAGCGTGGCGGTGATGTTGTTGGCGGCTTGGATGCCGACGTTCTTCAACGTGATCTTGGGGGCAACGTATGCACCAGTGATGACGCTTTGCTCGCATTCCACGCTGTTGTAGACAATGTAGGCACCTTCCAAAGCGGCTGCCGGAATGGTGGAAATGTACGGGATCTTGTCCAAGGCGGTCACGCAAATGACCACGTCACCAGCACTCGTGATAGGCTCGATGGCGATGTCAGTCGAACCGGTCTCGTCAATGATGCCAACGCCGTAGAGCACGCCGTCCTTGCTGATGGCGACATACGAACCAGGCTCGGCAGTGACGTTGAAGAAGTTGATGCCGATGGGCAGGGTGGGCAGGTGGCTCACGTTGTTAGGCGAAGGATTGATGCGGTAAGGCATGACGGAGCCGTCACCCAAGGTGTGGTAGGATTGCCAATAGTACTTGTCGGAAACGCTGCCTTGGTAGCTGCCAGCATGGGCATAGCAAACAGCGATGTTGCCGATGAACGGAATGGCGGCGACGCAATTGAATTCGTCATTGTTCCAGATAGCATCGTAGCATCCGTAAGCAGTCTGCTCGTAGGTGGGCATTTGGTTCAACACCGTGGTTGCACCGACGGCAAAGTAGTAGTCCTCATACCAGTATGTGCTGGGGCAGGAGCCGATGTAGGCGTAGGCACCTTTGGTGTTGGCGCGAATCATGGCTTCGCCGAAGCAGGTGCTGCTGATACCCCAGTCGGCGGCCTCACAGCAGTTACCCATAGCCAAGAAAGGCATGCCTTCGTTGGTGAAGTTGTTCACGTCACTGACGGTGAGACTCGGGTCGGCCCAACCGGAGTTGGAACCGTGGGCAGTGTAGTTGACGAAACCGACACCCGAGTTGAGGGGTGCGTAGCAGCCTGTGTAGGGCTGGCCCAACCAGTAATATACATTGTTGAAACCGTGCTCGGCGTTGTAGTAGTATTCCATGCCATATTGGATGGTGGGTTTACCAACGCGCGGGTTCCAAGTGCCGTCCCAACCGGCAATCAGCAATACGTTGCTGAGGTAGTCAGTATCGCGGGTCTCATCCTGGAACTGAAGCAATTCGTACCAAAGGGTCTTGTCGATGATGTTCTGCATCTGCTGGACGTTGCCGGCGCACATACGGCTGTGGTAGATGTCCGGATAGTCGTCGTTGTCGACGCTCATGTACTGGAGGTCGGTGACGCAGTGGCTCTCGCTACCAGTGGCGCTGGCAGGCACTTGCTCCTTGTCGCCGAAGATGACGAGGAACGTGGGAGCGTCCTTGTCATACTCGTCTTGGATGAAGGCGCGGATGGCGGCAGCGCTGTTGCCGATTTCGTCGGTGTATTTCACGTTCAGGTAGAAGCCCTTGATGGTCTTCCAAGTAATCCATTCCTCCATGATATCCTCAAACATGCGGTCGGCAATGACAAGCATCTTCACAGGAACTTGCCAGAGGTCAGGGTGCAGGTCGTACACGTTGTCGCGCCAGTTGAACATCGTCTTGTAAATGCCAGCGAAGTAAGGGCTGAAGGTGCGGGCAAACTCGTTGTAGGCAGCGGCCTTGTCGTAGTTGTCGTAGCGCACTTCAAGTTCGATGTCGTTGTAGACTTCGATGCTGTTCGTGGCGGGGTTGTAGTTGACGGGGTTGACGGTCAGTGAGCCAACTTGGATGCCACGCATGGTGCCTTGCACCTCGATGGTGGCAAGGGGACGCTGGCTCATCGACTTGGCGGCGTAGGCCTTTTCGCTGTAGACAAATTTCACGTCCTCAGGCTTCTGGCTCTTGCTGACGGAAGGCTGCTGGGGCATGATGGCCTTGATGCCGTAGTCGGCGAGGCGATAAGTGGTCGTGGTGTAGTTCTTCACTTCCACGGTGACGTTCTTGGCGCCGTAAGGCACGGCAATCAGTTGGTGGGCAGCGGGCAGAGAGGGTTCACCCATATTGCCTGAAGGATAGGTGCCGTCCATCGTGATGTTCGAGAACACACCCTTTTCGGTGGAAACTTCATTGGCTTGGATGCCACTGAAGGAGAAGGTGGCGGTGAAGCCATCCTCGGTCACATTGGCGCACTGTTGCGCCGAGTTGGTGCGGAAGTCGATGCGGCCTTGGGCCATCGCTTGCACGCCACACAGCAAACCAATCATCAGGAATGCTGCGGTAAGTAAAACGTTTTTCTTCATTTTTACTTTTAATTAGTTGATATTGAATTAATTAATGATTTCTGCAAAAAGCAAATGTCAAACTGCAAAAATAGCAATTATTTTCATGCCTTGACGAAAAAACTTGATAAAGATTATTCAACGACGACTTTTTCCACGTGCATTTGCTGGTTAGACGTGATGCGCATGAAGTAAACGCCTTTGGCCAAACCCTCCACGCTGACTTGAACAGCGCCATGGGCATTGCCTTTGACCACTACTTGACCCATGCCGTTGAGTAAAACGTAGGCAAACTCTGTGTTTCCTGCATTGATATTCAACATGTTATTGGCTGGATTGGGATAGACTGATAAGGTCTCGATGCTTTCTTCTACATCGTCAATGAATTCCACTTGGACACATTCGGGGAGGGAGAAACCGTCAGCGTATTCAGCCATTACACAATAAGTGTAGGTCATTTCCGTGCCTACTTCGTCGGTGAAAGTGGTCTCTGTAGTCTCGCCTATTTCAAGCCCATTCCGATAGACGACAAATCGAATCGGGTTGGCAGCGGTTTCCCAATCGAGGATGATTTGGTAGCCATCCACTTCGGCACTTAGGTTCTCAACGGGGGTGAGCATTTCGGTGCTGAACTGGCAGTTGCAGTCGAACTCGTAGAGCAAGCCCTCTTGTGGGTCGGGGCCGTGCTGGTAGATGACTTCACCGTCCTCGTAGCGCACCACAAAGCTGACCTCGCCGTCCCATTCGCCGACAATCCACGAGAGGCTGACATGCACATGGTTGCCGATTTCGAGGGTATAGGAGGCGTTGAAGCCGGTCTCAAAAGTGAGGCTTTCGGAAGGCGTACCGTCATCGAAGCTGACGATCAGGTAGGCATTGTTCCAGCCGTCGCCGTAGGTGTCGCTCAGCTCGAAAACAACATTGCAAGCGTTGCGCATCACGGCACTGCCCTCGGCGGAGAGGCCACCGTCGGCATGAAGCGTGAAGTTGAGCGGAAGGATTTCCGTCTCGGGACAGTCGGGGCTAATGGTGACATTGAATCCGCAAACGGCCTCGCCATCTGGGTCGACGGTGCCGATTTCAGAGGTTTCGCTCTCAAAAGTGAGGTATTCGCTTGTGCTGGCGATGCTTGCCACGGCGTTGGTGGCACGGTAGTGGCCCTTATTTACAAAATAGGCCACGACGCTCACGGTCTCGCCGGGGACGAATCCGCCCGCCCAGGCCATGTTTTCGTATTCCAGCTTGGCTTCGTGGGCCGTAATCACGACCTTGCCTTCCCAAACCTCGCTGCCGCAAGTGGCGGTGCTGTGAAGGACAAATTGGGTGCGGTCGGCTACGCCTTCCGCGATGCTGTAACTGAAGTCGTCGATGGTGATGCTTTCCTCGGGCGCAAGGCTCTCAAAAGTGGCGGTGTTGTTGAGCAGGGTCAAGTTGTTGCTTTCGCAAGTCAAGCTGACAGTGGTCGTGCCGCCGATGGCCTCGGTGCCGACGTTTTTGAAGGTGATGCTCATCGTGGTTTCGTCGCCAACGTGGGCTTGGTTAGGCGTGTAGCTGTCAATGGCGATGAAAGGTCCTTCAAGAACGACAGCGGGGATATTGACGATATACGGAATCTTGTCGAGGCCAGTGACGCAAATCGTTACTTCGCCGCTCGTGGTGACAGGCTCGATGTCGAGGAGGATGACGCCGCTCTCATCGACGAGACCTGCGCCATGCAGTTCACCGTCTTTGCTGACGGCCACATACGAGCCAGGCAAGGCACTGATTTCAAAGTTGTTCGCCCCCATGGGGAAGACCTCCATGTGGCTGACTTCGTTCTCGGTGGGTTGCACGCGGTAGGGCATGATGGAACCGTCGCCAAGGGTATGGTAGGCTTGCCAATAGTAGGTGTCGATGTCGTCTCTGTGAGCACTGCGAGCATGGGCATAGCACACAGCAAGGTTGCCGATAAAAGGCATGGATGCCACGGTGTTGAAACGGTCGTTCACCCAAACGGCATCATAAATGCCCATCGATGATTCCTCGTATGTGGGCGCTTGACCATAAACATTGGTGGCCCCGACGGTAAAGTAGTAGTCCTCGTACCAGTAAGTGCTGGGGCATGAGCCGATGTAAGCGTAGGCTGCAGCTTCGTTGGTGCGAATCATGGCCTCGCCGAAGCAGGTGCTACTAATGCCCCAGTCGGCGGCACTGCAGCAGTTGCCCATCGCGAGGAAAGGCTTGCCAATGTTGGTCATGTTGGGGACGTCGTTGTTGTCGAGGTTAGGCTCGCCCCAACCTTGGTTGTAGCCGTGGGCAGTGTAATTGGCAAAGTTGACACCCGTGTTGAGGCAAGCGTAGGGTTCGTCGTATGGCCGACCAAGATAGGCATAAATTTCGTTGTAGCCATGCTCGGTGTTGTAATAGTAATTTAGGCCGTATTGGATAGACGGTGCCCCAATGTATTCACAGAAGTAGTCGTCCCAACCGGCCACGAGCAACACATTATTTAAATAGGATGGGTCTGGAAATTCGTAACGCTCGTACAGCAGGGTCTTGGCGATGATGTTTTGCATTTGCTCGATGGTTTCGGCACACATGCGGCTGTGGTAGATGTCGGGGAAATCGTCGTCATCGACACTTGAATAATACAGGTCGGTGACGCATTCGCTTTGGCTGCCGATGGCGCTGGCGGCCACTTGGTTTTTGTCGCCAAAGATGATGACGAAAGTGGGTGCGTCTTTGGCGTATTCCTCTTGGATGAAACTGCGGATGGCAGAGGCAGTATTGCCGATTTGGTCGGTGTAATACACATCCACGTAAAAGCCTTTGATGGTCTTCCAATCGAGCCATTCCTGTATGGTTTCCTCAAACATGCGGTCGGCGATGACAAGCATTTTCACGGGGGCTTGCCATAGGTCGGGATGTTCGTCGTACACGTCGTCGCGCCAGTTGAACATCATGTCGTAAATGCCTGCAAAATAAGGGCTGAACGTGCGGGCAAACTCGTTGTAGGCAGCGGCTTTGTCGTACGCTCCATAGCTGATTTCCACCACGATGTCGTTGTAAACCATGACGCTACCCTTTGCGGGATTGTAAGTCACAGGATTGATGGTCAGCGAGCCGACTTGGATGCCTCGCATGGTGCCGCGAATCTCAAAATCGACAAGGTTGATGTCAGTGTAATTCTTTGAGGCGTATGCTTTTTCGTTGTAAGCAAACTGGATTTCCTCGGGCTTCTGGTTTTTTCTGACCGAAGGCTGTAGAGGCATGAGCCTACCGATGCCGTAGTCGCTGAGCTTGTATTCGGTAGTCGAGTAGCTGACCACTTTCGCACTAATGTTTTTTGCACCAATCGGCACGGCAATCAGTTGGTGGGCGGCTGGAAGCGAAGGCTCGCCAATGTTGCCCGAAGGGTAGGTGCCTTCCATGGTGATGTTGGAAAACATGCCTTTCTCGGTTTGCACTTCATTGGAAATCAAATTGTTGAATGAGAAGGTGGCGGTGAAGCCGTCATCCGAAATGTTGACGCATTGCTGCATAGAGGGTGTTTTTCCAAAGTCAATGCGTCCTTGGGCTAAGGCTTGTGCACTGATGAGCAAACCAATAGCCACTATGAGGAAACTTGTCTTTTTCATGGGTTGGTTATTTTAAAATCCGTTTGTATTCCTTGTCGTTGCCAAGCACTTCCAAAGCCTTCTGGATGCCCGGGTCGATCGTGGCCATCACTTGATAGTATTGTTGTGTATCCCAAACATTTCGGGCAATCAGGGCCTTCACTTGCAGAAGCAAAAAATCCTTGGAGTGGGCGAATTGCTCGTCGTTCCATTCCACCTTGGCTTCTTCGGCGGCTTTCTTCAGTCCGTTGATAAGGTCTTGCCCGACAACGAAATCCTTGTTGAAACGCTCGAAATCACCGTGTTGCGCCTTGATTTCGTCGCGATGCTTGAGGCCGTAGTCGGTGGTGAAGCGGTTGAGGGCACCCTTTCGGACAAGGTTGGTGTAGAGCTTGCTATTATAAGAGGTGTCGGCAGCGATGAAGATGTCGGGCATGATGCCGCCACCGCCGTACACGGTGCGACCGCCGTCGGTCTTGTATTTCAGCGAGTCGGGGAAGTGGATGCTGTCGGCGTGGAAATACTCGCCGTGCTCAAGGCGCTTGGTCATTTCCTTGGCGTAATCCTCGGCACCGTTTTCGTAGGGTCGTTGGATGCAGCGCCCCGAAGGGGTGTGGTAGCGGGCTGTGGTTAGGCGGATGACCGCGCCATCGGGCAGGTTGAAAGGTCGCTGTACCAGGCCTTTGCCGAAAGAACGTCGTCCGATGACAACCCCACGGTCGTGGTCTTGCATCGCACCCGAGAGGATTTCGCTGGCCGAGGCCGAGCCTTCGTCAATGAGGACGACGAGCTTGCCGACAGTGTAAAGCCCAGCTTTTGTGCTGCGCCATTCCTGACGGGGCGAATGGATGCCTTCGGTGAAGACGATGAGCTTGTCCTCTTCGATGAATTGGTCGACGAGTTCGATGGCGGTGTTGAGGTAGCCGCCCGTGTT
>Ga0265298_10003798_pt1 | contig 19714 bp, 24 predicted proteins | sample AusTroGonzalo_MG_3_FD_193486 | JGI IMG/M metagenome (GOLD analysis project Ga0265298, IMG submission 193486) | Bovine rumen microbial communities from tropical cattle in Woodstock, Queensland, Australia - Gonzalo_01 | ecosystem: Host-associated > Mammals > Digestive system > Stomach > Rumen ... | reverse complement strand
CCTTGCGAACGGCTTTCTTTGCCTGTGCCATAGTCTTTTGGGATGTCTTTTTTGACTTTGGCGTTGCCTGCTTTTTTACAGGGGATTTCTCGCTTTTGCTTTTGAACAAATCTTTCAATCCGTTTAATTTACGTGCTTTTGCAAGTTTTTCACGTCCTTTTGCCAGTGCTTCTAATTGTTTCTTCGTTGCCATAGTGTGTTAATTTTAAGTTAGTAATGTGTTTATTATGCGAAATAGTAGTTCGCTTCGGCAGCTCTCCGCTTTGTCAAACCGTTAATTACTTGTCCGCTCGATTTATTCCATTTGGCGAACTCTGTGCGTATTGACGGGTCGTTTGGGTTTACGAGAACCTTTTTCAACAATGTTGATTTCAAAAAATTACCCTGTCCGACGTTGTAACAAAAACACACAAGAGCATCGAATTGGTTTTGTTTCAAATCCTTTGTTATGGTTGCTGTTGCAACCGTAGCCTCGTATTTCGATAAATCGTTTCTGAACATATTTTCTGCCTGTTCTTTGGTTATCTGCATACCAGCCTTTACGTCGGAACCATAGTGTCCATAACCGATTGTGTAATATTGCTCTGTCGGTAATGCTTTGTATGCCGTAAGTCTCAACGCCTCGAATGATTTAATCAAATTCGCTCCTGCCTCTGAAACTTTCTTGCTGCTAATTGTATTTGCTACTTTCATTGTTAAACCTATTAGTGTTAAAGAAAAAGAACATAATAAAAGCCCTATTGTCGTTGATTTGTCCATAACTAAAATTGTTCGTTGAATTTATAGTTTTGGCTTGTGTCGTGTCCTGTCCACGCTTGGTCGAACTTGCGGCTACCTGCCAAATACTTGATTGTTTGTACCGTGCCTGTTGTTCCCGTAACGGTTTCTGTTTTTATGCGTTTTACAAGCCATTTCTTGTCGTCGAATGACTGTGTGTCGGGCAAACAATAACCAACGAACATTGTATTGTCATCTACCTCGTGAATGATTGACGGTGCAACTCCTTCGTCGTGCATCGCCGTGATTAGTTGATTTACTGCTGGGTTCATAATCGTAAATTTTATTAAAATAAACCGCAAGACACTGTTAGAGAAGAATTAAGCAAGCACCCTGTAAGGCTCACGGTTTATTTAGTTAAAACATCTTTTTAATTCCTTTTTGTCGTAATATTGAGTTAATGTAGGTCTCTCGGTCGCTCGCCGATTTAACGTCGTTTTGAATCCACTCGGAAAGCGTTTGTCCGTCGCCAAAAAACGACCACGATGATTTTCTCTTGCCGAATTTAAGTATGATTAGATTCAAATCATCTTCGTTAACAACAAGTTGCATAACTTCCTTTATTTTTGTTAAGTTAGTACCTGCACCGTCCATTGCTGCAAATAATTTGTCGGCAGCGGCTAACGCTTGGTCGCCGCTCATAGTAGCATATTTTGTACTGCCTGCTATTTTTTGCACGTCGTTATTGTCTTTCCAACGCCTATATATCTTTCGCCCGAAAATAATTCCTACTACGACACCGCCTGTAATAAGCAAGTTACGGAATGTTTTATCCACACGGCGTTCGGCACGGTCGAGCAATTCGGGATTTTTTAGTGCTTCCGTAGCCACAAGTGCTGCGGCTGGATTTCCCAATCCTTTTTTAGTAGTTTTTTTCTTTGTTGCCATAATGTCCACCTTTTTATAAGAAATTCAAAGCCGTTTTGATGAGCGACGGTTTTTTGATTGCTGCGTTCACCAACTTAACTAAATCATCGTGATTTATACAATTAGCTGCATTTTGCAAGGCACATCCTACCGATTTAACCTCTTCTGTCGTTTCTGCCTCGATTTTAATTTTTACTTCGTATTTAGCCATAGCGATAAAATTTTATTTGTTATTGTTTTTCTCTGCCGATGCCTTACGTGTTGCACGTGGAGAAGTTGTTTTGAATTTGATAGAAGAAAGACGACGCATCAATTCTTCCTGACCTTTCTTCAATTCTGCGTTTTCGTTCCTCACAGCCACAAGTTCCGTTTTGAGTTGTGAATTTTCGGAACGTAGTTCAGTAACCTGTTTGATTAGGTCGCTGTTTTTGGAAACAAGCATATCAATTGTTTCCTGCAATTTGTTAAGAACCTCGTTGTTGCGTACTCTTTTGGCAGCAAACCAAGACACAACACCTGTAATTGGTGCTGAGAGGAATCCACCGATTGTTAGTAATGTTTCAATTTCCATATCTTTATATTTTTATTCGTAACACATATAATTTTTCTTTTTTATGATTCGTGCCGAAAATGGCATCAGTTCTTTGTCGTTGCTCAATCTGTCCATAATCACGGCAGATTTCGTAATGAATGTGTGGAACGTCGGATTGTCGCAGTTTTCGTCGGCATAGATGTATTTTACAACAACCTTTTTCTCTTTTTTAATCTCGACTTCCATATACTCAATGAAAACTATTTCACGTCCCGATTCGCAAAGTGCCATTATACTTTCTCTTTGCTCCTTGGGCACGTTGAACCACGATGGTCGTGGTCGCTTTTCCGATAATTTTTTATATTCTATCATTCTGTCACCTTTTATGGTTTTCAACAAATTCTTTCCATTACAGTGCTTTAACCAACCGTAGTAACTCGCCATTTGCATTTTCCACGTTTCGTCGTCGGCATTTTTCAATCGGTTCGACTTCTTTTTGATGTTCATTTTGATACGCTTACGCAACAAAGTGTGCGTAGGATAGAACTTGTAACCTATGAAATCTAAACCACATCTGAACGGAACTATTCTCGCATTTTCCTTTACCGTCAATCCAAGTGATTCAATCTTATTCGATAGTGTTTCCAATACACTATGTGCCGACTGCTTATCTTTGACAAAACACACGATGTCGTCCATATAACGGAAATACCATTTCAAACGGAGTTGCTCCTTTGCAAAATGGTCAAGCTCCGACAAAAACAGGTTGCTCAAATACTGACTTGGGAAAACTCCGATTGCAAGTCCACGACCTTTGGAATCTTCGTGGCGGTCGATGATTTTATCGAGATGTTTCAGAAGCGTTTTATCTTTGAACACACGCCGTATTGTCTGTTTCAGCTTGTCGTGCGGTATAGACTGGTAAAACTTCTTACAATCTATCTGAACATAATACCAATCGGCGAACTTGTGGCGGTTTGTCTTGATTCTATTCGCACACATCTGCAATCCACGTCCCTTTATGCTTCCGTAGGTGTCGTTAGTCATTTTGGAAATTATGTACGGTTTACAAACGTCCATAATTGCGTGGTGTGCCACCTTGTCGTACAACGTAGGACAGTGGATAACCCTTTCTTTTGGCTCGTACACCTTGAACTCGTACAATGGCGAAAACTCGAACGTGCCGTTTTGCAGCTTATTGCAAATTTCGTCGGTGTAGAACTCACGATTTTCAAGAAATTTACGTTTCTGTGCGTTTTCCCGTTGATGAACCAACGCCGCACATACGGCTTTCTCCACATTCTCACGTGACGCTATTTCACTCCAAAGATTTCCAAACCGTTTCATAACCTAACTAATTCAACCAATTTTCACTATTACGTTACTCACAAGCCCTGTCATATCGTGATGTTCTGCCTTTCGGCAAAGTCACGGCAACAATTGTAGTTATTTGCGGACGCCACGCCGTACACGTTGTTAGCATTGCTGACGTTGTTGTTGTTGTTGGCACGCCCGACCCCATCAAGACCACCCCCAGCGTGGCATTCTGTCGCCGTAACTTTCAGTTACTACTATGTCAAAGAACTCTCTATTACTCAATTCCGTGGAACAGACTTGCCGAACCTTTGGAATCTGATACTTTTGTACCTGCACTTGTCGAATGCAACAATACGTTTGATTCGTCAAGCACCTCACTTTCTGCTATTCTCGCACTCGTTGAGTGAACAAGAACATTCGCCTCGTCCAAAACTTCCGAATCCGCAACCCGAATACTCGATGAGTGAACGGCTATCGTATATGTTGCGTTCCAATTCGTTCCGTCGTACTCATAGTATGATTCGCCACAAACAACACGTGCCGTTTCGTTCGCCGTGGGTGTAAGTAACAGCAAATCATCGTATGTGTTAACCGTATATGTCGGATTCAATACCATTTCTACTCGTTATAATATTCAACAAACACCGCAAACTGAACGAACGGCATATCAATTATAGACTTGCGTAGTCTATCGGAATAACCGCCTTGCGAAACTGGCTGCCAAGCCAAGTAGTTACCGCTCGAAATTGGCACGTTATAGTCGTCGTGTGCTATTGCACCGTTCGTCTTGCCAACAAAGTACTCTCCGAACTGCTGTGCTGGAATCCATTCGGCGTTCTGCACACGTGTGTCGTCGAACATTACGCCAATTTCATAGTCAGGGTCTGCATTGCTGAAATCATCGGAGTTGTTCATTGCGACAAAACTTTCGCCAGGAACTATCGTGCGTGAACGATACGTTATATTTTCATTGCCGACGTTCAAATATGTAGCACCAGCTTGCAAGCCGTCTCCTTGCTTGATTTTAACCGTTACGGAACGACGGCAGCGGCAATATATCACATCGCTGGTGTTCGATTCGACAACAGGCACAAGATATGAACCAGCGTCAATGTCGGTGAACTGCGTTCCTGTTGCCGTAACCATTATGTTTTCGTCTCCGTAATACGTTACGTTGTTGTATTTGATTGTTCCGTGAACCTTGTACCAGCCAACTGGAATGTCGGTATTTTGGCTGATATATTCAGAGCTGTCACGAGAGAACATCGTCGTAAGTCCAGTAAGGTGGATTCTTTTTCGGTTCATCGGTTGCGTAGGCAGTGCGAATATGCCGTTCAACTGAACCTGTGACGGATTTATGCGTACAATCTTCGAATAGATTGCCCCGCCATTCTCTATGTTTGCTTCGTTCAAACAAATCTTGCCGTTCACAACCTCGATACAGCCCTCTATGCTTCGTTCGTCCCACGTTCCTGCCACACCAGTTGAATCGTCCATAATCGGAATCGACAGAGCTGGCGGCAAAGCACCCAAATAGAAGCAACCAGAACCAGTCGCCGTGTCACGGATTGCATCACAATCGGGTTTCAACGTGAAATCCAACTTTTCTGCGTCGTTGAAAATTTCGTCGCTGGTATGCGGAGAAAATATGCAGCCAAAGAACTTGACGCTCAATGTGCCACCAAGAGCGGCAACACGCTCAACAAGACTTGCATATCGTTCCTCGCTTGTGCTGCCTGTTATCCCTGTAACTTCCGTATATGTGCTGTCGGCGTTGCCGTTGGCAAAAATGTACCATTTCGTGTCGGCAGTGAATAAACATTCGGTAAATTCATTCGTGTCGTTCACAATCATAGCCGTTTTTGCAAAAATCGTCGTGTGGATTTTCGGCGTTCCGTAGCGAACTTTCATTATGTTCGTCACATCAATGTCGTACACGGTGGATTGTCGCAACGTTGGATTGTAGTTTCCATTTCCGTACCAAATCTTGTACGCCGCCGAGTTTGGTATGATTTTGCTGTACACGATTTTTTCGACGGTGGTAAAGCCACCTATGCATCCATAATGCAAACAACAGTTATGAATGAAGTTAGGTGCGGACGCCACGCCGCACACGTAGTTAGCAAGGCTGACGAAGCCGACGGTGTTGAAGGCACGCCCGACCCCACCAAGACCACCCCCAGCGAGAGCCGTGACGTTTATGATTATCATATCGGTCATCGTCACACCCCAAGTGGTGTATTTGAACTGACCGTCGAACACGGCAGCTCCGTAATAGTCGCCGATGATTTCAGAACCGTTTGCACCAAAATATCCTTGACCGTTCATATCTTCTGCAAAATAACCGATGCAAACCGCTTTCTTTTTGTTGGTAAGTACGCCAGCTTTGGTAAGCGTCTTAAAAGGTTTTGCCTGTGAACCGTCGCCAAGCGTGTCGGAACCAAGCACGCTGTGAACGTACATAGCACCCGAAATCGTCTTTCTCCATTTAATTGGTCTTGTAGCCATATCTTTTGTTTTTTATTATTCTACGTATCTTGTTGATTCAAACCACCACGTTCCGTCACCGTCGTATAGTAGCGTGGCAACACACGACTGGTTAGCCTCTCCTGTCGAAAAATCAAACTCGCTTGGATTCTTAACGGCAACGGTAGAACCGTTTCCGTCGTCCATAACGATGTAGAGATTTCTTCCACCTGTGGAATCCTGCACGATTTTGAGCTGACAAGAAAATGCGTTGCTTTTCAATGTTTGTATGTTTGGCAATACGATTGTATTGTTGCTGCCTGTGAGCGTAAATTTCATCATCTTTTTAATGTCGCTCAACACAAGAGTTCCGCTCACATTCACGTTGCTGACGTCTGAACTTTTGAATACGCCACCTGTAGTTATTCCAGTAGGGTCGAATGTAGCACCGCTCTTTGCTATCCCACGCAAAACGTCACGTAAGTTTACCGAATAGAGGAATGTTACTGAATAAGGCGGTATATGCTGTGCCAAACCTGTATAAGGATTTTCACTGTATATGGTTGTTCCGAATATGTGCATATCTCCGAAATCCCATACGTTCAACAATCCGTTGAAAGCAACGTCGCTCGTCTCATATTGAGCAAGCTCGTACATAAGATTCACACCGTCGGTCAGTTGTGCGAGAACTTCGGGGTCTTCATAATCTGCCGTGAAGTACAACACGCCATTGTCGTCAGTCTGTGCGTTACGCAAGTGTGATATAGTGTCGTGTGTGATTGTCGTCGTGTTGCGTTTTATCACGCTTGAAAGCGACGAGGTTTTATAACCCATAAATTGCTCTTCGTCAGATTGTGTTGAAGGGTTATATACCGTTTGCGTCCAGCGTGTCCATTGCAAATCGGCCGTATTCACAACACCAATGCGTTTAATGTATTTTCCGTCGTTGTTGATTTCATCACAAACAGAGCCAATGCCATACAATCCATATTCGGAGCATACGGCAGGAAGATTCAGCACGCTTTCCTCATATTCCACGAAAGAAAACTGGCTCTCTCCATACGACCACGCAAACTGGATAGACAAACAGTCTTGTTTTTCGGTAAGTAACGAAAATACAATCCAGCCGTTATCGGGAGCAATGTATGTAGAAGCGTTTCCGTGCGTTCCACGTGTAAGAATTGTAACCTCTTCGGTTTCGTCAGTCGGTTGCGGTATCTGAAATCCAAGATACTCGAATCCGATACCAGACAATGTTTCACCACTCTTTACAACTGGCACATATCCATTGTTGCCACCGTCAACGCCTTGCAAGACATTGACAAAAAACAACGTGTACGACGAATCGTTTGTTATTGTTCCATCGCTATTGAGTTTCTTGCCGACAATGCGTTTCGCCTCGTCTTGATAGTTAAATAGATTCGTTCCACGGCTCACAATGTGAGTTGCAGTAAATGGCTTACGTTTTCCGTCGTCTTCGCCAACCGATAAAACAATGTTACCCGTAATCTTTTTCAGAATGCCTGTCGAAGATTCTGCAATACTGACTTCGCCACCAGACGTTTGCCATACGAATGCACTATTATCTACAATAGCGTCACCCTCGTTAGGTGTTATGTCTCGTGCAAAGCCAACTGACAAGGACGAAAAATATCCGGCAAGTTCGCCAATAATTGGCTGCCATTTTTCTCCGTCGTAATAGTAATGCGTTCCAGCAGGAATGTTGCCGTGTCTGTCCGTAACCTTATATGTTCCGTATGTCGTTTCATCTTCGGGCAATTCTGCGTATTCACATTCCCCTTTATAACTAAACAAGTTTGCGATTGCACGGCTTATTTCGCCGCCTATCATCGAATATACGTAGTCTTTATGTATTGTAACATATCCTGTCGTGCTTGAAATCAACGTCTCTGAAACGTATGTAGTCACAAAACGACCGTGTATGTGCAATGTAGGCGACGCTAAATTCGTGATTGTGCCTACTGGCACGTGCGAATAGTAGTTATAAATGTTGCAAGCCTTATCAACGTTTGTTGTAAGAGGGTTTGCTATTGTCGTTCCACCATACGGATTGAATGTAACGACAAAAGACACTTCGTTATCGAAACGTATATTCAACTCTTTTGTACGATTAAGACTTGTGATTTTCAACTGCCAAATATCTTTAATCGGTTGCCCCGAAATGATTATATCCTTTACATTGGAATTTATATTCCATTCTGTATAAGTTTCGGCAGTATGTTCTACGGTCGGTGCGACAATAGGAGTGGAGCAAAATATCTTTATACTGTCGTCGGCTGACGATAATGCCTGTACGAGTTCGTCCCACGATTCTACACAAACTTGCATACGGCCAAGGTCGTATTTATATTTCTGCTCTCCAAAACCTTGTCTCGCAACTACTATTTCATCTCCGTGCTTTGAGACAGTCGGCAATGGTGGCAATCCGCTAATTGAATCGTTATATGCTGAAACATCAATAATTTCCTCATAACTCCATTCTTGCTCATTCCACATCAACGCACAGAGTGAAGTAGTCGGGAAATTCAACTCGTCAAAATTCACATACACGCCACGTTCCAAGCCCCAAGCAAGATAATATACTTTGCCCTGTGTCGTATCGGGAACGGTGTTTTGTTCTGCCATACCCATATACGTATAGCCGTCAAGTATTTCGCTCTTCGCTTCAATCGCCTCTTCAATGTCGGATTCGCTAACGGTTGATTCGACCGTTATAATGTCGAATTTGCCCGTAAATGGGTTGTATGTGACTTTCTTTTTCATATTTTTATTGTTGTAAGAGTTCTATCTTCTGAATGAGACTGTTGTCGTTGTGGAACGCACCCATAAGTTGCCAAATACGTTCAAAATCTTCGTCGGAAAGTGTTTTTAGGAATTTACCGATTTCAGCAATCTTTTGTGAACGCTCATCGTCTGCTACTGGTTCTACTTCAACGTCTGTCACAGGTGCTGCAACTGTTTGTTGAGCAACTTCGTTGTCATCGTTATCAAGCATTTTCTTGAAATCCTCGCCGTTCATACCTGCAAGACCACCAACAAACGATGCGTGTTTGCGTGCAAGATTCTCTACGATTTTTGCTCCAACTCCAACAAGAGAAATACCTGCGATTGAATGTTCGGGTTTTAGTTTCTCCAATTCCTCTATTTGCTCGTTGAGTTCGTCAATTTCATCTTCAAGTTTTTCGGAATATGCTTGTTCGTCGGCAAGTTCTTTTTTCACACCCTCAAGTTCCGATTCGAGTTTTGTTTTCTCTATTAGAAGATTGTCGTATCTTTCTTTTTCTTTCTCTCGTTTGAACTCTTCCCGGATATTGTTTTCACGCACAGCCATAATAGTTCCGAAAAGCCCCATATTTTTATTCTCAAAACCTTCAAGCGACGTATTGACGTCGAATCCCATTAGTTTGAACACGTCGTTCATTCCTGCCATATTCACACCGTTCTGCGGTTGCTCTTGTTGTGGTTGCGGTTGGGGTTGTGGCTGAACTGGATGTTCTGTCGTTTCCTCATACCGTTCCTGTTGAATGATTATATTAGTCGGCGTAGTGGCACGTTTGGTTATAATCATCCATTTGCTGTTTTTTAACGGCTGGCCAGTGATTTTTTTTATGAGTACTTGTATTGCTATGTTATTGGGATTGCTTAATATACTCGAAATTGTATTGTCGTAAGACGACATAATTTCGGATTCGTTCGCTCCTTTTGTCACCATAATGGTGTCCCTCGATTGGAATCCGCTACCAATCGTCTCGTTCAAAACTTCAATGTCGATTCTGATTTCTTTTCCTGCCGAAATTGCATTCGACACACGTTGTGAGATAACCGAACGTACTTCATTTTTTCGATTCTCAATCTCTGTAATGCTTAATTCTTCTTGTGCCATAATTCTAATTATTTAGATTTGTTTATGTTTTCAGTACCGGGGAGACACGAATAAAATCGAGCCGAAATTCGGGGACTTCATCGTATTGGGTCTTTACCTTTATAATGAGATGGCTTTTGAATAATTTGATGATAGACGTACCCATTTGAGAGAGCTCCCTTTGTGTACCCTCTATTGATTCTGTAGGAGAAATAAGTTGCACAGTGGTTGTGTCTGCCACAAGGTCGTTTTTTCCGATGCGAATGCCAGTCAATATCAAGCTTTCATTGGCAAGAGACACAACTTTCTCTTTCCCGTCAACAACTATGCTCGACGGAGTTACAACCGTATTGTATCCAAGCGAATGCAAACGCTCCTGTTCTATCTGTACAATTCTATCTATCATATTCTATGTATATTTTTACTTTGTAGTTATTGCTAACATAGCCCGATTCCATTGGGTGATAGGCACTACGTTTCAAGTTTGGTTCAGAATCACGCTCTTCAACAATAATCGTTAGCGTGCTTCCACCTTTGACTTCAATAGATTCCGACAACTCTATTTTGTTGTTGGTGAACGTGCTGTCGTATCGTAGGTTGTTCGCTCCAAGTGTTGTCGATGAGTTCATATTCAATGCGACAAGCGGTGTTCCTGCGAGAATTGTCTTTGTGTTGTTTACAGAAATTGATACGTTCCCAATCTGTATGCTGTAGAAATCGTTCCACTCAATAGTAGTTCCTCCTTGACCGCTCTCCACTTTTTTTCTGTTTCTGTCGGGAAGCATTCTTTTATCGTGCCCCTTTGCCGTTAGACCATTGAGAACGGCGAAACAGCAAATTGACTTGATATTGCGTACTTTCGACGGAATATTCACAGTGCGTTGGAACACGTTGCCCCACTCACTTCTATTAGGAACTTCTATTTCTGCTATGTACAACATACTTTTTATTCGTTTTCAAGCACAACGTATATATTTACTTTTATAGCTTCCGAAGAGCTGTTTGACAACACCAGTTCAAATTCGCTTGAACGTGCTGGAATGTTATCTTTTGAGAAATCGTACACTACTTTGTCACGTTCCACGTTTCCGTTGAATGTTACAATTGATGCGTCAGTTCCTTTTGGCAATATCTCGTTTCCTGCAATTTTTAGAAACAAACTGATTGGCGACAAGTCCTTTTTGTTTGCAGCAAAAGGCACGATGAAGAATCCTGTTGCTTTTGCATATTGTTCTTTCAATTGGTCAGAAATGACAAGTTCGCCGTCGTTGCCGTCGGCACGTGCTGGAACTTCTTGTCCACGCCATATTTGGTAACTCTTTTTCATATCAACTTAATTTTTTATAGATGAAACACAGGTATAAATCCACGTTTGCGTATTCCAAATCTTTTTCGGTTGCAAGTTCGTCGTCGTTTTTGTTAAGAGTGATGAGCAATGATTTCTTAACATTACCATCGAAGTCGAGCAACGCTTTACGCCACGATATTTTTTCGGTAGCTGCATACAGGCATACGTCGGTATTTGGTGGTAGTATTTCGCCCTCGGTTCCCGAAAGCGACATATTATAATGTATATCGCTATTGACTACACGTTCAAATTGCTCCAACCAACTGTCATTGTATTTTGGAGCTACGGAGAAAATCGGGAAAGCGAACATTTTTTCTACTATTCCGTCGAATTGCAACGCCTGTTCTACGCCGAACGCAACCTGTGAATTGTCCATTTGTTCGTATAAAAGACGATAATCGCTGTCTTTATACATATTTCCGCTGCCTACAGGTATTTCCAACTCGTATCCGTCGGTGTATGGGTCAACAGGTTCATCGTATGGCTCTACGGATGGTGCTGTCGGTTCTTCGGGTTCTATTGGCTCATCATAGCGTGGAGTTTCGGGTGGTTGTGGTTCTTCACCTTGTTCGCCACCTTCTTCCCACTCTTGGTGTGCTGTTTCGTAGTCAGCCCACGCTTGTTCGTTATCAGCCCACGCTTGGTGGTCTATTTCCCATTGTTCGTGTGCAGTTTCCCATTGTTCGTGTGCAGTGTTGTAATCTTCCCACGCCTGTTGGTTTTCTTCCCACGCTTGGTGGTCAACAACCCATTGTGCGTGTGCTTCACGAAATTTATTTTGTAGATACGTGAGTGCCTCACGTGCCGTATCGAAATATTTTCCTTTAAGTTTGATTTTTCGGGTTTCTACAAATTCGTAACCCTTTGCTTCGTCTATTGTTTTGTCGGAACAAACGAAAACAATGTTGAAATCGTTTGCGTTTACTTTCGACAGACTATTCTTGACGAAATCTATTTTTATTTCCGAAAAGTTCACATTCAAATTAACTTCGAGTGCTACATCTTCCCAACGATGCTTTCGTGTGCCGTATGGCTGGCTCGTCATAAACGGGAGAATCGGAAGATTGCGGCAAATCTGCTTGCCGTCTATAAGTATTGATACCATATCGATTATTTTCTTGTATTCAAACACAGAATCATTTTTACTCTCGAAAAACACGTGAGTTATTGACTTTGCACCTGCTGGTGTCTGCGTCAGAATTGTGTCGGTATCGCTTGGTATCGTATAGAACATTTTTTCAGTCGGTTTGTTGAATTGATAAATAAAAAAGGGCGTGCGGCGTAATCCTCACGCCCTTTTCGTAAAAACCTAAATTTATTATTATGACGGAAAATTAGGCTTTGTTGGTTTTAACACCGTAGAATACACATTTGATGAATGTGTTATTCGTTGTTTCGTCGCAAGGTGCGGCTAAATACAATGTAGGAATAATATCCGACAACGGAGTTACCATTTTTGGAGAATCGAATGCTACATATCCAACCAATTTGTCAGAATACTGACTTGTGCGGAATGCTTCGCAAGACGAACGAGGCATTAAAATGCGGTCGCCTTGTTTCAATTCGATTTCACCATTTGCAATCGTTTGGTCGATTTTACCGTAATCAGCTGCGGCAACAGCTTCGTCAGTTGTTCCACGTGTTTTTGCAGCTGAAGATTGAAGCAACTGCATACCTGTGAACAAGGCATATTCGTTAGCTTCCAATTTACGGCTGTTTACGTTAGTTACACCTACTTTCTTTTTGTCGGCTGACTGCATCAACTCGATAGTTGTGTTAGTGCCGATGTAACGTGCAGCATACATAGAGTAATCTACGAGTTGCACAACTTTGTTTTTCAATGCAGATTGCATTTCGGTCGAAACTTGACCGATACGTGCTGCGAATTCTTCTTTTGCAGCTGCTATTTTTACTACGTTTTCCATTGTTTTCTTATTTTTTTTGTTTATACTTTTTTTTCTTTTACAGGATGTCTAATCCATTAACCAATGAATAGTCAGCGTCACTGCCCATCATATTGCTTGGGTCGGGATGAACGACCTGCAACTCGTTGTTGTCAGGTAATTGGTCGTAGTTTGTGATTTCTACAGGTTCGCCAACACCCGGCATAATCGGAGTTAATGGTTTATCATCATCACCGCTCAAAGCGATTTTAGTTTCACCAGCGATTGCGTTTACAAGGTTTACACCACCTGCTGCACCAATGCCAAGAGCAACCGTTTTCAAAGTGTCGTTCTTAACTGCTGCGTGAGTAACCAAGCCAACACCAATCATAGCTGCTGGAACCACATACTTCGATGTTGTTCCGTCCAATCCCAAAAGGTCAGTTCCCGAAACAGCATCTTTCTTTTGCACGAATTTTTGCACCATAGTACCGACTGCGATACCTGCTACAAGTGCAGCACCTTTTTTAGCATAGTTTGCTACGCCACCCATAGAGAAAGTCTTCGGGCTTTTAGTGCTGCGTCTTTTACGTTTTTTAGACTCTGCCATTTTTGTAAAAATTTTATGTTAATAACTATTGTAATGCGAGCACTTTCTTGCCCGATTTCTTACTTTTCTTACTTGATTTTTTAGATTTTTTTGGTTTCTTCGTACCGTTCAATGCAGCCGTTGCTGTTTTGCCCGATGCAGATGAAACACTTTTCTTCTTGTTGCCGTCAATTAACGAGTAAATGAGACAACCGCCAGCAACAACACCCAAGCAAATTGCACCGATTTTGATGCCTTTCTTTGCCTTTTCTGATAGATTGATGTTCATAAATCCTTTCTTTTTAGTTTGACCTGTTATTTGTTTGAATAATTCTTCCGAACAAGTTGTTACGTTGTACAGATTCTTCAAAGCTGTTTCGGTTGCATTCCAAAACTTTCCGTCTGCCTCAACGCCTAATGCGGTCTGCAAGACCTTGATGTTTTCGCCCTGCATTCCCTTTGCAAGTGGAAAACTTTCTGCCGTGTACGATGTTGGTGTATTTGCCATAGTTATAATGTATTAGTTATCTTTATTTCGAGTTAGTAAAATTGCACCACCAATCAGAACCGCAGCACCTATACCTATTCCTAAAATAAGTTTTGTATTGTCTTTCGTTGCCGAGTTGTCGGTTTGCTCATTGTTGTCCTGCGTAGCGTCGCCGCCCGAATATCGTTGCGACATATTAGCAACCGCCGTCGTGACGAGTGCCTTTCCTGTCTCCTTGATGTTCTGAGCCGCTTGGCTGCTTGCTATATTCTTGACTGTATCTTTTGCGTTCGATGTAAAGTTCTTAACACGTTCCTTCAACGGAGTTTTTTCTCCACTGTCAATCTTCGCTTGGCGATTTTCCTTGAAATTCTGTATTCTGTTTTTCAAAGGAACTTTCTCGCCACTTGCTATTTTTGCCTGTCGGTTATCTTTTATTTTTTGTACGGTGTTCTTAACGGCGTTCTTAATCTTGCCGCTTGCAAACACTTTTTTAAGACCACCGAGGATTTTTGCCAAAATTCCACCTGCCGAAGCTGCACCGCTTGCTACCGTAGCTTCGGTTACAACTCCAAGACCATTCACTATGTAACCGTTCTCTACAAGTCCGAGGATTCCCTCTACTGCAACTTCAACCTCTTCACGTGTTTCGCTGTACGTAACATTCGGATCGTTGCTCGATGTTGCACCTGCCTTTTTCAATTCGGCTTCGTCTTGGTCGTATTCAGAATCAATTGATTTTTTGTTTTTAAGAGCGGCTGCGGTTAGTTCCTTAACCGACAATTCGTCGCTTCCTTTCCAAACCTTTTTAGAACCTTTTTCGAGATTCTTTTTCAGTTTTGATTCCTTACCGCCTATTTTGGTAAAACTCTTTACAAGTTTGTCGTAAGCCTCTTTAGATGCTTTGTATTGTTCGGCAGAAAGACCGAGTTTAGCAGCATCGGATTCGCTCATAGTTCCAGGATACATACGTTCCGCCATTTTGAACATATTGAGCGAACAAGCCATAAGGATTATGGCACGTGCCACAAGAGTGACAGGATTGTATTTCACTACAAATTTCACTATCTTCTTTACGGCTTTCTTAACTGCCTGTGCGGTTTTCTTTGCGGCGGTTGCGACTGCCTTTCCAGTCTTTTTTGCCGCTGTTTTTACTGCACTACCTGTCTTTTTGGCTGCCTTTTTAATTGCACTACCAGTTTTCTTTACTGCATTGCCAACTTTCTTGAAAAATTTCTTTCCAAGTGAATGTTTTTCGGCTTCGGCAATACGTTGTGCAAGTTTCGCCTTGAGCGTGGTATTTTTAGCAGCTTTCTGCAAAGCTGCTTTCATAGCCGAAAGTTTATTCGTCTTCTTAATACTTGCCTTGCGTGCTTTCTTTACAGGCAATGATATTTTTGCAACGGCAGCACCAAGACTGTCGGCAAAATTCTCGTATTGCTCGTAGGTCATTCCTGTACCGCACAACTTTTCAACGGCGTCGTCGTTATCCCAGTTGTTGATTGCGTAGCCAAGCAAGCCACGAACATTCTCCAATTCGTCGGTATCTTCAACGTACAATGCAGGGTTTTCGTTCACTATTGCAAGCGTGTTGGTAAGAAGTTGTTTTGCATCATCGGTAGAACCGAGACCAACGCCATTGAGCGTGCGTTTGATTACAGCTTTCTTTACTTCAACGTTATTGTTTACAGGTTTTACCAACGGATTGATTTTAGCAGCCGCAGGCAACGATTTTCCACCGTCTTTCTTCGATTTCTTCAATACTTTGAAAAATGAGCGGATGCGACCTTGACGCTTCATAGCTCCAAGTCCCTGCATAAAATCATAGTATTCGTCATCGTTCATTCCGTCGCCCGAAAGTTGTGATATAACACCACCGAATGCGGGTGTACCCATATTCAACGACGCATATTCCAATGCTCCAACTGTGACATCTTCATTGTTGCGTGTAGCAAACAATTCGTCTGCGTGTCGCTCAACGGCACGTTTTGTTGATTGTAGGTAGTTTTTAATCGAATCTCCGTCAACTCCATTCAAGTTTTCGTAGAAATCGAGACCAAGCAAAACCGACTGAACATCGTCGTCGAAACCGTCGAGACCGCTCACGGCAGTCGCCACGTTTTGCGTAATAACCTTTGATTGTTTTGTAGCCTTGTCGGTTACAAGCGATTTCTTTGCTTTGCGGCTTTCCGCAATTTTTTTACGGAGATTGTTTTTTATCTTATTAAGGAACGGATTCGAGTTTACTACCTCGTTGGCATCTTTCGATATGTTTGCGTTGTTGTTAAGTTTCTTGATATTACGGAAGAAACCTGTCTTGCCTTTCTTTACCTTAATTGCTTTCTTTATTCCTGCTGTGGTTGCAACCGTACCAATTTCCTCGTATTCATCATTGTCGATAGGTTCATCAACGCCAACCAAATCAACATCGTCGGCATCGTCGGCAAGATTTACCTTGATTGCACCAAGTCCAATCAATCTTTCTTCTTCGGCAACCATAGCGTCGAGTGCCGCCTCACGGTTTGCCGTGTCCCAATGTTGAAGCACGTAGCCCAACATTTTAGAGAAATCCTGCGGATTTTGATAGTCACGAATCGCCTGTGGGTATTTGTCTGCAACAATTTTTGTACGCACCAAATATGAACGGAGTTTTTCAGAATCTTCAACACTTCCGTCGCCTTGGAAACCTGCAAGGTCGTAGCCGTTAACCAACGTGTCGATATTCTCTATCGTGTCGTTGTCGTATCCACGCAACACGTCGGCAACAAGTTGCACCGTGTTGTCGTCGTTATCAACGCCGTGAAGAAATTCCAATGGTATGCCGTTCAATCCTTTCATAAATCAAGATATTTTGATGGTGTTTTTTCCGTGAAACAAGTGTCGAGTACAGGGTCGCACACGTAGTAACCGCCAGTATATGGGACAATCACATACACGTGCTGGTAGTATGGTTTACCGTTGTATGCCGCAATACGAAACTTGAACGGTATGTTAAGATTCGTAAGAATAGAGCCTATAAGAGTTGCGTAGCAATCACAGTCTCCTTTCTGGTCGTATAGAGTACGAAGTGGACGGCGAACCTGCTCTTTCAATCTGTTGTCCGGGACATATTGTATATGTTCATATACAAAATCAAAAATTTCCTGTATCGTGTCTTTCAGATTGTCACGTTTCAAAGTCTTTGCCAATTCCGCTGTGTCGGATGCGTAGTTTGTTGCTACCTTGTGCATAAGTTCCACTGTGTCGTTAACGGTTGCATCGGGAATGACAATCAGACCCTGCTGTTTAAGTTCCGACTGCGGCGGAATAAGGTGCTGGTACTCTTTGAGTGATTTAAGCGTACGCACCTTGTTCGCCACCAATCCAAGACCTGAAACAGTTTTACCGTTATTTGGATTTACCTTGTTGGTTTCTCCGAATTTCTCTGTAAATTCATACACAAGTGTATTGTTGATTATGCAAGTAACATCAGCTGTAATGTGCTTAACTATCTCGTTGTAGTTTTGTGTAGTAATGAGAGATTGAGCCATTGAACCTATACATTGAATAAGATTCGACAGCGGAATAGCAACAACAATGTTAGACAACGTGCTTTTGGCGTTCTTCTTAATAAGAACCTTTTGCGTATTTGGTTTAAGAGAGCCAACTACTACATTGTTGTACTTTAGTATTACATTTGATATTGATATTGTTACTTCCTGCTCGGTGTTATTCTCGAAATCGAGAGCTACAGGAATATTGAGTGAGGAATTTTTGAAGTTGATTCGTTTTACACCTCCGTCAATACGTGGAGTAATCAGCAATTGCTCAACAAACGAGATAAGCGACTTGCCTTTTAACAGCAAATAACCGCCAGTTAATCCAGCCGCCAACCATAATAATGTTTTAATTCCTTTTCCCATATCGGGGGCAATGTTACAACTCCCGATTTTGGCGATTTACCTTTTTTTACCTTTTCTTACCTCTTTTTACCTTTTTTTAACTTTTTTTACCTCTTTTTACCTTTTCTTACCTCTTTGGAACTTTTTTTGGAAAAACCTATGTGTCATAAATTTATTTCTAATGGTTCTTTTTCCCACGAAAGTTCTAATACACTTAGATACATAAATGGATTTAACTGTCTCATAAACTGCTTATTCAAAACAACATATTTTCCTGCAAAATAATTTCCATACTTATAATCACCACTTTTTTTATCATACGGAATCCAGTGTGGTTTTTGATGATAATCTTCATAAGAATATGGTATTCCTTCATTGTCAGCTTGCTGACGGTTTATAAATCGAACTAACGGAACTGTGGAAATAACCATAGTACTCTCATCACTATTCACACCTACATATACTTTCATAACTATTATTTTCTAAAAATACACTTCAATTCATTTATTTCTCCCATTCTACGGCAAACATCGGGGCGGTCGTCATATATGTTGCATAGATAGTCGGAACGTAGGAACGGACATTTGTTCCCAGTATATTCCCCAAATGTTGTTGTGTACGGCAAAACAAAACCATTCCCCATTTCTATCAAATTTTCAACCTTATTCACAATCTTATCCTTGTGTTCATCAAAGAAATCCAATCTAAACGGCACATTATAGCAACAACTTGCCTTGCATTGTTTCAGTCTGCATTTCATAGGATTTTATTTTTTTATTCCAGTCCATATAAATTTCTTATCTCTTTGCACAATAAATCGGCATTGGGGAATCCAGCATTTTTAAGTCTTTGTTCCAACTCAATCATTGCATATTGGAAATTTAGGTCTTTCAATTTTGCAAGGTGCATAGCACATTTTACACCTACATCGAATTTTCCTTTTGTATTGTCACAAAAGAACCTTGCCGCTTTCATAGCTTCTTTATTGTTGTCCATATTTTATTTTGTCTTTTTTAAGTTTGTTGTTAAGTTCTTTTATTTTAATTTCTCTGTATGCTTCAACCTCTTTCAAAGTAATACACCCAAGTTCACGATATAATTGTTCTGGTGTACTGCCTTTGTGTCTTTTTAACATACATTGCATCATATAGGCATAAATATATTTACGTGCCTTTGAATTTTCGTTTACCGTGAATATAGTTTCCGTATAATGTTTTTTTAACTTTCTCGGCAATTTCACTGAATATTTTGGCATTGTTCTTCCTTTCTGTTTCAGTAGAAGTTCTTTTGCACGTCGAATATCATATGGTGTAAACTCCATTAGTTGAATTTTATTACAGAGTTCTTTATATTCATTACTCTCATTTATTGTTAATTTCATAGTTCTATCATTTTAGTTTTTATCTTTTTGTCTTAAACAGTGGTTTATCCGTTTCTCCAAGATAAAATACTGACTTAACTGTTTTTACATTTTTTCCTATACAATGTGCTGCAAGTATTCTTGCGTCTTGTTCAGTTTCGGCTGCTAATAGTATTTTTTCATTCCAAAATATTACAAGAAACAACTTCATATCACGTTTTTTCAAATTTCAATTATATCCATTTTTTCACATTATTAACATATTCTCCCGGAACATAGAATGTTATTTCACCATTTTCGAGTTTCCTTATCTCTTCTTTTATT
>Ga0265298_10003796_pt1 | contig 19717 bp, 14 predicted proteins | sample AusTroGonzalo_MG_3_FD_193486 | JGI IMG/M metagenome (GOLD analysis project Ga0265298, IMG submission 193486) | Bovine rumen microbial communities from tropical cattle in Woodstock, Queensland, Australia - Gonzalo_01 | ecosystem: Host-associated > Mammals > Digestive system > Stomach > Rumen ... | reverse complement strand
GAACCTGGCGCCCAAGTTCAAAGACAAGGTGGCGGAGCCTTACTGGGTCCGCTATGAATACTCCGAAAAGCAGCAGAACGAACCGATCCATCTGGTGAGCCACCGGGGGCAGGAGTTTGATCTGGTACTTTCCGGTACGCTGAAGGTGCAGGTCGGCGATCATACGGAGATCCTGCACGAGGGCGACAGCATCTACTACAACTCTTCCCTGCCGCATGGGATGATCGCGGTGGACGGGAAGGACTGCGTTTTCCTTGCGATGATCCTGCCCAGGGAGGCGCCCCAGCCCGAGACGGAAACGGTCGAGGCGCCGATGCCCGTTCGGGAAGAAACTCACCTGATCGCCTCCAAATTCATCGACGCCAAAGAGGACGAACAGGGCAGACTGACCGCCATCAGCTTTCCGAACGCGGAGACCTTCAACTTCGGCTTTGACATCGTGGACGGGATTGCCCGGGAGTATCCAGACAAGCTGGCTATGCTGTATGTGGACAAGCACCACAAGGAGCGCCGCTTCACCTTCAAGGACGTGAAGGACGCGTCCAACCAGTGCGCGAACTACTTTACCTCCCTCGGCATCCGCCGGGGGGACCGGGTCATGCTGGTGCTGAAGCGGCATTACCAGTTCTGGTTTGCGATGGTGGCGCTGCACAAGCTCGGCGCTATCGCCATCCCGGCGACCAACCAGCTGAAGGAACACGATTTCGAATACCGGTTCAACGCCGCCGGCGTGAAGGCGCTCATCTGCACGGCGGACGGCGATACGGCCGAGATCGCCGAGCGCGCTGCCGCGCGCTGCCCGTCCGTCGAGACCCTGATCATGGTCAACGGCACGCGGGAGGGCTGGCACGACCTGAACGCGGAATACCCGCTGTTCACCCGCCGCTACCACCGGCCGGAAGACGCTTCCTGCGGAGATGAGCCGGCGCTGATGTTCTTCACCTCCGGCACCACCGGCAACCCAAAGATGGCGCAGCACAAGCACACCTATGCCCTGGGCCATTACGTCACGGCAAAATACTGGCACTGCTGCGAACGGGACGGCCTGCATCTGACGATCTCCGACACCGGGTGGGGCAAATCCCTGTGGGGCAAGCTGTACGGCCAGTGGCTGTGCGAAGGTGCGGTATTTGTGTATGACTTTGACAAGTTTGACGCCGCGGACATCCTGCCGATGTTCAAAAAGTACAATATCACGACCTTCTGCGCACCGCCCACGATGCTGCGGATGTTCATCAAGGTGGATCTGGAGAACTACGACCTCAGCTCCATCCATCATATGACGACCGCCGGCGAGGCGCTGAATCCGGAAGTTTTCCGCCAGTTTGAGAAGGCGACGGGCCTGAAGATCATGGAGGGCTTCGGTCAGACGGAGACGACGCTGACGATCGGCAACCTGTACGGTACCGTGCCGAAGATCGGCTCCATGGGCAAAGCCAGTCCGCAGTACGACGTGGACATCGTGGATCCGGACGGCAACCCCGTGGCTAACGGCGAAGTGGGCGAAATCGTGATCCACACGGACAAAACGACGCCCTGCGGCCTTTACCGCGAGTATTATCTGGACGAAACGAAGACGAAGGAGGCCTGGCACGACGGACTGTATCATACCGGCGATACGGCCTGGCGGGATGAGGACGGCTACTTCTGGTACGTTTCCCGGATTGACGACGTGATCAAGTCCTCCGGATACCGGATCGGGCCGTTCGAGATTGAAAGCGTCATCATGGAGCTGCCCTATGTGCTGGAATGCGGCGTATCCGCCGAGCCGGACGAAGTCCGCGGCCAGATCGTCAAGGCGTCCATCGTCTTGACGAAGGGGACGGAAGGGACCGAGGAACTCAAAAAGGAGATCCAGCAGTATGTCAAGGAACATACCGCGCCTTACAAGTATCCGCGGAAGATTGTGTTCCGGGACGAGCTGCCCAAGACGATTTCAGGGAAGATTCAGAGGAATCTGCTGTAAGAGGAAACCGGCTGCCGAAAATGGCAGCCGGTTTCAAAATGCGAGGGCTTTCCGAGAATAAGGGGGCTTTCCGAAATGCGAGGGCTTTCCGCAAGGAATCGCACGCGCACCGCGGCCGTTGTACCGGCTCGCGCACCGCGCGCGGCATCGCCCGACCCCCTTCGGTATCAACTGCCCAAATAGGCTTTGCGAACGTCATCGTTTTGGAGAAGTTCGGAGGCATCGCCGGACATGGAGATGGAGCCGGTTTCCAGGACGTAGGCACGGTTGGCGACGGAAAGCGCCATCTGGGCGTTCTGCTCCACGAGAAGAATGGTCACGCCGGAGGCGTGCATTTCCTCAATAATACCGAAAATCTGGTCCACCAGGATCGGGGCGAGGCCCATGGAGGGCTCGTCCAGCATCAGCAGTTTCGGGCGGCTCATCAGGGCCCGGGCCATAGCCAGCATCTGCTGCTCGCCGCCGGAGAGGGTGCCGCCGATCTGCTTTTCCCGCTCCTTCAGGCGGGGAAAGCGGCCAAAGACATCCTCGAGGGAGGCTTCGATCTCTTCCTTGGGGCGACTGAAAGCACCCATCTCGAGATTTTCCCGGACGGTCATATGCTGGAAGATCCGCCGGCCCTCCGGACAGAGAGACAGGCCCTTGTAGACCATCTTCGAGGCACCGGTGCCGTCCACGGGCACTCCGCCGAGGACAATGGAACCCTGGCGGGGTTTGAGCAGGCCGGCAATCGTGTTCAGGGTGGTGGATTTGCCGGCGCCGTTGGCGCCGATGAGGGTCACGATCTCGCCTTCCCGCACTTCCAGGGAGATTCCCTTCACCGCGTGGATGGCGCCGTAATATACGTGCAGGTCCTTCACCTTGAGAAGGGGCAGGTCCGGTTCTTGACTGACAGAATTCTGCTTGATCTCACTCATCTTCAGCCCTCCTTTTTCTTGCCCAGATAGGCTTCGATGACGGCGGGGTTCGCCTGAATCTCATCGGCGGTTCCCTTGGCGATGATCTTGCCGAAGTTCAGGACGCAGATGCCTTCGCAGACACCCATGACAAGGCTCATGTCATGCTCGATGAGGAGAATCGCGATCTGGAACTGATCCCGGATCTTCGCGATAATCTCCATGAGTTCCTCGGTCTCATGCGGGTTCATGCCGGCGGCGGGCTCGTCCAGGAGGAGAAGCTTCGGATCGGTCGCGAGGGCGCGGACGATCTCCAGGCGGCGCTGGGCCCCGTAGGGCAGGCTGCCGGAGGTTTCATCCGCCAGGTCCTGCATACCGAAGATTCCCAGGAGCTCCATGGCCCGTTCGTGCTGGCGCTTTTCCTGCTTCCAGTAACGGGGAAGGCGGAGGATGCCGGTGAACATATCATAACGGATCTGGTTATGCAGACCGATGCGAACATTCTCCTCCACGGTCATTTTGTCGAAAAGACGGATATTCTGGAAGGTACGGGCGATGCCCAGACGGGAGGCCTGAACAATGCTCATGCCGTGCAGATCCTGCCCATTCATGAGCACCGCGCCGGTGGTGGGCTCATAGACCTTGGTCAGGAGATTGAAAACAGTGGTTTTCCCGGCGCCGTTGGGGCCGATGAGACCGGCGATCTCCGTTTTGCCGATGGTCAGGTTGAAATCATCAACCGCCTTCAGGCCGCCGAACTCGATGCCGAGATGGCGGGTTTCCATGACCGGGATCTCATTGATATCCCGCTCGGGAACAATGGAATGGGAAGGCAGCGGGACCATTTTGGTATCGGAACGGTGCTTCTTTGACTTCTGTGTCACTTGACGTCACCTCCTCCCGCGGTTTCCCCGCGATCCTTACGGACAAGCTTTTTCACCGGGGCGACAAGCCTGTGGGCAAAGGCACGGGTCGTCGGGTTATTGGTAAAGATCATGACCAGGATCAGCACAACCGCGTAGACCAGCATACGGTAATCCGCGAACTCGCGCAGGACTTCCGGCAGGACGGTCAGGAAGGTGGCGGAGATGATCGACCCCAGGACATTGCCCAGACCGCCGAGTACCACGAAGACCAGGACGTTGATGGACTGGTTGAAGGTGAACTGGGTCGGGACGACGGTGGAGGAATTCAGCCCGTAGAGTGCGCCGGCCATCCCGGCCAGGACGGCGGCGGTGACAAAGGCCATCATCTTGTACTTGGTGACGGAAACCCCCATCGACTCCGCGGCGATGCGGTTGTCCCGGGTGGCCTGGATGGCGCGGCCGGAGCGGGAATTGACAAGATTCAGGACAATAATCAGGGTGATCAGGATCAGGACGAAACCCACTTCAAAGGTGGAGATCGGCTTGATTTTGACCGCGCCCTTGGCTCCGTCCACCAGCATGCTGACGCCGGCGGGGAGTTTATCCTTGTTCAGGAAGGCGAAGTGCAGCTTTCCGTCCGCGGTGCCGATATAGAGGACGTTCACCAGGTTCCGGATGATCTCACCGAAAGCCAGGGTCACGATGGCCAGATAGTCGCCCCGGAGGCGGAGGACGGGAATGCCGATCAGCACGCCGAAGATGCCGGCGAAGATGCCGCCGGCGAGGATTGCCAGCACCAGACGCAGGAGAGGATCCTGCATATCAAAGGCCGCCAGGAGCCAGCCGCTGACGACGGCGCCGGTATAGGCGCCGATGCTCATAAAGCCGGCGTGACCGAGGCTGAGCTCTCCGGAGAACCCGATAACCAGATTCAGGGAGACCGCCATGATGATCCAGGCACAGATGGGCACCAGCTGACCCTTCAGGGAACGGCTGATGGCCTTGGCGGAGATCATGTTTTCCAGGATGATGAAGGCCACGATCACCAGCCCGAAAGTGACCAGGTTGTAGATGAGGCGTTTGCGTTTTGCTTTCGTCATGATCCTCACCTCACACTTTCTCGCGCATGGGCTTGCCCAGCAGGCCGGCGGGCTTGACCAGAAGCACGATGATCAGCACGGCGAAGACGATGGCATCTCCCAGCTCGGTGGAGATATAGGCCTTGCCGAAGATCTCGATCACGCCGAGCAGGATGCCGCCCAGCATCGCTCCGGGGATCGAGCCGATGCCGCCGAAGACGGCGGCGGTGAAGGCCTTGATACCCGGCATGGAACCGGTGGTGGGCTGCAGGATGGGATAGGAGGAGCAGAGCAGGATACCGGCAATGGCCGCCAGCGCACTGCCGATGGCAAAGGTGAGGGAGATGGTCCGGTTGACGTTGATCCCCATCAGCTCCGCAGCGCCCCGGTCCTCCGACACGCAGCGCATGGCCTTGCCCATCTTGGTTTTGGTGGTAAACAGGGTCAGGCCGACCATGATGACCACATTGGCCAGGATCGTAATGATGGTGGCGCTGGAAATGCTCAGCTGGCCCAGGCGGATGCTGGTGCCGTTGATGAAGGTGGTGGGGAAGGACTTGGGATTGGCTCCCCAGATCATCAGGGCGATATTCTGCAGCAGATAGCTCACGCCGATGGCGGTGATCAGCACGGCGAGGGAAGCCGCCTGCCGCAGAGGACGGTAGGCAAGGCCTTCGATTGTGATGCCCAGGATGGTGCAGGCGACCATGGCGACCAAGATGGCCAGGACCGGGGAAAGCCCCCAGTACTGCAGGCCGCAGAAGGCGACATAAGCACCGACCATGATCACGTCGCCGTGGGCGAAGTTCAGCATTTTGGCGATACCGTAGACCATGGTGTAGCCGAGGGCGATGATTGCGTAGATGCTGCCCAGGCTGAGGCCGTTAATCAGATGATCAAGAAAAATCATGGCTGGAAATTCCTTTTAAGAAAAGAATTCAGAAGAAAATATGAAAGGGAGGTTTCGCGCCTGCGGGCGCGACCAGGGCTTTCCGATCGCCCTGGACCTTCGGCTACCGCTTAATATTAAGAAAATGTGCGAAACCGGTCCTGAAAGAGGACCGGTCCGCAAAAGAACTTACGGGATCAATTACTTGAAAACGTACACACCGTTTTCGATGGTGGCGGCCATAGGCGTCTTGGTGACGGCGCCGGACTCATCCCAGGTCATGGAACCGGTGATGCCGTCCACCTGGATCTCCTTCATGGCGGCGATCAGCAGGTCGCAGGCTTCCTCGGGCGCAGTGTCGGAGGTGATGCCGGCCTTCTCGGCGGCGGCAATCAGAATGTAGATGCCGTCATAGGCGTCCGCAGCGAACTGGATGGGGGTCTCGCCGAACTTGTCTTCATACAGCTTGACAAAGTTCACGACCTTGGGATCTTCAGAGGTGGCGACGAAGGGGGTCAGCAGCATGACGCCCTCGGCCAGGGAAGTATCAAAGCCTTCCACGGACAGGATGCCGTCCATGCCGTCCACGCCGAAGAAGATGGGCTTGTAATTCTTGTCAGCGGCGGTCTTCAGGATCAGGGAAGCGGGGGTGTAGTACATGGGCAGGAAGACGATCTCGGCGCCGGCTTCCTGAGCCTTGCCGACCTGCACGGTGAAGTCCGTGGTCTCGTCGGTGAAGGTTTCCTCGCTGACGATCTCCAGGCCCAGGCCGGGAGCCTTTTCTACGAAGGTATCACGGATGCCGGTGGAATACACGTCGGCGTTGTTGTAGATCACGGCGATCTTGGTGCCCAGTTTATGCTCGGCGATGTACTCGGCGGAAGCGGCGCCCTGGTTCGGGTCGGTGAAGCAGACCTGGAAGACGTTGTCCTTGTCTTCAATCACGGCGGTGGAGGAAGCGGAGGGGGTCAGGAAGAACACACGGTCGGTGTATCCCTGAGCACCGGCGGCTTCGCAGGGCTTGGAAGTGGTGGAACCGAGAATCATCTGGGCGCCGGCATCCAGGGCGGCATTGTAGGCGTTGATGACCTTTTCCACATTATGTTCGTCATCTTCGTCGATCAGTTCGATCTTGTACTTTCCGCCGGCGGCGTTGATTTCATCCACGGCGATCTGGGCGCCGCGGCTGGTGGCGATGCCGTACAGGGCGGCGGGGCCGGTCAGCGGGCCGATATGGGCAATCTTCAGAGTAACGGTCTCCTCCGCGAAGGCGGAGCAGACGGTCAGCGCCAGAACCAGCGCCAGAGCCAGAGCGATCAGCTTTTTCATAAATGTTTCCTCCTCAATAAAATAAGGTACAATAAAGGCAGCAAAGCCTCTTTGCTTTGTATCGCCCATTATACACCGGAATTGCGGGGAGTAAAGTGTTTTCATTGTATTTTAAAAGGGGGGCTTTCCGATCGCCCCCTTAAACTCCTTCGGATTGTATCTTTCGGAAGGGCTTTCCGATTCAGAGAAAATTCAGAATTCAGAATTCAAAAATCAGAATTGTAAAACGCCTATTTGTTCATGCTGAATCCGGAAAGTTTTGATGGACTTGTTTTAAATGAAAAAAGACTGTACCTTCGTTTGTGAAAATGTGACAAAAATATTTCAAAACCTTGACAGGATAAGACTTTCCCTTTAGAATATTATAGATTTCCTATGTTGATCCATATTGACGCATCCGTCCGGGCTTCCGGCGGAGGAAGGAGGAAGGAGCCTTCGGGCCCTGAGACAATATGATCAGAAAACGTTTATTGCTTGCCCTGGTGCTGGGGATCGCGCTGGTATTGCTGTGCGTCTCCGCCGCACTCGCGGATGACCCGATGAAGGTTTCCATGGAGCTGAGCACCAACAAGTTTACAGCGCCGAAGACGATCACGGTGTCTATCACCGTGACCAATGTCGGCGATGTTGATATGCCCGGGCCTGTGAGGCTGTATTATCCCAGCGGCAAACAGGTGGAAGAGTTCGGAGCGCCCACGCTGGCCGTCGGCGCCAGCAAGAACTGGTCCGGTGAATGGACCGTGACCCAGAAGGAACTGGAAGCGGGGAAGATCACCTTCAAGATCAGATATTCCGTGTACAGCGATGAAGTGGATGAAGAGGGGAACAACACCCTGGTCAACAAGACCAAGAATTTCTCCAAGAAGATCCAGTATACCGGCGCCGACCCGCAGATTGACGTGGTGCGCACCATCATGCCGACAACCGCCCAGAAGGGGCAGGAAGTCAGCATCACCTATGATATCGCCAACACGGGTCCCGTGGATGTGTCCGCGATAACAATCAAGGAGAACAGTTCTGTTTCCTCCAAGAGCGGAACGATCGATTCGATCGCCGCCGGGGAGGCGGGCAGCTATACCTTTACCACCTATATGGGCACAAGGGACATGACGAGTTCCGCCACGATTTCCTACAAGGCCGGCGGTAAAACCTTCACGACCAAGGTGGAGAACGAAACAATCAAATACGGCGAGGTCAAGCTTTCCGCGTCCCTGACGGCGGACAAGAAGGGCGGCGCGCCGGGAGATACGGTCAAACTGGCCCTGAAACTGAAAAACAACGGCACGACGGATTTCACCAACGTGACCGTGTCAGACGCCGCGCTGGGAACCGTATTCAGCGGGGAAACCGTCAAAGCCGGTGAAACGCTGGACCTGGAAAAGGAGCTGACGATTACCGAAAGCCAGGATTTCCAGTTCATTGTTAAGGCGGACGACGGCACAGGCAAAGAAATCGAGACGGCCACCGGGCGGGTGAGCATCATCGCCACCGATCCGACACAGCAGATTGTCCTGAATCTGGAGGTTTCGGCTGACCGGGATAAGGTCTACAAAATTCCCGGAACAGTCCGGTTCTCCTTTACGGTCCATAACGACAGCGCGGTCGAGGTCAAAGGGATCGCTGTGAAGGCGATTGAAACCACGCTGTACAACATCGAGTCAATCGCTGCCGGGGAAAGGTTCTCCTTCGTCCGGGATACGGACGTCAGCATGCCGGGCACCTATCAGTTTACAGCGTCCTGCAAGGATGTGCTGGGCCAGACGCTGGTCTTCGAAAGCAACCCGACCCGGATCGACTACGCGGAGCCCACGCCGGTTCCGACCGAAGCGCCGCTGGTGACGCCTCCGGCCCCGGCGACCGAGCCGATGCCGACGGATCAGCCGGAACCCGAATGGCTTGATCAGGCGGAAAGCATTGCCGAGATCGCCAAGTGGATTCTGGCGGGCATCGGCGGGGTGCTGCTGCTGCTCCTGCTGATCGGCGCGATCCGCCGCGGCAAGAGCCGGAGTGATTCGAAGAAGGCTATGGACCATCTGGACGGCGCGACCTACCGGGATTACGGCACGAAACCGAAACGGCGCCGCAGCGAGATCAACAACGGCGGAACCGAAGCGGACAAAGCCGCCGCGGACGCGAACGAGAACTCCGCCCACAGCAGCGAGCTGATGGCGGAAACGCTGAAACGGCTGTATGAAGACAAAGCGCCGGAACAGGCGGCCAAGGAGACCGCCGAAGTCGTAACGGAAACGGCGAAGAAGACGGAGCAGACCGTTGCGGAAGCCGCCGGGCCGGCAGCCGAAACCGCCGCGGAAACCAAAGCAGAAACAATTGAAGCTTCAGCGGAAACCATCGAAGCCGCGAAGGAAGCCCTGCAGGCCAGGGCCGAAGAAAGCGGATCGGGAAGGCGCCGCAGGGGTCAAAAGTAAGGGATCATGTTTATGCAGAACACCGGAACCGATGCGGTTCCGGTGTTCATGTATTCAGAGGGTCCGGTTACCCCGGAGCCGCTTCGGTCACGGCACTGCCGGCTTTCACTGTTTGTCTGTCAGCGCCGCCTTATACAGCGCTTCCAGCTTCTCGTAAGTCAGAGGAGCCTGGGCATGATAGGTTACGACGCCCTGCGGATTCAGGACAATCGTCGAGGGCAGCGCTTCCGACACGTTCAACAGCTTCATGATTCCCTTTTCCTTGCTGTCCGTGGCAAAGTCCAGGTGATCCCAGCCCTTGTCCTCCAGGAATTCTTTTGCCTTCTTGGCACCGGCTTTGGCATGGATTGCCAGGATTTCCACATCGGGATAAGCGACCTTCAGCTTCTCGAAATCCGGGAGTTCCGCAATGCAGGGCGCGCAGGTGGTACCCCAGAAATTCAGGATAACGACGTGCCCCCGGTAATCCGACAGTTTGAAGTCGCTCCCGTTCAGCAGGTCTGTGGTGAAATCCGGCAGCAGGTTCCCCTCTGCCGACCCGACCGGCAGGTCCGCGGCCGCTTTCGCTGTTGCCTCCGCTGTTGTCTCCGCTGTTGCCTCTGAGCCCGCTTCCGGAGCCGCTTCGGTCACGGCGCCGCCGGTTTTTCCCTGATCGTCTGTCAGCGCCGCCTTATACAGCGCTTCCAGCTTCTCGTAGCTCAGAGGAGCCTGGGCATGGTAGGTGACGACACCCTGCGGATTCAGGACAATTGTCGAGGGCAGCGCTTCCGACACATTCAACAGCTTCATGATTCCCTTTTCCTTGCTGTCCGTGGCAAAGTCCAGATGATCCCAGCCCTTATCCGTCAGGAAGTCTTTTGCCTTCTTGGCACCGGCTTTGGCGTGGATTGCCAGGATTTCCACATCGGGATAAGCGACCTTCAGTTTCTCGAAGTCCGGGAGTTCCGCTATGCAGGGCGCGCAGGTGGTTCCCCAGAAGTTGAGGATAACGACCTGCCCCCGGTAATCCGACAGTTTGAAGTCGCCCCCGTTCAGCAGATCTGTGGAGAAGTCCGGCAGCAGGTTTCCCTCTGCCGACCCAACCGGCAGGTCCGCGGCGACCGGCTGAGATTGCTTTGTTTCTTTCGCTTCGGACTCTTTCGTTCCGGGTTCCTCTGCTCCGGAGCCGGTTTCCGTTTTGACCGAGCTGATTTCGGCGGCTGCCTGTTCCGTTCCGGAACCGGTTTCCGTTTCAGCTGAGCCGGTTCCAGCGGCTGCCTGCTCCGTAACAACCGCCGCGGCTGCCGGCTCATCTGCCTTTTCCATGGCCGGTTCAATGAGGTTGAACCAGCATACGGCGAACACCAGCACCGCGATGGCGACACCCCAGACAATCCGGCCGGTCTTTTTCCGCTTCTGAATGACCGGTTCCGGATCGGCGTTTTTACCGATCTCCGGCCCCTTCAGCGTGATCTTTCCGCACTTCAGGGAGATCGCCCCCCGGGCGCAGGTATTGATACACTTGCCGCAGGAGATACACTCGTGGTCCCCAACGTGCTTAATATCCATCTGGCATTTCATCACGCACAGGCCGCAGCCGTTGCACCGGTCCGGATTCACTTTTACGCCGGTCAGCGCGAAGCGGTTGAAGAGTCCGTAAATCGCGCCCAGCGGGCAAATGAACCGGCAGAAGGAACGGTAGCAGAAGATGCAGGCCAGGCCGATGACCAGCATGATGACCCATTTGTTGGTGAACACCGCTCCCAGCTGGTAAAAGGAGGTGGCGTTGACCGGATTCTGCAAAAGGCCCACCGCGCCCTCAAAGGTGCCGGCCGGGCAGATATATTTGCAGAAGCCCGGAAGGATGATGCCCTTGCCCACGCCGTAGATCAGCGGGATGGCAATCACGAACACCGCCAGGAAGACATACTTCAAATAAGAAAGCTTCCGGGTGATATGGCTCTTGCGGATCTTCGGGGTCGGGATTTTGTGCAGCAGCTCCTGGATCAGGCCCAGGGGGCAGATCCAGCCGCAGATCGTCCGGCCCAGAATCACGCCGAACAAGGCGAGGATACCCAGAACATACCAGGGCGCGGTATGCCCGGCGGCGTTCAGGGCGTTCTGCAACGAACCCAGCGGGCAGCTGGCGACGGCGCCCGGGCAGGAATAGCAGTTGAAGCCCGGAACGCAGACCGACTTCAGGTTGCCCGTATAGATATGGCCGTCAATAAAGCCTTTCAGGTTTGCGTTATACAGCAGGGCGGCATACAACTGGACCAGGCGGCGGGTCCCCGGCCGCTGCAACTTATCCTGTTTGTTTTCAGGCTTTTGATTTTCGAGGGCTTTGTTGTTTATCGTATTATCCAAGACCAACACACTCCGTACAGATGGTGGCGCCTTTGGCCAGGACGTCCTCCAGCCCGCCATTCAGAATTCCCGCGATGATCAGGCCCACCGCCAGCGCGATCACCGCGACGCGAAGATACAGTTCACTTCGGGTTGTAACCTGATGGACTGCTTTTTGCTGAATACTGCCGAGATCCCGCAGGAGTTTCTCATCCCGCACGGGCTTCTCCGCATTCTCATCCCTGACCCCCAGGACCAGGCCGGAGACCGTCATCCCGAAGGCGCAGAACAAAAGCGGCAGGATGGGCAGCAGTTTGGCGCCGACCCTTTCCCGGGTATACATGTAGTAGAACAGATCCCCTTCCGCCTGCTTTGCCGCGCCGTCAAAATACAGAGAGAGCGCGGAGGCCGCCAGCAGCCCCGCCACCAGCGCGCAAAGCAGGGACTGGACGATGAGGAACGTTTTTTTGCGTGTCAAGCAGGTCACCTCCATATCGGTTTTCCGTACGTATGAACTATTATACATGATATTCCACGAAACGCAACAAAACCGCAACAGATGATCCGATGGATTTCAGCGATTGATGGATTTGAGCGGATCACAGATGTTGCAGTTTTGTTGCGGTCGGAGTATTATAATGAACAACAGAAAGCAACCGAAAGGAGAGCTGAGATGAAAAAGCCCAGCGAAAGCGTTGTTTTCAAAAGTATTATCGGAATTATCGTCCCGATGATCCTGCTGTCCGTGATCATCGGGATTCTGGGTTACCGCGGTTTTACGGACGGTATGCTTGAACTGTATGAAGACGGGGCGGTCGAGATCGCGAATACCGCCAAAACAGAAGTGAACGGCGACCGGGTGAGCGCCTACGCGGAGAGCGAAGGAACAACGGAAGAGTATATGGACGTCTGGACGGAGCTGGACCGCCTGTGCAACTCCTCCGGCGCAACATTTATTTATGTGATTCAGCCGGACCTGTCGGATTACGCGCATATCACCTTCCTCTTCTCTACGATCAACAAAGAAAGCAAATATACGAAGTACGATTTCGGATACGTCCGGGACACGACCAACGACGAGTACAAGGAAAAATACCGCAGGCTGTATGACGGGGAATCCGACTCGGAAATTGTGATCCGCGACCGCGGCTATATCGAGACGGACGCGCATATCACAGCCATGGTGCCGGTGAAAGGAACGGACGGGCAGACGAAAGCCATCCTGTGCGTGCAGCGGCAGATGGAGAACCTGACGAAAGTGCGCAACCGTTTTATCGGGTTTGTTCTCCTGGTGCTGGCGGTGCTGGTGGCCGTCATTATTATCGCGCAGCACTTCTACCTGCACAGGGTGCTGCTGCAGCCGCTGACAAAGATCACAGACGAGGCGGTACGCTTTGCCGCGGAAGAAGTGCCCGCCGAAACAAAACTGACGGAAACCATCAAAAACAAGGATGAGATCGGAAAGCTGGCCGGATCCATTGACCATATGGAGGAGCAGGTCACCAAATATATTGACGAGCTGACGACGGCGACGGCGGAAAAGGAACGAATCAGTACGGAACTGTCGCTGGCGACCCGCATCCAGGCGGACATGCTGCCGAACGTGTTCCCGGCGTTCCCGGACCGTTCGGAATTCGATATTTACGCCTCCATGAAGCCGGCGAAGGAAGTGGGCGGCGACTTCTACGACTTCTTCCTGATCGATCACGACCATCTGGGGCTGGTCATGGCGGACGTGAGCGGAAAGGGCGTTCCCGCGGCGCTGTTCATGATGGCCTCCAAGATCCTGATCCAGAACATCGCGATGACCGGCGCGAGCCCGCGGGAGATCCTGGAGACGACGAACAACCGCATCTGCCAGAACAACCAGCAGGAGATGTTCGTGACCGTCTGGCTCGGCATCCTGGACCTGCGGACCGGCGAACTGAAGGCGGCCAACGCGGGCCATGAATATCCCGTGGTGACCCGGGCCGAAGGGGAATTTGAGCTGATGAAAGACAAGCACGGCTTCGTCATCGGCGGCATGGAAGGCGTCCGGTATAAAGAATACGAGATCAAACTGGAGCCCGGGGAAGAGCTGTTCCTGTACACGGACGGCGTGCCGGAAGCCACGAATGCCCGGAATGAGCTTTACGGCACCGAGCGGATGATGGCGATCCTGAACAGCAATCGGGGCCTGGAACCGGAGAAGGTGCTGGAGACGGTGAAAGCCGACGTGGACCGCTTCGTCGGGGACGCACCGCAGTTTGACGACCTGACGATGCTGTGCGTGCGGTACAACGGCTGCGCTCCGGATCACCGCGAAAAAAAGCAAAACGGATAACTGCCATCACGGTATCCGGCTGCGTATGAATTCATGAAGCCGTAAAAGCGGTTCGTGAAATAAAACATTCAAACAGAAAAGGAGATTCTCAAAATGAAGAAAGTAATGGCGATTCTGACGGCACTGGTACTGGCCCTGGGCGCGGGATGCACGTTCGCGATGGCGGAGGAGGACATTTCCGTTCCGCCGAGCACGCCGGAGATGAAGGCCTATGAGAGCGCCTGGATTTCGGAAGACGGAAAGACGATGGTCTGGATCGGCCGGCAGGACGAGGGCTTCCAGATCGAGACGGTTCAGGCGACCGGAGAGGACACCTTCACTTCCTGGGAATACCTGTCCAACTTTGACGGGGAGACGAAATCCATCAAGGACGCCAAGGGCATCAAGGGCGACTACAAGATTACGGAAGGCAAGGATGAGCTCATCGAAGGATCATCCGTGGACGATGTCGAGGCAAGCTTCACCCTCGGCGAGGACGGCAGGCTGACCTGGAATGACAAGCAGGCGGGCAAAGAAACCGTGCTGGAGAAGATCGGCAATTTCGTCGGCAGCTACACTTACGAGCGCGGAGTTCTCAGTTTTATCTGGGACACCCATGAGAATCACTACGATATCGTAGCGACCTGGCTGGAAGAGGAGACCGAGAAGGCAACGAAGGTCTGGGACTATACGCTGGTCGGCGAGTATGATCCCAAAACGGAGACCGTGAACTTCAAGGGCCTGAAGCAGCTGCTGACCTACAAGGAGGACGGCGAGATCGACCCCGGCGCGAAAGTGGAGGAAGGGGAACTGGAAGGCTCCTTCTCCTTCAACAAGGACGGCGGCCTGGTCTGGAAGTCTTCCGACGGAACCGGGGAAGGGATGGTGTTTGAAAACGATCTGATTCCGCTGTGGGCCTGCATTATGGCGGCTTGATTGGGGGGCTTTCCGATCGACCCCCCAAACCCCCTTCGGCTACTGTGGACGAGGAAGAATGTGGATTGGTCAGGGGTCTTTCCGGACGGAAAACCTTCCGGGACAAACCGGATGAACAGGACAAGGGCAGAGACCCCTGTCCTGTTTTCGGTATGGCGGGGGTTGTAAAAAGCGGCCGTTTGCGGTATTCTCAATAGGATCACCTTAAACGGTATTCACAAACGGAAAAAAGAGAGGAAGAACCAAAGTGAACGAGACAGCAAATGAAATGATTAAAAGACTGCACCGCGCCAAACTGGTGCCTGCCATTATCAGTATTGCCTTCGGCATCGCGCTGATCATTGCCCGGCAGTCCGCCATGGAAGTGGTTGTGAAGATCGCGGCCGGGATGCTGATCGCCTGCGGCGTCGGCTGTGTGCTGGTATACCTGTTCGGGCCGGTCAAAGACTCCACGCAGTTTGTCGTCGGCGGGTTTGCGGCATTGATCGGCTTCCTGGCCTGGTTCAACGCCGGTTTTGTCGTGGGCCTTTTCCCGATCATCACAGGCATCGTCCTGCTGATGAACGGCTTGAGCAACCTGGCTACGCTCAGCGCGCCCGGATTCTATCCCAACAGAGGGCTGATCGTGTTTTTCTCGGTGCTGATGATCGCGGCCGGCATTTTTATCCTGATCCGTCCCGCCGCGTTTGAAGGCGCACTGATGGTCATCATCGGCGTCAGCTATCTGGTCAACGGCATCTTTGACCTGATCCTTCTGTACCAGGCGAAAAACATGCTGATGAGCTGACGGCAGGCAGTGGCTAGTGGCTAGTGACTAGTGATTAGTGGTTAGTGGTTAGTGATTAGTTTTTACGGAGTGGGAAAAGAGCATGAAAACGGATAAACTCTGGGTTAACGGCAGCATCCGCCGGACCAGCGAAGTGAATGAGATCCTGAGCGACTTTGCGCGCGAGGCGGGAATCACCGGGAAGGACTTTCAGCACATGATCCTGCTGACGGAGGAAACGCTTGGCATGGCCAACCAGATGCTGAAGAATTTCGCCGGAGAAATCTGGCTGGAGACGACGCCCGGGGGCTATGAAATCATCCTGGAAGCGGATGTAAGCGAAGGTATTCCCGACACGCCGAACAAAACGGAAGGATTTATGGCGAAGATCGCGGAAATGCTGAATTGCTCCTATATGTTTGAGAATATTTCGGAGATGCCGGAGAACCTGGTTTCCACGCTTCCGGATTATCTGAGCTACGGGATCCGGGAATCCGACGACGCGCCGGTATGGGCCGGGAAATGGTCCCTGTCCGCCTACCGGGATCATCTGCGCGGCGATTCCGCTTCAGAAGTCAACCTGGACGAGCTGGAGAAGTCCATTGTCGCCCGCCTGGCGAATGAGGTGACGATCGGCATCCAGGGCCACAGGATCCGGCTGGTGATCAGCAAGAGAGTACCCGGCGGCCGGTAACCAGCGGCAAGCGGCAGCGAAAGAAACCCCGGTCTTCGAAATGAGGCCGGGGATTTTTGAAACGCGGCAAGTGAAGGATCATCGGGAAACGCTGTCTGCTGACGGTGCGAAAAAGAGAAAGATCAGGGTGAAAGATGGAAAACATTCGTGTTGAGAGATGGGGCTGCCTGGAATTGAGTTTTCCGGGCAGAACAGACGGAAATCCCTTTACGGATCATACGATCCGGGGAATCTTTCAGGGGGATGCCGAAACCGTTGAAGCGGACGGCTTTTACGACGGGGACGGGATGTACCGCATCCGCTTTATGCCTTCCTGCGCCGGAGAATACCGGTATGTCATCCGGGGCACCTTTGGAGAAACACAGGAAGGACAGTTTACAGTCGCGGAAGCCGACCCGGGCAATCACGGACCGGTCCGGGCGCACGACAGGTATTATTTCAGCTATGCGGACGGCACGCCGTTCTATCCCGTCGGCACAACCTGCTATGTCTGGGAACTGCAGACGGACGCACTGATTGGCCGGACGATCCGGTCCCTGAAAGAAGCGCGCTTCAATAAAATCCGGTTCTGCATTCTGCCCAAACACTACGATTACAATCTCAGAGAACCCCGCTCCTATCCGTTTGAGGGGACGCCGATGCATTCTTCCGTGCTGACCAGGGACAATTTCCAGCAATATACGGGAAAAACCGATGGGAACCATTTTGATTTCGCCCGGCCCAATCCGGCGCATTTCCGGCATATCGAAAACTGCATTCTGAAGCTTCAGGAGATTGGTGTTGAAGCTGATCTGATCGTGATGCATCCGTATGACCGGTGGGGCTTTTCATCCATGCCGCGGAAAGCGGACGAACTGTACTGGAAATATGTGCTGGCCCGTTTTTCGGCCTATCGGAACGTATGGTGGTCGGCAGCCAATGAATATGATCTTCTGTCCGCGAAAACAGAAGAGGACTGGGAGTTTTACGGAAGCCTGATGTGCCGGTATGACCCGTATCATCATCTGCGTTCGATTCATCAGTGCCTGAAGATGTATGATCATACGCGCCCGTGGATTACGCACTGCAGCATTCAGCGCCAGGATCTGTACCGGACAGCCGAATATACGGACGAATGGCAGAGAAAATACGGGAAGCCGGTTGTGCTGGATGAGATCGCCTACGAAGGAAATATCCAGCACGGCTGGGGCAATATTTCCGGGGAAGAAATGGTCAGGCGCTTCTGGGAAGGCGCTTTGCGCGGCGGGTATCCCGGGCACGGTGAAACCTTTCTTCATCCGGATGATATTCTCTGGTGGAGCCATGGCGGCGAACTGCACGGGGAAAGCTGGAAACGGGCCGGATTTCTGCTGGATGTTCTGTGTGCCGTGCCCGGAAACGGCCTGAAGCCGGCTGAAAAGGCCATGCGGGACTGGGATTGCGTCCATGCCATACCGGCGGTCATGGCCTCCGCGGAGGACAGCCATTATCATTTATACTATTTCAGCTTTATGCGGCCTTCATTCCGCGAGTTTCAGTTTCCTGAAGGGGAAACCTGGAATGTTGAAGTGATCGACACCTGGAACATGACCATTGAACAGCGGGGGCCCCGGAGCGGGACATTCCGGGTTGAACTGGGCGGCAAACCCTATATGGCCATACGGCTGACAAAGGAATGAAAAAACGCCCAGGCGTTTCACAAATTCAGAATTAAGGATTCAGAATTATACCCGATAACGGATTTGGACGCCGATTTTGACACCTCATCTGCCCGCAAGCGGGCACCTTCCCCTTAAGGGGAAGACTTTGAGAAGCGGCAACTGAATTCGTTAATGAGTATATCTGCCACGGCGGGAGAAATTTGAAAAAGCTCTGAATTGAACAAAAAAGAGCGGCCAGGCGTTCAGGTCTGGATGGCCAGCATCTGCTCGAGAAGGCCGTCGTCGGGGAAGACCATGAAGTCCCGCACCTGCAGGCGCACTGACTGACCGGGCTGCAGGCTGCCGGAGAGATAACCGCCGACGATGACGCGGACGAGCGTATCCCCGACACGGACGCGGCAGTCATTGACATCGCCGAGATAGTAGACGGTTTCAAGGGTTCCGGAGAGAGGCCCGTCCTCTGCGAAGAAAAGGTTTTCCGGCCGGATGGCTACGTCAACCTTGCCGGTGCGGTCCCCGGCGTAGGGAACGGACTGGCCGCCCATGGAAGGGAAGACAATGCGCCCGGATGTGACTTCTCCCTTGAAAAAATCGACTTTGCCCAGGAAGTCGGCCACAAACTGATTGGCCGGCTGATTATAAATCTCCTGCGGGGAGCCGCACTGCTGGACAACGCCGCTGTTGATCAGGAAGATCCGGTCGCTCATGGCCATGGCCTCGGTCTGGTCATGGGTGACATAGACGACGGTGATGCCGGTGCGCTGCTGGATTTCCTTGATTTCAAAGCGCATGGATTCCCGCAGCTTCGCGTCGAGATTGCTCAGGGGCTCATCCAGGAGGAGGAGCTTCGGTTCCGCGACCAGGGCACGGGCCAGGGCGACCCGCTGCTGCTGGCCGCCGGAGAGCTGGCTGGGCAGGCGCTCCGCATACTGGGTCAGGTGCACGATTTCAAGGACTTTGCCGACGGCTTCCTTAATCTGCGCCTTCGATTTTTTCTGAATATGGAGCGGATAGGCTACGTTGTCGAAGATGTTCATATGCGGCCAGACGGCGTAGCTCTGGAAGACCATGCCAATGCCCCGTTTTTCTGGCGGGACGAAGGTTTTGCCGCCGGAGACAAGCTGATCATCAATATAGAGCTCGCCGGACGTCGGCTTTTCAAAGCCGGCGATGATGCGCAGCATGGTGGTTTTTCCGCAGCCGGAAGGGCCGAGGAGGGTGATGAATTCACCGTCCCGGAAGGTGTCGGTGAAATCCTTCAGGACGGTGTTGTCGCCGAAAGATTTGGTAATGTGATTGATGGTGATTGTTGACATTGGATGATCCTTTCCAAGAGGGCTTTCCGATCGCCCCCTTGACCCCTTCGGGATGGTTACTTTAGAGAGCTTTTGGTTATGAACAAGGGGACTTTCAGATCGAAGGCTATGCGGGGGCTTTCCGATCGCCCTCGCGCTCCTTCGGCATCAACCTGTTAGATTAAATCGAGAACTCGCCCTTTGTTAAGCGGTTGAGGAGGAAGTTCAGGAGGACAACGAAGAGCAGGATGCCGAAGGCCATGGCGCAGGCCATGGGCTGGCTGGTAAAGGTCCAGTATTCATAGAGC
>Ga0265298_10003795_pt1 | contig 19722 bp, 10 predicted proteins | sample AusTroGonzalo_MG_3_FD_193486 | JGI IMG/M metagenome (GOLD analysis project Ga0265298, IMG submission 193486) | Bovine rumen microbial communities from tropical cattle in Woodstock, Queensland, Australia - Gonzalo_01 | ecosystem: Host-associated > Mammals > Digestive system > Stomach > Rumen ... | reverse complement strand
CTTCCCATGGGAAGGTTATGGGTTCTTGATGTCATCCATCAACCAAGCCATTGGTCAACCATCCCCTACTCCCCATTGCAGAAGTAACCAAACCGAATCAGGTGCGTTTACTTCCGCAAACTACGGCTGGGAAATTGGAGGATCTCTAGGGGGGGCAGCTTTGGACAATCGGCGCGTTTTTTGGTAAAATAACTGCCGACATCCACCTGAAAGGCAATGAATGAACATTGAAGCATGGCAGAAGGTCGAGGCGGCAATCGCCGCCTCGAGGAACACGACGATCAAGCAGCTCTTCGAGCAGGATCCTGACCGCGCGCGGAAATACACCATCGAGGCGGCCGGCTGGACGCTCGACTACTCCAAGAACCGGATCGACGCCGGCGTGATGAAAGCCCTGCGCGGACTCGCGGAGGCATCCGGCCTGAAGGCCGAGATCGAGCGCATGTTCACCGGCGAGAAGATCAACCGCACCGAGAACCGTGCCGTTCTGCACACCGCGCTCAGGAACGTCGATCCCAAGGCGCAGGTGTTCGTGGACGGCAAGGACGTGATGCCCGATGTGCGCTGGACGCTCGGGAAAATGGCCGGATTCGCAAATGCGGTGCGCACCGGTGGACATCGCGGTTTCACCGGCAAGCGGATCAAGTACATCGTGAACATCGGCATCGGCGGAAGCGACCTGGGCCCCGTGATGGCGAACATCGCGCTGGCGCCGTACGGCAAGAGGTCCATCAAGTGCTTCTTCGTCTCGAACGTGGACTCCACTCATCTCGCCGAGACGCTGCGCGAAGTGAAGGCCGACCAGACGCTCTTCATCGTGGCCTCCAAGACGTTCACCACCCAGGAGACGATGACGAACGCCCTCTCTGCGCGCAAGTGGCTCGTGGACAAGCTCAAGGACGAGGCCGCTGTGGCGAAGCATTTCGTTGCTGTCTCGACCAACTCCCAGGAGGTGGCGAAGTTCGGCATCGACGTCGACAACATGTTCGGGTTCTGGGACTGGGTCGGCGGCCGCTACTCCCTGCCGTCCGCCATCGGCCTCTCCCTCATGATCTACATCGGCCCGAAGAACTTCGACAAGCTCCTCAAGGGCTACTGGAAGATGGACCGCCATTTCCGCACGGCCAAGTTCGAGAAGAACCTCCCCGTGACGCTCGCGCTTCTGGGGATACTCTACACGAACGGCTACGGAGCCGAGTCCTACGCGGTGCTGCCGTACGACCAGTACCTCAGCAGGTTCCCCGCCTATCTCCAGCAGATGGACATGGAGTCCAACGGCAAGAGCGTGGACCGCGACGGAAAGCGCGTCTCCCACGCCACCGGCCCCATCGAGTGGGGCGAGCCCGGCACAAACGGCCAGCACTCCTTCTACCAGCTCATCCACCAGGGTACGCATCTCATCCCCTGCGACTTCATCGGCTTCTGCAGGACGCACAACCCGATCGGCGACCACCACGACAAGCTCATGGCCAACTTCTTCGCCCAGACCGAGGCCCTCGCCTTCGGCAAGAGCGCCGAAGATTGCCGCGCCGAGGGAGATCCCGAGGAGCTTGTGCCGTTCAAGACTTTCGAGGGCAACCGCCCAACGAACACGCTCCTCGCCGACGAGCTCAAGCCCGAGACGCTCGGCGCCCTTGTCGCCCTCTACGAGCACAAGGTGTTCGTGCAGGGCGTGATCTGGAACATCTACAGCTTCGACCAGTGGGGCGTGCAGCTGGGGAAGGTCCTCGCCAAGAACGTGCTCAAGGATCTCACGGCCGAGAAGCCGGGGCTCGCGCACGACTCCTCCACCAACGCCCTCATCGCCCGCTACCGCAAGGTCCTGGGCCGTTGAACGCGAATCCGGGAAGGCAGGCTAGCGGATGGCATTCGACATATCGGCGAAGAAGGCGTTCGTCTGCGATCTTGACGGCACGCTCTTCATGGGGCCGAACCCCATTGAGTCGGCCGTGAAGTTCGTGATAGACTCCACGAACTCCGGGCGCTTCAAGTTCTTCTACCTCACGAACAACACCTCCAAGTGCCCCGAGGAGTACATGAAGAAGATCGCAGGCGCGGCGATTCCCGTTGTGCCCGAGCAGATACTCACCCCGCTGATCACTCTTGAATCCTACATCCGCGAGAAGGGCTTCAAGAGCGTCTATCTCATCTCCAGCGAGAAGGTGAAGGCGCACATGGCGGAGCGCCTCGCGGACGCTGGCGTCTCGCTCGACTACGACCCCGAGCGCAACGAGCTCATCGCCCTCACTTACGACAAAGAGCTCACCTACGCGAAGCTAGCGGACGCCACCAGCCTCTGGAACATGCGCAACTGCCCGCCTAGTCCCATGTGCCCCGTCCGCACCAGAAACCAGACCCACGTCGATTTCGTCGCCACTCATCCCGACAACTGCTGTCCAAGCGAGCGCGGCCCGATTCCGGACATCGGCGGCATGATGAAGTTCCTGGAGATCACGAACGGCATGAAGCCCAGCCACGTGTTCGGGAAGCCGTCTCCGACGCTTCTCGCCCCGGTGCTGGCGGAATTCCGCCCGGAGGAGATCGCCGTGGTGGGGGACAGGCTCTACACCGACAAGGCCATCGCCGACAACGCGGGCGTCGATTTCGTCTGCGTCCTGTCCGGCGAGACCACTCCTGCCGATCTTGCCGCCTACAAGGGTACGCCCCCCGCCATCGTGGTGGAGACGTTCGACAGGGTGGACGCCTGATCGGCCATGTCCGCCCCGGCTGCCGTTGCGGCCGGCTTGTCACCTGCCCGCCGCGCCGTCACGCGCCGCGTCGAGGATGTCCTTGTGGATCGCGCGCAGGAAGTCGTAGTCGAACTTCACGATTTCGCGGTCGAAAGTCACGAAGCCGCAGCCCTCCCAGAACTGGTCTATCGCCTCGGTGTACACGCTGCCGCCCAGCCCTTCGCGGGCCATCTTCACCAGCGGGCGCGCAAGATGCTCGTAGCGCCTGCGGTTGTCCTCCCGCCATGTGCCGCCCTCCACCGGCACCGGCGAATGCAGGCGGCCCATCAGGTCCTGGTAGTGTCCGACGAGGCACGCGCCCGCGCTGCCGAACTCGCCCACCATCGTCACGCGCTTCGCGTTGGGCGGAAACAGCATCTTCGCCTCGGGGTAGGTGTGGAAGTCAACCACGTCGCTTGACGGTACGGGGTCGGCCGGCTGCTTCCACTTCGTGTAGCCATGCGCGAAGCCGCCCTCGTAGTCGTTCCAGCCCGACGGACCGTCTATGAGGCGCGAGGGGTCGTAGCGTCTGAGCCACATGTTCGTGAAGCGCGTTTTGTCGGCGGAAGGCTGTCCCCAGCCCTCGTTGAAGGGTATCCACATCACTATGGACGGGTGGTTGCGGAGATGGTCGACGATCTCCTTCAGCTCCTGGCGGTAGAATCCGTAGCGTTTGTTGGAGTATTGGCGGTCGCTCTGGAGCTTGTCTGTGCGGCACGACGGGATGTCCTGCAGCACCATCACGCCGATCCGGTCACAGTGCGCATAGAACGCGCGCGGTTCGATCTTGATGTGCTTGCGGATGGCGTTGAATCCGGCTTTCTTGTGGAAGTCGACGTCGAAGCGCAGGGCGTCCTCGCTGGGCGGCGTTAGGTAGCCGTCCGGCCACCAGCCCTGGTCGAGCGTAGCGAGGAAGTAGGTGAACTCGCCGTTCACCGTGGCGCGTCGGATACCTTTCGCGTCGAGCTTTGTGCCCACCGTGCGCATGCCGAAATAGCCCTTTGTCGCGTCTGTGCGTCCGTTGGCCTTCACCGAGATCGCGAGGTCGTAGAGATTCGGCGCGTCGCAGCTCCAGAGCTTGATCGGTTTCGGCAGGGCGAGCGTGACGGAGTCCATGTCCGCGCCGAGCTTCCCCCTGGCGAGTTCTCTGCCGTCGAACGAAGCGGAGATCTCCACGTCCGCCGCGCGTACATTCCCCTTGAGGAACGGTGTCACGGTGACGGTGCCCTTGTCCACGTCCGCATCGACTTTGTAGTCTGCGAGGTACGTCTCGGGCGTCGTCTCCATCCACACGCTGCCGCAGATGCCGCTTGTTGCGGGGAAGAAGCATGTGCGCAGCTCCAGAACCTGCTTGCCAGTGCCGCCGAGGTGGGTGTCAGTGGGGTCCCACACGAGCAGCTTCAGCTCGTTGGATCCTTCCTTAACGAACGACGTCACGTCCACGCTGAACGGCACGTTGCCGCCCTCGTGCGGTACGTCGGTCGCCTCCTGTCCGTTAACGAACACATGGGCGCGGAAATCGACGCGCTCGAAGTTGAGGATCGTGCGGAATCCCCTCTGCGGATGGACCGTGAATGTGCGCCGGTACCAGATCTGGTCCTCGGGCCGAACTTTGCGCCGCACTCCGGAGAGCGGCGTCTCGACGCCGAACGGCACGAGGATCGTGCCGTCGTATTTCGCGGGCTCGTCGGCGGTCGCCGACGCGATCGCGTACTCCCACGTGCCGTTGAGCGAAGCCCAATTGCCGCGCACGAGTTGCGGACGCGGATACTCTCGCCATGCGTTCTCGGGCGTCACCGCGCGTCCCCACTTCGTCGTGAGGTCGTTGGTGCACAAGACCTTTTCCGCGTGTCCCGCGGCGCACAGCGCCACGCAGACCACGAAACCCGCGCAACTTATGTTCGGCATGCTGACGAATGGCCTTTTCATTCTGTTCCTTTTGCGCTATATTATATCAAAATTATGTCGGCACACCCGCAACAAGGCGTGGAATGGGTTTTGTAGGAAGTTCGCCTTTTTGAAGTATGAATGTTTGAAGTGCCTAGTGCTTAGCTTGCCCGCCGTAGCCTTGGCGAAGGCGGGTGCCTGGTTTCTGGTTTCTTGTTTCTGGTGCAGGATTCACAGGTTTCGCAATACGAAGATCCACATTCTGCCCTTTACACTAAGCACCCGCCTTCGCCAAGGCTTCCGCCTCCACCAAGGCTTCCGCCTCCGCCAAGGCTACGGCGGACAAGTCGGCGGACAAGCTCCAAGCTCCAAGCTCTAAGCTCTAAGCTTCGTCCCGTGCGTAGTGCATCTGCGTCCGATTTCCGGCGCTCGTCGGCACGGCGGAGGGCGCGCGTTGCGTCTCGCGTCGCGGGGGTTCGGCAATCGCCAGATTGCCGTCACCCCCGGCCGCTTCGCCGTCCGCTCACCCTGCGCCGGCCGCCTCGCTTGTTCCCGGAAATCGGCCGCGTTCCACGGGCGGGCCCTCGGTCGTCGTCTCGGGAGGGCTCGCTTCGGCACCGGCGGGAGTGCGCTTGTCGCCGCGGTCCGTCCGGAGGGGCGTCTGCGGCGCGTAGGCGGCGCGATGCTGTCGTCTCGCGCCGCCCCGCATCCGCATCCGCCGCCCCGTCCGGATCGCGGCGGCGCCCACCCGCCTTGCCGGCGCTCGCCTCCCGTTCCTCCTCCCTCAGACTTCGGCCCGCAGGTCGTTGGATTGTTTCTGGCTTGCCCGCCAACTTGTCCGCCGTAGCCTTGGCGGAGGCGGGTTTCTAGTTTCTGGTTTATATGGCGGGATTCACACTTGAAGTAAAACGGAGATCACCACTTCGCCCTTTACACTGAGCACCCGCCTTCGCCAAGGCTATGGTGGACAAGTTGGCGGACAAGTTAGAAACTCTAAGCTCCAAGCTCCAAGCTCTAAGCTTCGTCCCGTCCGTAGTGCATCTGCGTCCGATTTCCGGCGTCCGAGGACGTTATCACGAGCGATCTGCGGCAGTTTGAGAAGAACCCTATCGTGGCGGAATGTGTCCTCTCCTCCTATTTATTGTCCTACTCGTCCTATCCTCCTACTCGTCCTATCCTCCTACTCGTCGTACACCCCCACCGTTGTCGTTTAACGCAAGTGGGCCGAAGCTTGAGGGCGGAGGAGCGGGAGACGAGAGCTGGCTAGGCGGAGAACGCCGCCGGGGGACGCGTGACGAGGCGGGTGCGGATGCGGGGCGGCGCGAGACGACAGCATCGCGCCGCCTACGCGCCGCAGACGCCCGCCACGCGCACCACGGCGACCAGCGCTCTCCGCCGGCGCCGGCGCGAGACGACCGCTCCGACAACCGAGGGCCCGCCGTGAAGCGCGGCCGATTTCCGGAAAGAAGCGAAAGGGCCGGGCGAAAACGCGCGGACGGCGCAGCGGCCGGGGGTGACGGCAATCTCGTGATTGCCGAACCCCCGTGACGCAAGCCGCAACGCACGTTTTCGCACTAGCCCTTGAGCGCCGGAAATCGGACGCACATGCACTACGCACGGGACGGAGCTTGGAGCTTGGAGCTTAGAGCTTAGAGCTTGGAGCTTGGAGTTTCTAGTTTCTGGCTTCTAGTTTCTGGCTTCTAGTTTCTGGCTTCTGGTTTCTGGTTTATGGTGGTAAGAGATTGGGGGGCATCGTATGGGGAAAACATTATCCTGGAAGAATTCTCCCAATGGGTTTTACACTGGCAGATTGGGCGGTTTCGTGATATAATGACGATGATGATTGCGGAGATAAAAGAGAGTGTGCGCGAGGCGTGCCCCATGTGGATGCATCGCCGGCGCGAAAACCATTTCATGGCCCGTCGCGGGCACCCAGGAGGAAACAGATGACAGACGCTCAGGCACACGCTTTCAAAAAGGCGCAGTGGAGGTTCATCCTCTGCAGCATGATCGCCTACGCGTTCTTCTACATAACGCGCAAGAACCTCTCCATGGCCCAGCCTCTCATGCTGGACGAGGGCGTGATCACCAAGGAGGCGCTTGGCACCATCCTCACGATCCATGGAGTGCTCTACGGACTGAGCCGCTTCGTGAACGGATTCTGGGCGGACAAGCTGAACGGACGCATCTTCATGGCGCTCGGCCTTGCGCTCTCGGCGCTCATGAACTTCCTCTTCGGTTGCACGTCGCTCACCATACTCTTCGCCGTCTTCTGGATCGTAAACGGCTGGACGCAGGGGATGGGATTCCCGCCGTGCGCGAAGATGCTCACGCACTGGATACATCCGAAGGAGCTCGCCACGAAGATGTCCATATGGAACACCAGCCACTCGTTCGGATCGGCCATTGCGCTCGGACTCTGCTCGCTGCTGTTCGCGTTGGGCTTCGGGTGGCGGTGGTGCTTCTACGTGCCGGCGGCGCTCGCCGGCCTCGCGGCCGTGTTCTGCTTCTTCTGCGTCAAGGACGGTCCGCACGAGGACGGACTTCCGGAGCTCGACCTCTCGGACGTGCGCGGCAAGGCGGAGACGACGGCCGAGAGGAAGGTGACGGACGCCGACCGGCGTCGGCTCGTCTTCCGCAACCGCGTGATCTGGCTGTGTGCGCTCGCCAACTTCTTCGTCTACGTCGTGAGGTTCGGCTTCCTCGACTGGGGGCCGACATTCCTCAAGGAGCACAAGGGCATCGACGTGTCGAAGGGCGGGCTCATGATCATCGCCTTCGAGCTGGCCGCCGTAGTCGGCACCGTCTTCGCCGGCTGGTTCACCGACAAGGTGTTCAAGGGACGCGGCGTCAGGACCTGCTTCTTCTGCATGCTCTTCGCCGGGCTCTGCGCGCTCGGCTTCTGGTATCTTCCCGACGGCGCGCCGATATGGCAGGCGACGCTCCTGCTGATGGGGACTGGATTCTTCATCTATGGTCCGCAGGCGCTCATCGGCATTGTGGCCGCCCAGCAGGCCACCAACGACGCGGCGGCGATGGCGAACGGATTCATGGGCATCATGGGATACGCCGCCACGACCGTCTCGGGGCTGGGCATAGCGCTCATCAGCAAAAACTTCGGGTGGAACGCGGCGCTTCTTTCCATCGGCGGCTTTGCGATCGTGGGCATGATGTTCTTCCTCTTCGCGTGGAACGCAAACGCCACCGGCTACAAGGCGGAAGTGAAGTGATGAGGCGATTGCTGCGATTCGGGGCCGTCCTGTTCGCGCTGCCGCTCGCGGCGACGCTCTACGACGACTTCCGCTCGCCGCCCGATGCGGCCCGCCCCTGGTGCTACTGGTACTGGGTGAACGGCAACGTGGACCGCGAGACGGTCACGGCCGACCTTGAGGCCATGAAGGAGATCGGCTTCGGCGGCGTGTTGCTCTTCGATCCGCGCGGCTATGACAAGGTCGTGTGGAAGCCTGAGGTCAAGCTCGCCTTCGGCAGCCCCGAATGGCGAAAAATGGTGGCGTTCGCCGTAGAGGAGTGCGCCCGCCTCGGCCTCGAGTTCACCATGAACCTCTCCGACTGCGGCGGATCGCTGAAGGGGCCTTGGAAGACGGGCGCCGACTGCCCCAAGCGGCTCGTCTGCGGTGTGAACGCGGGAGACGTTCCGCCCGACTACGAGCACTACTCGGACATAGCGACGGTGTATGTTGTTGTTCCCGCCGATGCGAAGGTCAAGAACGGCTGGCGCAACGCCGGCGGCGTCGTGAACCGCTGGGAGCGCGACCGCGACGAGCCGCCTGTCCCTGTGCTGGCGCCTGGCACGCCCGGCGGACGCAAGGTGAGGCTGCGTTTCGGGTTCTGCGCGATCCCCAAGCGCGAATTCGATGTGGACGTGATCGACGCCGACGCTGTGGCCCGCCATTTCGACCGCGTGACCGGCGATCTCTTTAAGGAGCTTGGTCCGCTCGTGGGCAGCACCTTCACGCATGTCTATTCCGTCAGCTGGGAGGGTGCGATCCCAACGTGGACCGGGCGTTTCGAGGAGGAGTTCCGCCGCCATGCCGGATACGCGATCCGCCCGCATCTGCCCGCCCTCGCCGGGTTCGGATCCAACGCAAAGGCGATGAAGGACTATCGCCGTGTGCGCAACGACCTCTTCCGTGATTGTTTCTACGGCACCATACGCCGCCTCGCGCACGCGCGCGGCATTAAGTTGTATTCAGAGTCGGGCGGACCCTGGAACCGCGATCCAAGTGTGTTCCTGGAGGCGGACCAACTCGCCTTCCTCGGCGTGAACGACATGCCCCAGGGTGAGTTCTGGCCCGTCGCGCCGGCGCATCATTCCGATTTCGCGCACAACGTGGCCGCCGCCAACGCCGCCCGGATCTACGGCCTCCCGCGCGCCTCGGCCGAGGCGTTCACGCACATGGACTACCACTGGAACCAGTGGCCCGCCACTCTCAAGCGCAGCGCGGACGACGCGTTTGTGGACGGCATCAACCACTTCGTGTGGCATACTTTCAGCTGTTCGCCCGCGTCCTTCGGGCGGCCGGGTATCGAGTATTTCGCCGGCACCCACATCAACCGCAACGTCACCTGGCACAAGCAGTCGCGTGCCTTCATAGCGTACCTCTCCCGCTGCCAGGCGATGCTGCAGGCCGGGAAGCCCGTCGTTGACATTGCGATCTACGCTGGCCACACGCCATACCGCCATTGGGGACGTTACCGCGCACTGCCCTGGGACGGCGCGACGATCGCCGTCCCGCGCGGATACAACTACGACGTCCTGAACGACGAGAAGCTGTCGCTGAAGGGCGGCTATGCGGCGTTCGTGGACGCCACCGCGAACCCCGTCGTATGGCCCAAGCTGCCGCCGCCGGACTTCGATGGCGACTTCAACGAGGTGATCCACCGCCGCACGGACGACGGCACGGACATTTACTTCGTGGCGCCTTCCGGCGGCACCGGGCGCGGCAGCGTGACTTTCCGTGTGTCCGGCAAGACATGCGAGCTGTGGGACCCGGTGACGGGCAACCGCCGCCTGGCGCGCGAGGCTAAGGAGACGCCCGACGGCCGTACGAAGGTGCCGTTTGTCTTCCCCAAGGACGGATCCGTTTTCGTGGTGTTCCGCCCGAAGGGGGCGGCGGACGCGGATGCGCCCGCGCCCGACATGCCGCCTGTTCTGTGGAACCAGCCGTCGAAGGGCGGCGTGGCGGTGGACGGGCCGTGGAGCGTCAAGCTGGGCGGCGGCTCATTCGATCGGCTTGGCGACTGGACTAAGTCGGACGATCCTGCCGTGCGCTATTTCTCGGGCACCGCCGTCTACACCGCGCGGTTCATGCTGGACGAGGTGAAGGGAGACCGTCTCTTGGCGCTCGGCGCGGTGGCTGGGGGGCTTGCTGAGGTTTCGGTGAACGGAGTGGACTGTGGAATCGTCTGGTGCGCGCCCTGGTGTGTGAAAGTGCCGGCGTCGGCGCTGAGGAAGGGCGAGAACGCGTTGGAGGTGCGCGTCACCAACACATGGCGGAACCGTTTGATAGGCGACTGCCTTCTGCCGCCGGAGCGGCGCGTGACGAAGAGCTGCCTTGAATACAAGGCCGGACCGCAGGGTAATTTGCGCGCCGCGCCGACAAGCCGCAATCCCCCCTCTGGCTACTCTGCGAACGACAGCCTGGTCAGCTGCGGTCTCTACGGACCTGTCTTTCTGCATTGAGGCCGGAATTTTTCGAAAACGCCGGATTTGCTCGCCGCCGCCGCTTTTGGTATAATAGTGGAGTCTCCAAACACGCAAAGGACACACGATGGAACTCAATCGACGCCATTTCTTCAAGAGCGCGGCCGCAGGCGCCGCGTTCCTGCCCGCTTTCAACGTCCTGAAGGCCCAGGCCGCGGACGTCACGATCGGCCCCAAGGACGACACGATAAACGTCGCCATGATCGGCTTCGGGAAGGAGGCCCGCGTCCTGAGCGAGTCGCTGGTGCGCATCCCAGGCGTGCGCGTGAGGGCCGTCTGCGACATCTGGAAGTTCCAGTGCCAGCAGGCCAAGGCCTTCTTCAAGGGCTACGGCATGGACGTGAAGACGTACGAGGACTACCGCGAGATGCTCTCCACCGAGGACAAGAACATCGACGCCGTGGTCGTGGCCACGCCTGACTGGATGCACTGCGAGCACACGTGCGCGTGCCTGCGCGCCGGCAAGCATGTGTACTGCGAGAAGGAGATGAGCAACAAGCTGGAGCAGGCGGCCGAGATGTGCCGTGTCCAGAAGGAGACGGGCAAGCTCCTGCAGATCGGCCATCAGCGCCGCTCCAATCCGCGCTACCGCCACTGCTTCGAGAACGTCGTCCCGAACATGCTCGGACGCGTCACCACGGCCTACGCGCAGTGGAACCGCACGCTCCAGCCGTTCTTCGCGGTGAAGCGTCCGCCGAAGCAGGAGATACTCTCCAAGTACGGCTACACGAACGCCGAGCAGTACCTCAACTGGCGCTGGTTCTACAAGTACGGCGGCGGATCGATGGTGGACCTCGGCTCCCACCAGATAGACCTCTTCATCTGGGCGTGGGGTGTGCCGCCCTCGAGCGTGACGGCCATCGGCGGCAAGGACGCCTTCACTCCGCGCCGCGAAGCGTACGACCGCATGTACTGCATCTACGAGTTCACGATGCCCGACGGCACGAAGAACGAGGCGATCTACCAGGTGATCTCCTCCAACGCGCGCGGCGGCTTCTACGAGCAGTTCATGGGCGAGAACGCCTCGCTCACTATCGCCGAGATTTCGGCGCGCGGCAACACCGTGCAGCGCGAGCTGCGCGACGGCGCGTTCACCGACGACCAGTGGAAGGCGTTCATCGACAAGGGCTGGATCCTCCCCGCCGAGGGCGACAAGATCAAGAAGGAGGTCACGAAGGACATCGCGGTGGACACGCGCATCTCCGCGCAGGCTAACGGCAACCCGCTCGCCGTGACGATGAACAAGCCCGCGCACATGCCGCATCTCGAGAACTTCTTCGCCGCCTGCCGCCACGGCGCGAAGCTGAACTGCCCGGCCGAGCTCGCCTACGAGAGCGCGGTGGCGGTGCTGGCGGCCAATGAGTCCGCCGACTCCCGCAAGACGCATTACTTCAAGCCCGAGGACTTCAAGGTCAAGGACCGGGCCGCCCAGGGCGCCTAGGACCGGACGAAAAGGGGATGACATGCCGGACGGCGGCCGCACGCCGCCAATCTCAAGCACAGGAACAAAACCATGAAAAAGACCATCGCACTCGCCGCAGTCTGCCTCTCCCTCGCGGGATGCTTCGAGAACCGCCAGAAGCCCGCCGACGTGCCCACAGTCACCTCGCTCGAAGCCCTCTCCGCCACGAACCGCGCCGAGGTGGTGCGGCTGATCCTCCGCGGAAAGCCCGGGTCGCTCTCGGAGAAGGACCTCGCCGACCTCCCCGCGCTGAAGGTCCTCGACATCTCCGAGCGCGGCACCAAGGAAGTGCCGCCCGCCGTCTTCAACCTCAAGACGCTCGAGCACTTCTACTTCGTGCGCAACGGCCTTGAGAAGTTCCCCGAGGCTCTGCAGGGGCTCCCCGCCCTCACCTATCTCAATCTCGACGGCAACGCGATCGCCACCCTCCCGGACTCCGCCGGAGCCATAAAGACGCTGAAGTGGCTCCGCCTGAACGACAACGCCATCGCCGAGGTCCCCGCCGCGCTGGGGCAGCTCAAGGATCTCCGCCGCTTCTACGCGCGCAACAACAAGCTCAAGGCCGTGCCCGAAGTGGTGAAGGAGTGGACGCTTCTGGAAGACCTCGCCCTCGACGGCAACCAGATCTCGGAGATCCCGCAGTGGCTCACCGCCATGCCCAAGCTCAAGGCGCTTTCGTTCAACGGCTGTCCGCTGAAGAAGCTGCCCGAGGACCTCTCCGGCTGGCGCCGCCTCGACCAGCTCTCGCTGGGCGGCTGCCCGGTGCCCGCCGAAGAGATGAAGCGCATCCGCGCGGCACTGCCCGACGTGGCGCTGATGTTCTGACGCCGTAAGCGCCATGCGTCCTGCGGACCGACTCAAGGAGCTTGCGGAGGCGCCCTTGGGGCGGCTCCTCTTCAAGTATTCCTGGCCCGCGCTCGCGGCCATGTCCCTCAACGCCTTCTACTCCGTGGTCGACCGCTTCTGGATCGGCCGCGGATGCGGCGAGGACGCGATGGCCGCCATCACGCTCTCCATCCCCCTGATGATGGTGTTCGGCGCGTTCGGAGTGTGGATCGGGGCGGGCCATTCGGCGGTGCTCTCCATAAAGCTCGGGGAAGGGGACCGCGTGGCGGCGGAGCGGACGCTCGGAGAGCTGGTGGCCTTCAAGCTGCTTTTCTTCTGCGTGCTGCCGCCGCTGGCGTTCATATTCGTCGATCCGCTGCTGGGCTGGACGGGCGGGGCGGACGTCACGCCGGCCGCCTTCGCCGGTGCCAGGCGCTATCTGCAGATAGTCCTCTTCTCGCAGCTGTTCTCGCATCTCGCCTTCGGGCTTTCCGCCGCGATGCGGGCGGAGGGGGCGGTGTTCCCCTCGATGTCCTGCATGGTGGTGGGCTTCGGGGCGAATCTTGTGCTGGACCCGCTCTTCATCTTCGGTCTGAAGATGGGCGTGGAGGGGGCCGCGTGGGCCACGGACGTGGCGATGGCCGCATCGTGCGCGTGGGCGCTCTCGTTCTATCTTCGCGGCAGGAGCGCGGTGCGCCTCAGGTGGGGGAGAATACGCATTGTCCCGGCTCTGGCGCGGCGCGCGATGGGGATAGGACTTTCGCCGTTTCTGCAGCAGATCATGGGGGCTCTGGTGACGGTGTCGCTGCAGATGGCGTTCGCGAAGTGGGCGGCGTCCGAGGCGGCGGCCACAAGGCAGCTGGCGTCGCTGGGCATTTTCCAGGTGGCGATGCTCATTTTCCTGATGCCGGTGTTGGGCGTACAGCAGGGGATCGCCCCGATAATCGGCTACAACTGGGGGACGAGGAACTACGCGCGCGTCCGGTCGGCTCTCATTCAGGGCGTGTGGTGCACAACGGCGCTCGTCTCGGCGGCCGCGGCCGCGCAGGTGTTCGCGCCCGGGGCGATTGTGCGCCTCTTCACTTCCAGCGCGGACGAGGCGCTCAGGACGCTTGCGGCGGGCGATCTGCGGATTTCGAACTGCATGCTCTGGTGCATAGGGCTGAACATAGTCTCCTCCACCTATTTCCAGTCGATAGGCCGCCCGGCGATGGCGATCATCCTCTCGATGCTGCGCCAGGGAGTGTGCCTGGTGCCATGCATCTGGCTGCTTCCGTATTTCTTCGAGGATCACGCATTCGGGATATGGCTGTCGATGCCTGTCTCGGACGTATTGGCGTTCCTGGCGACGATCCCGCCCTTCATTCTGCACGTGCGCTTTCTCTCCAGCGCCGCAGGGCTGGTGCGGCGCAGGCGGGTTAGTGATTAGTGCCTAGTGCCTAGTGCTTAGTGCCTAGTGCCTAGTTTCTGGTTTCTAGTTTCTGGTATCTAGTTTCTGGTTGCTGATTTCTGATTTCTAGTTTCTAGTTTCTGATTTTTGGAGGATTGAGAACTAAAAGATGCTGGAACTGAGTTGCGCTTGCGTCCAAGAGCCGTTTTATGGTATCATATCCCCCGATGAACCCTGACAGGTGATAGGGCATGGCAAGGAGACGTAGAATGAGATTGTATCATACTCTGATGTTTGCCGTCGCATCGGCGGCAGTGCCGGCGTTGCTGGCCTTCGATCCGCTCGTCCTGGAAAGCGACGTCACCATCGACGTGCCGGCGGGCGAGACGCTTGAATACGCGACGCTCGCAGGCGGCGCATTCACCCTCACTAAGACCGGCGGCGGAACGCTCGTGTTCGAGACGATCTCCAACTCGGCCGCCAAAGTCGTCGTCTCCGCAGGCGCCTTGGACGTGCGCACTGCTGTGCCGCCCAAGCCTGCCGTGCTCTCGTCGGCGTGGCTCCACCTTGACGCGACCGACTCCTCCACCATGACGTGCAGCGAGATCGACGGCGTATCCTACGTCGCCCAGTGGCGCGACGCCAACGGCGGAGACGGCAAAGTGACGCTGACCGGCTTCGACGCCACCGCCTCGTGGTCCGGCGCTTCAAGCACCCGGCATTTCCCGTTCCTTTCGCCGTCTTTCAGGAACGGAAGGACGGTGGTGGATCTCGGATCCGTCGCCTTCTACAAGTCCGTCCAGGCCGGAGCTGGGCACGGTGGCGCGTTCGGGTTCAGCACCAAATGCACTACGATGCGCGAGACGTTCCTCGTGGTGGGGGACACGGAGGACGCCAAGCGCTCGTATGTCGATTACGGCAAGCCCAACGGCTATGCCGCCGCGAGGTGCGTTCCGCTTCTCGGCACCTACAATCTGGGCAACTCCGCCGCGCCCTTTATCCGTGGATCGATTGAAACATACAATGGTTTGCGCAACAGCGCGCTCATATACATGTCCACAACGCTGGGAGCTGACAAGTGCGACTGGACGATGAACGGAGTTGATGTCGCGAATGAGACGACGGAGCTGTTGCCAGATGGCCTCAACCTCGTGGAGATACGCGCCGAGGCCGATTCGGGGATTGAATTTAACAGTCTCGGCACGGAACGCGGCTACTACGCCGGTGGACTCCGCTATGGCGAGGTCGTCATCTTCGACGAGCTGCTCTCGGCGGCAGATCGCGAAGAGCTGCGCGCATATCTCTCCGCGCGCTGGCTTCCGATCGACATTGCCGGCCTCGAACTCGGCGAAGGGGCGTCGCTCGTCTTGGCGAATGACGTGACGCTCCGCGTGGCCATGTTCAAGGCATCCGGTGCGGCGACCGTCTCCGGTAACGGCTCGCTCAAGATAATGAACGTGGATCGCATGGGCGGGGGCGTCGTCACGTATTCGCAGGGATCGCAGACTCTTCGCCCGGATGCCTCGGGCGATCTGCCTGATCTTTCCTTCCCGTCAGGTGGTTCGATGACCACGGTCGACAGGAGCATGGTCGCAAAGGCCGGTCATCTCTCGGCTTCAGGCGCGTTCGTGAAGATGGGCGCAGGGGCACTTTCGGTCTCCGGCATCGACGATGGCGTGGATATCTCCGTTGACGAAGGTGTATTCGTGATAGATCCGCTGTCCATGGCGGGAGCGAGCTGGTTTCATCTTGATGCAAGCATCACGAACTCGTCTGCGATGACGACCTACGTCGACAACGGAACGAACTTCATCAGCAGTTGGTACGACACTCGCTACGGGACTTCGCGGCGTGCGTACAACGACAATTCAAGCAGACAGCCGATGTTGGCGCCTGGATTCCAGAACGGGCTTCCGGTGGTGGACTTCGGCGGGTTTCAAATTGGAGAGAACCCGACGAACGTCCGCGGCAGATACATGGCGTGGAATGTTCAATGTTCGAACATCCGCGACGTGTTCACGGTGGCGTCGGACTCGGACGCTCTCGACTGGAACTTTGAAGAGGTCAAGAAGATCGCGGGGACTTCCGTCCAGTACAGGCGCGGCGCGCCCTTTGTGGGAGCGTATACTGCGAATTACGACTTTCTCCGCGAGAGCCGTCCGGAGGATGGAAGCAAGCGACCTGGGGTGCTCAACGCACAATTTTGCATCCATTCGGGCACGGTGTGCATCCTTGACGGAACGAACTTCACGCCGTCTGCCGAGTACCCCGCCGGATTCCATGTTTTGAATATCAAGCCGGGCCAAGACACTGTTGGCAATGCGTTCGCGATCGACCGCTATCAAGTATACGGCGGCACGCGGATAGGCGAATTCATGGTGTTCACGAACGAAGTGCCGCCGCGCGTGAGGTCTGCGCTGAACGGCGGGTTGATGTCGAAGTGGCTTGGCGGGGAGAAGGCGCTCGTGTACGAGGTGGGAGATGTGTCGGTCGCGAAGGGGGCTAAGCTGGAGTTGCCGTATTGTCAGGCACTTGCTCCGAACGGCGACGTGTCCGTCGCGGGCGCGCTGGAGGTAGGGCGGCTGCTCCTTTCCGGGAGTGCGTCGTTCGCGGCGACGGCGTCGTTCGCCGGAGATCTCGAGCTCGCGTCCGCGTCCGCGATCGCGTTTCCGTCCAATGTCCTTGAATCGGGTACGTCGGCGTTTGCGGTGAAAAACCTGAAACTGGACGGAGGCACTGTGAACGTGTCCTTCGCCGCCGGGCTTCCGAAGACGGCGGCGGGCGTACCGGTGAAGCTGATGTCGTTCTCGTCCGTGGAGGGGACTGCGAAGTTCCATGCGGGGGCCGTGCCCAACGGCATGGTCGCGCGCGTCTTCGCGGGAGAGGACGGCCTCTACGCGGTCTTCTTCAGGCGCGGCATGATCATCAGGGTGCATTGACGGACGCTTCGTCCGAACTTTGTACGGGGATGCAGATTTCCCCAGTGCCGACAAACGGCAAATACTTTTTAGCGGCATCTGCAATGCCGAGGATGTGGTATAATATGCGCGATGAACGCAGAATGTCCCCAACCACCTAACCACCTAACCACCTAACCACCTAACTACCCAACCACTCAACCACCCAACTTCATGAATACGACACGCAAGACATTCCTGGGCGGCGTAGCCGCCGTGGCCGCCTCCGGATGGGGCGGATTCGCGTTCGCCGCGCCTGCTCGCAAGCAGAAAAGCTACCTCGACATGACGTGGTGGGATCCGTACGTCGCAAACATCACGGACAGCGACACGTATCTTCGGCGCAAGTTTCGCCAGGACGTCACGGACAGGGCGACGGGCCTCGACCAGGCCGGCCTTGCAAAGCGTCTCGCGGAGGTGGTCGCGTCCGGAAAGGCGTCCGGCGAATCGTGGCGCGTGACGAAGGCGAAGTGCTTCGCCGCGGAGGTGAACGAGCAGTCCATAGACGTGTCGCATCTCGACTGGTTCCCGTCCATTGCGGTGTGGGACAGGCTCCGTCTCCCCATATGGAAGGTCACGAAGGGCGAACGCGCGCGGGAGGTCAACGCGAAGATGCTCCCCAAGTGGGTCGTGGACGAATGGCGCGCGGGCAATGGCTCCGGCATCTGGAACATGTGGCAGGACTTCGACCACTCCGTCCCCGACTGGCGCGTGATCATGGCGCTCGGCTACCCGGGCATGAAGAAGCGCCTTGAGAAGTACTACGTGGCGGGCGATCCGTTCTACGAGGGCCTCAAGATAGCGATGGACGCCATCCTCGCGGGAATAGACAGGTTCATCGCGCAGGGGAAAAAGAGATTAAGTGCCCCTGCGGGGCTAAGTGCTGTTTCGCAGCCAAGTGCCCCTGCGGGGCTAAGTGCGCCTACGGCGCTAAGTAAACTTAGTCGCGAAGCGACACTTAGGGCCGAAGGCCCACTTAATCGCTTAATCAAACAGATAGAGTGCCTGGAGCGGCTTCGGAACGGTCCGCCCCAGACCGCATACGACATGATGATGTTCGTGTGGCTGTACTTCTTCTACAGCGAGCACCTCGACGGCATCCAGTGCCGTTCGCTCACTGAGCTGGACGTGTTCCTCACGCCGTACTACGACGCCGACATCGCCGCAGGCCGCACCACCGAGGCCGAGTTCCGCGAGCAGCTCAAGCATTTCCTCTGGCAGTGGGGCTCCGTAAGCAACTACTGGAATCAGCCCGTGGGGCTGGGCGGCACGAGGAAGGACGGCACGAGCGAGTTCAACCACGTCTCGAAGATCATCCTCGAGGTGATGGACGAGTGCAATCTCACGACGCCTAAGTTCCTCGTCAAGATCGCGCCCAACACGCCCGACTGGGCGATGGACAAGATGCTCGACATGGCGCGCCGCCACCGCTCGATTTCCTTCATCGGTGAGGAGCCGACGGCGAAGGCGCTCAAGAAGTGGAGCAACGCGACCGACGAGGACTGCCGCACGATGGTCGTGCGCGGATGCTATGAGTTCGGGCTCAGGGACTGCGTGAACGGCACGGGCGTGGGCCATATAAACTTCCTCAAGCCCGTCGAGATGATGCTCGCCGAGGCGGCTGGGAGTGGGGAACGGGGAATGGGGAACGGGGAATGGGGATCGTTCGACTCGTTTAAGGCGGAGTATCTGCGCCGCCTTGCGCACAACACCGACCGTTGCCGCACGATTGCGTACGAGTTCGAGAAGATCCTTCCCGAGGTGAACCCGGCGAACCTCATGACGCTCTCCACGGAGCATGCGCTCAAGACGCGCAAGGACGGCTTTGCGAACGGCTGTCCGCGCGGGAACAACTCCAGCATCCTCGCGGTGGGGCCAGGCACGGCGGTGGACGCGCTTCTCGCCGTGAAGGAGATTGTGTACGAGAAGAAGGAGATGACGCTCGCTGAGCTCGGGAAGGTGATGGCGGCGAACTGGGAAGGGCGCGAGCCGCTGCGCCTCAGGATGCTCCGTTCGAAGCGGAAGTGGGGCAACAACGATCCAGAGGCGAACGCGCTGGGCGCGGCGCTGATCGACTGCTTCGCCGGGCAGCTCAACGGCAAGCCCAACTCCAAGGGAGGGCAGTTCCTCGCGTCCGGGCATTGCGCGCGCCAGTACATAGTGCTGGGCGAGAAGACGGGCGCGACGCCGGACGGTCGCAGGAAGGGCGAGGAGATGAGCAAGAACCTCTCGCCGACGATGGGCGCGGACACCGAGGGTGCGACGGCCCTCGTGAACACACTCGCCTCGTCCGACGTCACAAAGCTTCCCGCCGACTATCCTCTTGACATGATGCTCCATCCGTCCGTCTGCCAGGGCGAGAAGGGCCTTGAGGTGATGAAGGCGCTAGTGCGTCAGTTCCACAAGAACGGCGGCAGCGTGATCCAGTTCACAGTGTTCAGCGCGGAGGAGCTTCGCGACGCGCAGGCGCATCCGGAGAAGTACGAGAACCTTCAGGTCCGTGTCTGCGGGTGGAACGTGCGCTGGAACGACCTCTGCAAGGCCGAGCAGGACGCCTACATCAGGCGGGCCGAGAACGTGATGAAGGCCTGGTGAGCGTCGTTCGGAACGCGTCTTCCGGGCGAAATTAAAAAAAGTGAAAAAAGTTTGATTTACCCCCTTGCGCGGCGTCGGGGGATATGGTAAACTATCCATCCGTTCGCCGCCCCCCAGGGGCCAGAGCGGACGCAGATCTTTGAAACGCGATA
>Ga0265298_10003794_pt1 | contig 19726 bp, 15 predicted proteins | sample AusTroGonzalo_MG_3_FD_193486 | JGI IMG/M metagenome (GOLD analysis project Ga0265298, IMG submission 193486) | Bovine rumen microbial communities from tropical cattle in Woodstock, Queensland, Australia - Gonzalo_01 | ecosystem: Host-associated > Mammals > Digestive system > Stomach > Rumen ... | reverse complement strand
CGATCAGTACGCCCAGGGTGCCGATCAGGCCCCATTCTTCGCCGATGGTGCAGAAGATGAAATCGGTGCTCTGTTCGGGCACGAAATTGAAGCGGGTCTGCGTGCCGCCCATGAAACCCTTGCCGGCAAGGCCGCCGGAGCCGATGGCCACCAGTGACTGGTGGACGTTGTAGCCCACGCCCATGGGATCTTCCTTGATGCCGAGAAGCACTTCGATACGGGCCCGCTGGTGGTCTTTGAGCACATGGTTGAACACGAATTCCACGGAGAAGATCATCACCAGGCCCAGGAGGAATCCCAGCATCAGGTTGCGGAGCAGCCGCCGGCGCCGGAATCCCCAGATCACGGCCAGGACCACGGCGGCCGTGCCTGAAAGCAGGGCGACCCATTCTTCCGGCGAGAAACGGTCCAGGAAGGAGAAGGATTCCAGCCGCATCAGGCGCGGCAGGAAGGCCAGCAGCGTGACCACCGCTGTTGTGATGCCGATGCCGAGCATCGGCCTGCGCCCGTAAAAGCCCCCCGCGATACCCGTCATCGCCAGCAGCACGAGGATGGCCACGAAAGGCGAGAACACCAGTGTCACGATGAAAAAGACCACGGCCAGCAAGCCCACGATGAGGATCCATCCGCTCATTCCCTCACGGTAGCAGACCAGGAGGTAGCCCAGGTAGACCAGGGCCGATCCCGTCTCCTTTTCGAGCAGGATGGCCAGCATGGGCAGGGCCAGTACCATCGCTACCTGCGCGGCGTCGCGGAGCTTGCTGAAGCGGAAACCGTAGCGGCTCATCACCTGGGCCAGCAGGAGGGCTGTGGCAATTTTGGAGAATTCAGCGGGTTGCAGCCGGAAGGGGCCGATGGCAAACCACGACTTGGAACCATTGACTTCCACTCCCACGAAGGCGACCGCCACCAGCAGGACGACCATCAGGATATAGAAAGGCCAGGCGATGGACGGATAGATGCGGGACGGGATGACGAAAATGATGAGGAATCCCAGGACAAGGGACGAGAAGACCCAGATGAGGTCCATCACGTATTTCTCCTTGAGGCTGAAGACGAAGCCGTCTTCCGACACCGACGAGGAGAAGATGTTCATCCAGCCGAAGAGCATGAGTCCCAGCCAGATGCCCAGGATGACCCAGTCGATTTTGCGGTAGTTGACTTCTTCCATCGCGCTATCTCCTCACTTTGACTTTGTGGAGCAGGTTGCCGTCGAAGACGCGCTGCTCCAGGGCTTTCCGTTCGGGCGCGATCTCGCCGTTGAGGTATTTTTCCACCAGCAGCGAGGCGATGGGCGCCGCCCAGGTGGCGCCGAAGCCGCCGTTCTCCACATAGGCCACGACGGCGATCTTCGGGTCGTCTTTCGGGGCGAAGGTGATGAACACGGAGTGGTCGTCGCCGTGCGGGTTCTGGGCCGTGCCCGTCTTGCCGCAGGCGATGACGCCGGGGATGCGGGCAATGGTGGCGGTGGCGCCGCCGCCCGTGTAGTTGATGGCCATTTCCATGCCCTTGACGATGTCTTCGAAATGGGAGGTGTCGACCATCGTGTAGTGCCGTTCCTTGAAGCGCCCGTCGATGGGCGTCTCGGGCGTGTCTTTCTGCAGATGGGGCGTGTAGAACCAGCCCCGGTTGGCGATGGTGGCGGCCAGGTTGGCCAGGTGCAGGGGCGTGCAGCCGATTTCACCCTGGCCGATGGAGAGCGAGATGATGGAGAGCGACTTCCAGCGGCCCTTCCCGTGGATCCGGTCGTAGCGTTCGACCGTCGGCATGGTGCCGGCTTTCTCGCCCGGAATGTCGGTGTTGAGTTTCTGCCCGAAGCCGAAGCTGGAAGTGTACTCCTTCCACCGCTCAAACCCTTCCTGTACCGAACCGTATTTCGGGTTGTCGAGGATGGAGCGGAAGACGTAGCAGTAATAGGCGTTGCACGACATCATGATCGACTGGTACAGGTTGATGGGGCTCGGGTGCCCGTGGCAGCCCACCCGCAGGTTACCCACCACGTAGCCGCGGTTGCAACCGTAGAGGGTGTTCGGGGTCAGGACGCCTTCCTGCAGGCCGATCAGGCCGTTGACCAGCTTGAAGACGCTGCCCGGCGGCTGCGGCGACATCACCGCCCGGTTGAACATCGGCTTGTAAGGGTCGCCCACAATCTCTTTGTAGTGCTTGCTGATGTCGGACAACAGGTTGACGTCGATGCCCGGGCTCGATACCATCGTCAGGATCTCGCCCGTAGAAGGCTCGATGGCTACCAGCGAGCCCACCTTGTTCTGCATCAGTTGCTCGCCGTACGCCTGCAGGCGCCCGTCGATGGTGGTGACCACGTCGGTGCCCGCCACGGCTTCCTTGTCGTATTCTCCGTCCAGATAATGCTCTTTGATGCGCCCCCGGGCATCGCGCAGGAAGATGTTGTAGCCTTTTTCACCGCGCAGCAGCGGCTCATAGGCCTCCTCCATGCCCGTCTTGCCCACATAGTCGCCGCTCCGGTATTCGGGATGGTCTTTCAGGTAGGCGGCATCGACTTCCGAAATGTAACCGAACAGGTTGCCGCCACCCATGCTGGGATAGGAACGGGAGGTGCGCCGCACGCCCGAAAAACCGGGGAACAGGTAGTTCTGTTCGATAAACATGTTGTACTGCTCACTGGTCACCTGGCGGCGGAACACCAGGGACTGGAAACCGATGCGAGAGCGGTACCGACGGTACTCCCGGAACTTTTCGTGGACGAAAGCGGTGTCGAGGTCGAAGATGCGGCAGAAGGCGAGGGTGTCGAAGGGCCCTACGTCGAAGGGCGTCACCATGATGTCGTAGGTCAGCTTGTTGTCGACCAGCACCTCCCCGTAGCGGTCGAGGATGCGGCCGCGGGCCGGATAGATGGTCTCGTACTTGAGCGCGTTGTTCTCGGCTGTGATGCGGTATTCCTTGTCGATGATCTGGACCTGGAACAGGCGGAAGGCGATGACCGCGAAAACGATGACGATGGCGGTGACCAGGATGCTGCGTCGGTTCTTGAATACGTCCATCGGTCAGCTTCTGTTCTGGAAAGAGAGGGCCATCAGCAGGCCCAGCGCGGTGGAGACAAGGGTGCTGGCGGTGAATTTGGCCAGGATGAACCCGACAGGGCGGACGCTCACGCAGTCGAGCAGAATGTAGGCGGCCAGGAAGATGGCTGTCAGGGACAGCAGGTATTTGAAATATTTCACCCAGCCGATGTCGCGCAGGAGTGGAATCTCGGTCTTGTCCTGGCGGTCGCGGTTGACCAGGATGCGGTAGAGGAACTTGCGCGGGCCGGCGGTCATCACGGCGGCGAAGGCGTTGAGGCCGAGAACCCCTCCCGACAGGAGGTCGAGGAGCAGACCGAGCCCGAAAGCCGAAAGCAGCACGATGTGTTCCCTGCGCTGGAGCGGGATGAGCAGGATGAGGAAGGGCAGCAGGCTGACCATGACCCACGAACCCAGATGCAGGTAGTCGGTGATGATCAGCTGCAGCAGGAAAACCAGCACGAAAAAGAGGATGTTACGGAACCTGCTCATACAATGCTTCGATTTCGGCTTTGTGGTTGTTCTTGACGATATAGACGTGGTGGAGCGTGCGGAACTCTTCGAAAAGCTGCACGGAGAGTTCCTGCGACGAGCCCTTGCTGACCTTCGTTTCGATGACCAGGCCCAGAGGGATGTCGGGCGGGTAGATGGTGGAATAGCCGCTGGTGAGCACGGTGTCGCCCGGGGCATCCTGGATATGCACGGGAATTTCCGACAGGAGCATCCGGTCGGGTTCGATGCCTGGCCAGGTCATCGGCCCGAAGGCACCGCTGCGGGAAAGCTTGGCGCTGACCGATTGACCGGCGCCCAGAATGGAGAAGACATAGGCATAGTGGCTGCTCACGGCGCCGACGATGCCTACGACGCCCTGTGGGGCGACCACGCCCATTCCCGGTTCCACGCCGTCTTCCCGGCCGCGGTCGAGGACCAGGTGGTTGTGCTGCTGGTCCACCGTGTTCTTCACCACGTTGGCGCCGATGTAGCTGAAGTCGGGCTCGATGCGCACCGACACGCTGTCGAGCTGCCGGGCGGCTGCCTCGTAGCGCGACAGGCGCTCATGCAGCTGGCGGTTCTCGGCGGACAGGCGCTCGTTTTCCGTACGGTAGTTGAAATAGTGGGCGATGTTGCTGGTACGGGTCCAGCACCAGGCCTGCATGTTGCGGACGGCTCCCAGTATTCGGTAGCGCTGCACGACACCGTTCTCCACCACCAGCAGGATGGACAACGCTGCGAGAACGAGGAACAGGATGATGGCGGTTAGCGTCGAAGGGAGACCGCTGCGGTTGTTCATCGCATCAGGAAGGGATAACTCGGGTTCTTGAGGGCGATGCGGGTACCCCGGGCCACGGCGCGGAGCGGGTCTTCCGCCACGTGGAAGGGGATATTGATTTTCTTGGACAGACGTACGTCGAGGCCGCGCAGCAGGGCGCCGCCGCCCGTCAGGAAGATACCTTTGCGGACGATGTCGCTATAGAGCTCCGGCGGTGTTTTCTCCAGTACGGCGAGGATGCTCGATTCGATCTTGACCAGCGATTTGTCGAGGCAGTGCGCCACTTCCTGGTAGGTGACGGGCGCTTCCACGGGGTGGACGGTCATCAGGTTCGGGCCCTTGACGACGAAAGGTTCCATCGGCTCCTCGAGTTCGGAAATGGCGGCGCCGATGCGGATCTTGATCTGCTCGGCGGTCGGTTCGCCGATGCGGATGTTGTATTGCTGGCGCATGTACTGCTGGATCTCGCTGGTGAACACGTCGCCGGCGGTTTTGATGCTCTCGTCGGCCACGATACCGCCCAGGGAGATGACAGCCACCTCGGTGGTGCCGCCGCCGATGTCGACGATCATGTTGCCCATCGGCGCGATGACGTCGAGCCCGATGCCCAATGCGGCGGCCATCGGCTCGAAGATCATCTGGACGTCGCGTCCGCCCGAATGCTCGGCGGCGTCGCGGACGGCACGCTTCTCCACTTCCGTGGAACCGGACGGGATGCCGATCACCATGCGGAGGCTGGGCGAGAAGATCGAGTGCTTGGAGGTGTTGATCATCTTGATGAACTCACGGATCATCTGCTCGGAGGCGTCGAAGTCGGCGATCACGCCGTCTTTCAGCGGGCGGACGGTCCGAATGTTCTGGTTCTCCTTCCCCTGCATCGCCTTGGCTTTGGTGCCGACGGCGGCGCATTTTCCGGTAAGTTTGTCGATGGCCACGATGGAGGGCTCGTCGATGACTTTCTTGTCGTTCATGAAGATGACGGTGTTGGCCGTTCCCAGGTCAATCGCGAGTTCTTGCTGCCAGAATGAAAATCCCATATAACGTATTTGTTTTTTCTATTAGTTCCAGAGTTACAAAAGTAGGAAAAACTCGGGATTATTTAACTAATTTTGTACATCATTTTTTAACTTTTTTACAATGAAGCGATATGCGGTCATAGTGGCGGGCGGACAGGGCGTCCGGATGGGGGCCGACCGGCCGAAACAGTTCCTGGAAATCGGCGGCAAGCCGATCCTGCGGCATACCATCGAGCGCTTCCAGGCCTTCGATCCCAAGACGGAAATCATCCTGGTGCTGCCCGACGCGCAAAAGGACTGGTGGCGGAACTATTGCCGGACGACCGGATTCCTGGAACGGTATACGATGGTTTCGGGCGGCATCACGCGTTTCCATTCGGTCCAGAACGCCCTGGCGTACGTGAAGGATGAGGGGGTGGTGGCCATCCACGACGGCGTGCGGCCCCTGATTTCGCAAGACTTGCTGGAACGGGTCTATGAAGCGGCAGCGGAATATCCGGCCGTGATCCCGGCTGTGCCGGTGGTAGAGTCGGTCCGGAAGGTCGAGGGGGAGGATTCCTCACCCGTGTCCCGCGACGGCCTGGTGCTGGTGCAGACGCCCCAGCTGTTTGATGCGCATTTACTGAAAGAAGCGTACCGGCAGCCGTTTTCTCCGGCCTTTACCGATGACGCTTCCGTATTCGAGGCGGCGGGTGGCCGCGTACACATCGTCGCCGGCGACCGTATGAACCTGAAGATCACGACGCCGGACGACCTGGCTTACGCAGCTGCGCTGCTGGCTATTTCTTCTTCTTCGGCTGGGTCTTGACGTAGTCGTAGTCCTTCACCCACACCTGGCGCTCAATGGCCTGGTCGAGCGAGACCAGCGTCTCGGTCTTGCCGATACCGGGAATGTTCTGGATGGTGTCGATCAGGATCTTCATCAGGTGGTCCTGGTCGAAGCAGTAGAGTTTCAGCAGCAGGGAGTGCTGGCCGGTTACAAAATGACACTCGACCACTTCGGGAATCTTGCGGAGTGCCTCGATCACTTTCGGATAAGCATTGGCTTCCGCCAGCGACACACAGATGAAAACACAGACGTTGAGCCCGAGCGCTTCAGGCTTCACGAGCAGACGGGAGCCGGTGATCACGCCGGCGTTCTCCATCTTCTTAACGCGCTGGTGAATAGCCGCTCCCGACACGCCGCACTCGCGGGCGATTTCGAGGAAGGGCATCCGGGCGTTCTTCACGAGAAAGGCCAGGATTTTCTGGTCGATCTCGTCTACTTGAAAATTAATCCTTGCCATAACGGCTACAAATGTAGAAAAATTAATTTCAATTTGTAACCAAAAATCTATTTTTTCTTCTCGGCTTTTGCGATAATGTCGAGACAATCCTGCTCAGATAGCGTTGCAGGGTCTTTTTTTTTCGGAATCTTAAAGTTATCTTTTCCTTTTTTCAGATAGGGTCCGTAACGTCCGTTGAGCACCTGGATGCCGGAATCCGGAAAATCTGCAATCACTTTCTTGTCTTCCTTCTGCTTTTTCTCTTCGATCAGGGCGATGGCCTGCTCCTCGGTGACGGTATAAGGATCCTGTCCCTTGCCCAGCGACACGAACTGGCCGTCGTATTTCACATAAGGGCCGAAGCGGCCGATGGAAGCGGTGATATCCTTGCCGTTGTACTGGCCCACCAGGCGGGGGAGGGCGAAGAGCTGCAGGGCCTCTTCCAGGGTTACGGTTTCGATGAGCTGGCCTTTCTTGAGGCTGACGAACTGTTTGTCAGGATCGTCGGACGCGCCGCGCTGGAGCAGCGGACCGAAGCGGCCGATGCGGGCCGTGATGGGCTTGCCGGTGGCCGGGTCGTTGCCGATGAAACGCTCGGAGTGGTTGTGCTCGCGGTCGGTGAGGCTCTTCTCCACTTCATTGTGGAAAGGTCCGTAGAAGTCGTTGATGACCTTGTCCCACTTGAGCTTGCCCTTGGCCACTTTGTCGAACGACTCCTCCACGTTGGCGGTAAAGCCGTAGTTGAGGATATCCTCGAAGTTGGCAGCCAGGAAATCGGTCACGACGATACCGATGTTTTCGGGCAGCAGTTTCTTCTTCTCGGCGCCTACCGATTCCTTTTTGAAAGTACGGGTGATGACGCCGTCCTTGAGGGTCAGCTCTGCGACCTGGTGGACGGTGCCCGGCTTGTCGCCTTTGATGATGTAGCCGCGGTTGGTGATGGTGCTGACGGTCGAGGCATAGGTGGAAGGGCGTCCGATGCCCAGCTCCTCGAGTTTCTTGACCAGGGTGGCCTCGCTGTAGCGGGGCGGGTGCTGGGAGTATTTCTCCGAGGCGGTGATGCTGCTGCTCTGGAGGGACTGTCCTTTCTCAAGCTGCGGCAGCACGCCGAGGACTTCGTCTTCCTCGTCGTCGCGGCCCTCGATGTAGACCTTCAGGAACCCGTCGAAAAGGATCTGCTCGCCGGTGGCCAGGAATTTCTCGCTGAACTTGTCACCGCTGATGGACACGTCGGTCTTCTCGACCACGGCATCGGCCATCTGGCAGGCTACGGTGCGTTTCCAGATGAGGTTGTAGAGCCGTTTCTCCGTGGCGGTCCCTTCGATGTCGAGGTTGCTCACATAGGTCGGGCGGATGGCTTCGTGGGCCTCCTGCGCGCCTTTGACGCGGGTATGGTAGTTGCGGACCTTGGAATACTGCGCGCCGTAGAGGCGGGTGACCGTCTCTTTGGTGGTATTGATGGCCAGCGACGAAAGGTTCATCGAGTCGGTACGCATGTAAGTGATCAGACCGGCTTCGTAGAGACGCTGGGCGATCGACATGGTCTGGCTCACGGAGAAGCCGAGCTTGCGGGCGGCTTCCTGCTGGAGGGTGGAGGTGGTGAACGGCGGGGCCGGTGCGCGGCGGGCTTCCTTCTTCTCTACCGAAGCGATCTGGAAACGGGCGTCCTTGCAACGCTCCAGGAAGGCGCGGGCCTCCTCTTCGGTGTCAAACTTGCGGTCGAGGGTGGCATGGATGGGTTTGCGGGAGCCCTCGGGCAGGAAGAGGCCTTCCACGCGGAAGAAAGGCTTGCTTTCGAAGGCGGCGATCTCGCGTTCGCGGTCGACGATGAGTTTCAGGGCTACCGACTGCACGCGTCCGGCCGAGAGCTTTGGCTGGATCTTCTTCCACAGGATGGGGGAGAGTTCGAATCCCACCAGGCGGTCGAGGACGCGGCGGGCCTGCTGGGCCTTCACCAGGTTCATGTCGATGTCGCGGGGGTTCTCGATGGCTTCGAGGATGGCGGGCTTGGTGATCTCGTGGAAGACGATGCGGCGGGTCTTTTCGACAGGCAGGCCGAGGGTTTCGGCCAGGTGCCAGGCGATGGCCTCTCCTTCACGGTCTTCATCGGAGGCAAGCCACACCGTATCCGCCTTGCCGGCGGCGGCGCTCAGTTCGGCGACCGTCTTTTTCTTGTCGCTGGAAATCTCGTACTGCGGCTCGAAACCATTTTCGATGTCGATGCCCAGGCCCTTTTTCTTCAGGTCCCTGATGTGTCCGAAACTCGATTTTACCGTGTATCCTTTTCCGAGAAACTTCTCAATCGTCTTGGCCTTGGCCGGCGACTCCACAATGACTAAATTCTCACCCATCTCGTTCATTTTTGTTTTGGGAGTGCAAAGTAAGGGATAATCGCGCAAACTTTCCAAATCTTTTTTCCTAAATTTGCACGATTGTTGATGCTTCCGGCAGGCTTTAACGTAGTTAAAAAATGAATGCTTCCCTGCAGAAAAAAATAACCAAGTGGTTCTGGTTCGTGATCACCATTCCGATCGTCTGTCTGATCGTGGCGCTGCTGCTGGTGGCGCTGTTCGCCAAGATCCCTTCGTTCGAGCAGATCGAAAATCCCGACAGCAACCTGGCCACCTTGCTGATCTCCGAAGACGGCAAAATCATCAATACCTATCATATTGAGAACCGCTCCTACGTGAGCTACGACCAGATCCCGAAACACGTCATCGACGCGGCGGTCGCTACCGAGGACGCCCGTTTCTACCGCCATTCGGGCATCGATTTCCGCGGCCTGGGCCGCGTGGCGGTCAAGACCCTGCTCTTGGGCGATTCGTCACAGGGCGGCGGCAGCACCATCACCCAGCAGCTGGCCAAGACCCTCTATCCCCGTCAGGACGTGCGCAGCAAGATTCCCGGCGGCCGCCAGCTCAAGATGATCGGCATCAAGCTCAAAGAGTGGATTACCGCCGTCAAGATCGAGCGCAACTACACCAAAGAAGAGATCGTGACGATGTATCTCAACCAGATCTTCTTCGGTGGCAACGCCTATGGCATCAAGGCCGCGTCCAACACTTTCTTCGCCAAGGATCCCAGCGAGCTGACGGTCGAGGAAGGTGCCTGCCTGGTGGGCATGGTCAACAAGCCCACCCGCTATAACCCGGCCCTCAATCCCGAGCAGTCGCTCGCCCGCCGCAACCACGTGCTCCGGCAGATGGAGAAATACGACTATCTTTCAAAGCATGACCTTGATTCCATCGCGCAGATCCCCATCGTGGTGACCTACCGCCAGCAGGACCACAACTCCGGTTACGGTCCGTATTTCCGCGACATGCTCCGCAGGTTCATGAACGCTGGCGAACCCAAGCGCTCCTCCTATGCCCAGGTGGAAGACTATCGCGCCGATTCCCTGGCCTGGAAAGACAATCCGCTCTACGGATGGCTCAACAAGAACCGCAAGCCCGACGGCACGCAGTACGATCTCGACCGCGATGGCCTGCGCATCTATACCACCCTCGACTCGCGGATGCAGAAATATGCGGAGGAGGCCGTGGCGCAGCATCTGGGGAAAGAACTGCAGAACACGCTCAACAAAGAACTCAAGTCGCGGACGCACTTCCCCTTCTCCAACGATGTGAGCAAGGAGGAGGTCGACCGGCTGATGCGCAACGGACGCCGCTGGAGCGACCGCTACCGGGGGATGAAGGATGCGGGCGTTTCCGAGGCTGACATCCTCAAGTCGTTCGACGAGCCTGTTCCCATGCGTGTCTTCGCATGGAACGAGAAGGGGTATATCGATACGACGATGACGCCCAACGATTCCATCCGCTACTACAAGTCGTTCCTGCGGGCGGCCCTGGTGGCCATCGAGCCCAATACCGGCAATGTCAAAGCGTATGTCGGCGGTCCCGACTACCATTATTTCAAATACGACAACGTGGGCCAGGGCAAGCGCCAGGTGGGATCTACCTTCAAGCCGTTCCTCTATACGCTGGCGATGCAGGAAGGTTATACTCCTTGCGACAAGGTAGCCAACACCACCTATACCATCGACGTGAACGGCACCGACTGGGCGCCGAAGAGCGAGGTGGACGACCGCATCGTGACCCTCAAGTGGGGTCTGACCAACAGCCGCAACAACATCTCGGCCTACCTGATGAAACAGTTCGGTCCCTTCGCCCTGGTGGATCTCTGCCGCAAGATGGGCATCAGCAGTTACCTCGATCCGGTGGTTTCGCTCTGCGTGGGATCGTGCGACCTCTCCGTGATGGAGATGGTGGCGGCCTACAACACCTACCCGGGCCGCGGCGTGTACTGCTACCCGATGTTCGTGACCCGCATTGAAGACAACACGGGCAACGTGCTGGCGACCTTCTCCACGCGCAAGCGGGAGGCCATCAGCGAAATCACGGCCTACAAGATGATCAACATGATGCAGGGTGTGGTCAACGACGGCACGGCGGGCCGTATCCGCTGGCGCTACAACATCCAGGGTGACATCGCGGGCAAGACCGGTACCACCAACGACAACTCCGACGGCTGGTTCATCGGCTACACGCCGCGTCTGACGGCGGGTGTCTGGGTGGGTGCCGAGGACCGGCAGGTCCACTTCACCAGCACGGCGCTGGGTGGAGGCAACAACATGGCTCTGCCGATCTGGGCCATCTTCATGCAGAAGATCTATGCCGACAAGTCTCTCCCGATGGGTCCCGACGACGTGTTCGTGGCGCCGCTGGGCTGGACGGCCGGGCAGTTGTGCGACGGTTCCGCTGACGATGCTTCCGACGCATCGGCGGGTTCGAATGATTATTTCAATTAAATGAAAAAGATAGCTTTGATTTATGGAGGGGACTCCTCCGAATGGGGCATTTCGGTCCTCAGTGGCAAGTTCGTGGCCACATGCCTGGACCCTGCCAAATATGAAGTGACGGAGTTGCTGCTGCGAGGCGGCCAGTGGTCGGTGTGCGATCCGGCGGTGACCGACGTGGCGGTTCCGGTCCGGCCTTTCATTCCTGCGGAACTGCGTAACTACGACGTGGCGATGATCATGATCCATGGTACGCCGGGCGAGAATGGCATCCTGCAGGCGGAACTGGAGAAGCACGAAGTTCCCTATACCACCTGCTCTTCGCGGGTGGCGGCCCTGACCTTCGACAAGCATGCCTGCAAAAAGGCGATGCACGGGCTGGGCATTCCCCTGGCACCTGAAATCTTCCTGCACAAGGGGGAAGCTTTCAATGCCGAAGCGGTGGTGGAGCAGCTGGGGCTTCCGGTGTTCGTCAAGCCGAACGACGGCGGCAGTTCTTTCGGCGTGACGAAGGTCAAGCGCCAGGAGGACCTGGCGCCGGCCATTGCCAACGCTTTCTCGGAGAGCGACGACGTGATCATCGAGAGCTACATTCCGGGGCGGGAGCTCACGGAAGGGGTGTTCAACCGGGGCGGGGAAATCATTCCGCTGCCTGTCACGGAGATCATCTCGCACAACGAGTATTTCGATTACGAGGCGAAATATCTGGGCAAGAGCGACGAGGTTTGTCCGGCGGCCATCACGCCGGAGCAGGCGCAGACGGTGCGCGAGCAGACGCGGCGCATCTACCAGCATTTCGGCTGCCGCGGCCTGATCCGCTGCGACTACATCATGACGGAGTCGGGCAAGGTCTATTTCCTGGAGATCAATCCGGTGCCGGGCATGACGAAGATGTCGCTGGTTCCGGCGCAGATCCGTGCGGCGGGCATGAAGGTGGAAGATGTGCTGGACTGCCTGATTGACGAGGCGTTGGAGTCAAAGGCATAATGACTATCAAGGATTTCATTGATCTTTGCATCGGGCGGCTTGCGCCGCTATATCCGGCGCCGGAGGCGAAGTCCATTGCCTTCCGCTTGCTGGAGCATTTTACGGACATTCCTTCGTATAAGTACATATCCGATCCGTCTATGGAGCTTCAGCTCCGCTCTGATGTTTCGTTGACCTCGCAGAAAAAATGCTCGGTCAACGAAACATCACCCGCTTCGCTGGCTCGCTTTCCTGAGGCGCATTCGGAACCCTCGGTTGCTGCGGGCACTCGCAACGAGGAACACCGAATGCTCCACCAGGCCAACGCACGCGAGCCTGCTCCGCTCTGCTCCGCTCTAGACGAGTTGGCGACAGGACGGCCGCTGCAGTATGTGCTGGGTGTGACGGACTTTTACGGCCATCGTTTCAAGGTGGGTGAAGGTTGTCTGATCCCCCGGCCGGAGACGGAGGAGTTGGTCTCCCGCATGGTTGACGAGCTGTCGGGGCAGGAGTTGGGGGAGGAGCCCTTCAACATCCTCGACCTGTGTACCGGTTCGGGCTGCATTGCCTGGTCGCTGGCGGCGGCGTTTCCTGAAGCCATGGTCTATGGTTGCGACCTTTCGGATGCGGCTTTGCGCTACGCTTGCAAGCAGCGGGTCAAGACGGGTGGGGCCAAGCCGATCTTCTTTACGGCCGACGTGCTGGCCGCGCCGCCCGCTGGTCTGCCTCCTTTCGATGTCATCGTGTCGAATCCGCCGTACATCTGCGAAAGCGAACGGGCGCAGATGCGCCCCAACGTGCTGGATTTCGAGCCGGCCGAAGCGCTCTTCGTCCCTGACGACGATCCGATGCGTTTCTACAAGGCTATCGCCCGCTGGGCCGACGCCCTTCTGCGCCCGGGCGGCCGCATCTTCCTGGAAATCAACGAGCGTTTCGGCCCCGAGGTGGCTGCGATCTTCCCCGGCGCCCAGGTCTTTCCCGACCTCTTCGGCAAAGACCGTTTCGTCATCCTCTAAATAAACCGCAGTGGCCGGCCGGCGAGATATTTGTCGAGGAGGTCGCGGGTGCGGAGCTTGACAAAGCAGGTGGGAGTGCCGTCGGTACAGGCGAACCAAGGACTTTCGGCAACGGCGCCGTCCATGACCAGATGCACCGGTGCGGCCTGTGGAAGGATGGCGCTCAAAATGGTCGTAGCGCCGACTTCGACCCCGGTCAGTTCCCATAACTTGTCGGCCGGAGCAAAGGATACGCGCGAAATGCCGAGCGCGCTGCAGAATTCCCGTGTGACGAACGGCTTGTCGTCGGTGGTGACATACAGGTAGAATTCCGTCTGCTGCCGGTTGCACAGGAAGAGGGTCTTGACGATGCGAACGCCGATCTTCGCATCAATATGCTGGCAGTCCTCCATGGTGAGCCCCGGGTCGGTATCTACGCGCTCGAAAAGAATCTCCAGCCGGGCAAAGGTCTCGTACACGAGCTGCTGCAGGACCGTGGCGAACACGGGCGGCGGCGTAGTTATGGGATCGCTTACTTTAAACATGCTATTGGAACAGTCGCCGGCAGAGGGCGGCGATGTCGGCGACGGGGGTGACAGTAATGCCGCCTTCGGCGGCTTTCTTGCGTTTGGCAAAAGAGGATTCCTTGTTGAAGGAAGAAATATAGATTTCTTCAAAGCCCAGCTTCTCGGCTTCGGCGATGCGGCGTTCCACCTGGCTGACGGGACGGATTTCCCCGCTGAGTCCCACTTCCGCGGCAAAGCATACCTTCGGCGAAATATAAAGGTCGAAATTCGACGAGAGAACGGAGGCCACGATGGCCAGGTCGCAGGCCGGGTCGGAGACCCTGAGGCCGCCGGCGATGTTGAGGAACACGTCTTTCGCCGCCAGCTTGAAACCGGCCCGCTTCTCGAGGACTGCCAGCAGCATATTGAGCCGTCGGCCGTCGAAACCGGTGGCGGAGCGTTGCGGCGTGCCATAGGCCGCCGTGCTCACCAGCGCCTGGATCTCGATGAGGAAGGGACGTGTGCCGTCCATCATGGCAGCGATGGCGATGCCTGAAAGATCGTCCTGGTGCATCGGAATGAGAATTTCCGAAGGATTGCGGACTTCGCGAAGGCCGGCACCAGTCATTTCGAAGACGGCCAGTTCGTCGGTTGAGCCGAAGCGGTTCTTGATGCTGCGCAGGATGCGGTACGAGCCCTTGGTGTCGCCTTCGAACTGGAGTACTACGTCGACGATGTGCTCGAGGACCTTCGGTCCCGCGATGGTGCCGTCCTTGGTGATGTGGCCGATCAGAATGACGGGCGTGCCCGTTTCCTTGGCGAAACGCAGGAGGGAGGAGGCGCATTCGCGGACCTGCGACACGCTGCCTGCCGAAGAGTCGAGGGCTTCGCTGTAGATGGTCTGGATGGAATCGACGCTCAGCAGGGCAGGCTTGACTTCGCGGGCCTGTGCGAGGATGTTTTCGAGCACGGTCTCGCTGAGGATGAAACAGTCCTCGTCGCTGCCGCCCAGGCGGTCGGCGCGGAGCTTGATCTGCTTGGGGCTTTCCTCGCCCGACACATAGAGTGTCTTGAGGTCCTTGCAGCAGAGGGGAATCTGCAGTGACAGCGTAGATTTGCCGATACCGGGCTCGCCGCCGATAAGGATCATCGATCCCTCGACCATACCGCCGCCCAACACGCGGTCGAGTTCCTCGATGCCCACGGAAAAACGATTGTCGCGGCTCAGGTCGATTTCGCGGAGCCGCGTCGGACGTGCGTCGGCCGCGTCAATATAGGCCCGTGAGCGCGACGTAGCGCCGCCTCCGCCGGCACTTGCATACGCACGCGCCGACTTCGGCTCTTCCACCATCGTATTCCATTCCCCGCACGCCGGACACCGTCCCATCCACTTGGGACTCTCGTTTCCACACGACGTACAATACCAAACCGTTTTATTCTTCGTTGCCATACGACAAACTTACGAATTTTTTCGCTATCTTTGAAAATTGAGTAGAAGATGCCGGGTTTAGCCCGGCATGACGAACGGTCGAAGAGGGTGGAGCAGGCGGGTGGTTTTTGGAGCCGCGAGCATTTTTCTGCGAGCGGGACAAAAACCAGAGCCAGCGGAACCCGGACCTGAGAGATAACAAAAGACAACAATATATGGAAAAGCTTACCATTAAGACGATCGGCCCGTGGATGCCCCACGGCGAACAAATCTATATCGTGGGCGACTGCCCCGCCCTGGGCACATGGGACCCCCAGAAAGCACTGCCGATGACCCCAACGCAAGGCATCATCTGGCATATCGACCTGGACACCCGAAAACTACCCGACCATTTCGAATACAAATTCCTGCGCAAGGAACTCGACGGCTCCTTCACCTGGGAGAACTGCTTCAACCGCACCGACCCCTACGATGTCAGCGAAACCACCTTCCCCGGCCAGCATCCCCGCTACGCCGGTACGGCCATCCCCGTGTTTGCACTGCGCAGCCGCACGAGCGCCGGCATCGGCGACTTCGCCGACATCAAACTGATGGTCGACTGGGCGGCTGCCACCGGACAGGCCGTGCTGCAACTGCTTCCGGTCAACGACACCACCTCGACCAAGACTTGGACCGACTCCTACCCTTATGGCGGCATCTCCATCATGGCGTTGCATCCCATCTATCTCCACCTGGACGATATCGGGCCGCTCCACGATACGAAGGAACAGGCCGCTTTCAAGCAGGAAGCCGCTGAACTGAACGCCCTGCCGCAAATCGACTACGAGCGGGTGTTCCAACTCAAGGAGCGCTATACCCGGGCCATCTTTGCGCAGAAAGGAACACGGACGATGGCCGGCAAGGCCTTCCGTGCCTTCCTGACGGCCAATCGCGACTGGCTCATGCCTTACGCAGCCTTCTGCGTACTCCGTGACCACTTTGGCACGGCCGACTTCTCAAAATGGAAGCGCCTCAAGAAATACAGCAAGATCGGTGTCAGCCGGCTTTACACCGAGGCAACGGCCGAAATGGACTACTATATTTTCGTGCAGTACCACCTCGACCGCCAGTTGCGCGAAGCCCACGAATACGCCCGCTCGAAGGGTATCGCCCTCAAGGGTGACATTCCGATCGGCATCACACCGCACAGTGTGGAAGCGTGGGCTGAACCCGAATATTTCAATATGGGCGAACAGGCAGGCGCACCGCCGGACGCCTTCGCCACCGACGGCCAGAATTGGGGATTCCCGACCTACAACTGGGAGCGCATGGCACAGGACGGCTATGCCTGGTGGAAACGCCGCTTCGCCAAGATGGCCGAATATTTCGATGCTTACCGCATCGACCACGTGCTGGGCTTCTTCCGCATCTGGGAAATCCCCGTGCCGTTCAAATCGGGCCTGATGGGCCATTTCAGTCCGGCGCTGCCCTATTCGGCCGACGACCTGCGCTGGCGCGGCTTCCCCTTCGACGAAAACCGCCATGCCAAGCCCTATGTCAGTGATGACTACCGCGAAGTGCTGTTTGTGGAGGATCCCGTGCAAAAGGGCATGTGGCATCCGCGCATTAGCGCGCAATATACCCGCAGCTACAACGACCTGCAGCAGTGGGAGAAAGATGCATTCAACCAGATCTACGACGAATTTTTCTATGTCCGCAATACCGAATTCTGGCGTGAACAGGCCCTGCGCAAGTTGCCCGAACTGATCGGAGCGACCAACATGCTGACCTGTGCCGAAGACCTGGGGATGATTCCCTCCTGCGTACCCGAAGTGCTCGAAGACCTGCATGTCCTTACCTTGGAAGTCCAACGTATGCCGAAAGACCCGAAACAGATTATCGGCAACCCGGCAGAATATCCGTATATGAGTGTCTGCACCACCGGTTCTCACGACACCAGTACGCTGCGTGGCTGGTGGGGCGAAAACCATGACGGCGAAGACTGCCCGGTGGAAGCCTGTGAATGGATCGTAGCCGGACATCTTTACTCTCCGGCCATGCTGACCATCTTGCCGCTACAGGACTGGTTCTCCATCGAACCGTCGCTGCGGGTAGCAGACGTCGCTGGCGAGCGCATCAACGTCCCTGCCAACCCCAAGCACTACTGGCGCTGGCGGATGCATGTCACGCTCGAAGACATGCTGGCCAATAATTCCTTCAACCAGAAAGTAGCCGACATGATCGAACGCAGCGGCCGCAAAGAATAGATTCATGAGCGAAGCGAAGGAGAAAAAAGGGCTGGCGCTCCACTGGCAGATCCTCATCGGCATCGGGCTGGGCGTCGTGGCAGGCATCCTGCTCTGCAAGATCGCGCCCTATGAAAGCTGGTCAGTCTATATCAAGTGGGCGGGCGACATCTTTCTCCGTGCACTGCGGATGATCGTCATTCCGCTGGTGTTTACCTCCATCGCCCTGGGCGTGGCCGGCATGGGCGACTCCGCATCGCTGGGCCGCATTGCCGGCAAGACCATCCTCTATTACATCGTGACGACCGTCATTGCCGCCACCATCGGCCTGACGCTGGTCAATCTGGTCAAGCCGGGCGTGGGGGCGAACCTCAACCTGGCGGAGAAAGTCACGTCGGTCGGCAGCGGAGAGATCTCGTTCATCGACCAAATCGTTTCCATCGTTCCGTCGAACATTTTCGAATCGATGGCCAAGGGCGACCTGCTTCCCATCATCTTCTTCGCCGTGATTTTCGGCTTCTTCATGAACAAGGTGGCGGAGCAACACACCAATACGCTCAAAGACCTCTTCACGGCGGTGTATGAGGTAATCATGAAGATCACGATGTTCATTATCCGGCTGGCACCCATCGGCGTGTTTGCCATCGTGGCAAACGTCGTGGGCCAGCAGGCCGGCAACCCGCAGGCTCTGCTGTCGATGGCCGGCTCGCTCGGCGTCTTCGTGCTGGTGGTCTGGGGCGGCTTGCTGCTGCAGGGCGGCGTGGTGCTGCCGCTGCTGGTGCGGGTCCTGGGCAAGCAGAATCCCTGGCGGCACATCGCCAAGATGTCCACGGCCTTGCTGACGGCCTTTTCCACCTGCTCATCGGGCGCGGCACTGCCCATCAACATCCGTGACTCACAGGAGAAATGCGGCATCTCAAACAAGATCGCCAGTTTCGTCCTGCCCTTGGGCAGCACCATCAACATGAACGGGACGGCCCTCTATGAGTGCGTGACGGCCATCTTCATCGCCCAGGCCTACGGCATCGACCTGACGCTGGCCCAGCAGGTCATGATTGTCTTCACTGCCCTGCTGGCCGCCATCGGCACGGCCGGCATCCCGATGGCCGGCATGGTGATGCTGACCATCGTCCTGACCGCCGTCGGCCTTCCGCTCGAAGGCATCGGACTGGTACTCGCCGTCGAACAGTTCTGCGACATGCCCCGTACCTGCATCAATACCTACGGCGACTCCTGTGGCGCCGTGATCATCGCCCATTCCGAAGGTGAGCACCTGACTATCTGACGAACACGAAAAAAACTTAAACCCATTTATGAAAAGAGTATCGATTCTTCTGGCTGCACTTCTGATAGCAGTTCCGGGCCTGATGGCCCAGTCTACCGGCATCCCCTTCAATAGTAATACGGATTTCTCCCTGGGAAGAGGACCCATCTCCTTCCAGGTAATCAGTTATGTGGGCTGGGGCTTCCATGTGCCTACCAACCAGATGGCCCCGGAACAGAAGAAGGCTGTCAACAGCGAATTGTTTCTCAATATCGTGGAACTGCGCGTGCACCTTTACGAGCAGGGGCATGTTACCCTGGGCGTAGACTGGGACCGCGACTGCTATCGCTTGAACAATAACTACAAATGGCAGCCCATCAACGGAAATGAAGGTGTCACCATCATACACCGGGGTAGCGAGCGGGTCCGCAAATCCAATCTCATCGTCAACACGTTCTCCTTCCCGGTCGGCTTCGAGCACAAATTCGGCAGTTGGCTGCTGCGTGCCGATGCTGCCCTCGACTTCAACCTGAATGCCACGACCCGCCTGAAGATCGAAAGCATCGAAGGCGAAAAAATCAAATCGGTCGTCAAGGGCATTCCGACCCGGACGCTGACCTGCCATTTCACGGCGGCCGTCAGCTATGGCGGCCTGGGCATCTACGCCCGCTTCAATCCCATCCCGCAGTTCGAAGAAGGCATCGGCCCGCAGTATCGTGCTGTCACCATCGGCCTGATCCTGGGCTTGGGCATGTAGCCGCTACGCGGTAAAGCTATTTCACGAACGAGTAGTTTCCGAAGAGGAGATTGACGCCGAAAGCGAAGCTGTCGGTGAAGTTGCCGACACCCAGGTGGACGTTGTTGCGTTTGAAAGAGGCGCGCTCCATGCCGAAGAAGACACCCACGTATTTCCGGGGAATGAATTCCGCGTAGAAACCGAAACGGCTGGCAGGACCG
>Ga0265298_10003793_pt1 | contig 19726 bp, 45 predicted proteins | sample AusTroGonzalo_MG_3_FD_193486 | JGI IMG/M metagenome (GOLD analysis project Ga0265298, IMG submission 193486) | Bovine rumen microbial communities from tropical cattle in Woodstock, Queensland, Australia - Gonzalo_01 | ecosystem: Host-associated > Mammals > Digestive system > Stomach > Rumen ... | reverse complement strand
GAGGCGGAGGACAGACAATCGGAATACTGTTTACGCCAAAACCGGAAAAAACAAGTCTGCCGGAACAGAACAACATAAAATAAAATTACCGTTCAGACACGGCGACATTGAGAAACGGACATTCACAGCACCGGTATGCCCCAAGGCCCCCCTGGAAGCCGCCTATTAGGCCTGCCTCATGGCCCCCCTTTTGGCTAGCCTCCGGGCCGGCCTGATTTTTGGGCCAGCCCCGCCGGCCCCGGCCGGCCTCTTCCGGTCTTGTCCCAGGCCGGCCCCGCCCGGCCCCCTCTCCCGTTCCGCCAAGGGGGCCGGCCCCGTCGTTTCCGCCAAGTACCGGACCCCTCCCGGCCGGGCCCCCTACCCGACCGTCACGACCCGGACGGCCTTGACCCGGCGGAGCCGGCCGTCGAACGCGGCCCGGTAGTCCATGTACACCGCCTGCCGGTCGTTCCCGTCCCGGTCCAGTTCGGTCACCAATTCGAGCCGGACGAGCTCGTCCCCGGTCTGGTTCCAGCTGTCCTCGGCCCACTTGGCGCATTCCGCCATGTACTGACCCCAGCTCCGGTCCGCCTCCTGCTCGAAGTACAGGGTGTGCCAGGTTCCGTCCGCGCGCTGGATGAAGGTCTGCTTGACGATGTTGATGCTCATGATGTTCTCCTTGTACCTTAATTATAATCCCGGACGGGATTTCGCTGAGAAGAACTTTGGGAAAAAGAAAAGCCCGGTCGAACCGGGCTCGGGCTTATCTCGGGTCTCAGAAGGACAGGTACTCGTCTTCCTGGACGACGACGAACCGGATCATCCGGAGCGGAGCCTGCGGACGGGTGCGGAACACGAGCTCGACCGCCGGGACTTCGGCGTCCGGGGCGGAGAGGGCGAACGGGAAGAACGGGACCAGAGCGTTCTTGATGACTTCGTTCCCGGCGAGCTGGGCCCACTTGGCGTTGTCTTCGATGATCTTGTGCCAGGGCTTGAACTCCTCCCAGTCGTTGTGCTCGTGGCGGAAAACGCCGTCGGGTTCCTGGACGAAGTGCTGACGGACGATGCGGGTGACTGTGCTCATGTTTGATCTCCTTTCCTCAATTATAGCGCCGGGACGGAATCCGCCAGGATCAGTCCTGGTTTTTCCAGGACTTGTCCTTGCGGTCATAGGCCTTCTTGGACTTGAAGACCTTGGTGGCGGGATTGACCTGTCCCCAGCTCCGGCGGATGCGCGAAAGGATTTCGTAGTTGGAAGTCTTTTTCATTGTTCTCTCCTTTCCTTTATTATAAGGCCGGGAGAGAATCCGCTGGGAAGTTTTTGGGGAATCATTCCGGCCGGAGTTCGCCCAATCTCGGTCAGGGTTCCGGCAATTCCTGCTCGACGACCTTCCACCGCATCGTGCGGATTTCGTGGTTCGAGCCGGTCTTCCACCGGTACGACACGCGGAGATCGGATTCGTCGAAGGTCTCGGCTTCCGTGTAGTCGCTTTCGACGAGGCCTTTCCACGCGCGGTCCATGTCGTCGCGGGCGAGTTCGTACGCCTCGCGGACCGTCGCCCTGACGCCGACGACGTCGGGGTAGACTTCGGGATCGCCGCCGGAGGCGGACACGACTACGTATATCTTCTTGCTCATGTCGAACTCCTCAACGGCCTCTGAAAATCTGGACGGCGACGGGCAGGGCCGAAAGCACGGCGGCGACTACGATGACGGCATTGAACGCGGGGCTGAGTGTCATGGTTCTCTCTCCTTCTGCGTTCATTATAAACCCTGACGGAGTTCCGCTGGGAAGATTTTCCTTTCGTCTATTTCGTCCAGTTCCCGCTCTTCGATCCCGTACTCGAAGACCTTCGGCCACACGACGGCGCGAACCCGGTCTTTGCATTTGCAGAAATACTTCTTGTAGTCGATTTCCAGTTCGTCGCACTTGTCTTTTGTTTTCTTTTTCAGACGGTCCGAGATCAGGCCGAGCAGTTCCTCCACTCCTTCCCTGGCGGAAAAGACGCCGAGCGTTTCGGTTTTCTCCTCGACGATTTCCGTCCTGCGGGGATAGATGCCGACGCAGTACCGGGAAATTTTCAGGACCAGCGCGTAAACGGTCATGCCGGAACCTCCGCGCGGGTCACGGTCCAGTGGATCCGGCCGTAATCGCCGGAGTGTTTCCATTTGTAGTCGATGTTCATGTGCGGGACGCAGAAACTTTCCATGACGATCCCGTAGCCGTACGTCTTCTTGTAGTGTTCCCAAGTGCTGTCCATGTCGCGCTTGCACGCGTCCCGCGCTTCCTGTTCGCTGGCGAACACGCCGACGAGGGAAGGACAACTGCCCACGGCGCTCATCGCGATGTAAACTGTTTTCATGTCGTTCTCCTTTGCGTTCATTATACGGCGCATCCGGATTCCGCTGAGAAGGATTCTTCAAAACCTCGACAGCCCGTACCAGATCCGGTCGGCGGCGATCATGACGCCCAGGAAAACGACGGCGACCAGGACGCCGATCCCGGCGCCGAACAGCATTACGACAAAGGTTTCGGCCATGTGCGATCTTCCTTTCCGTCCCATTGTTCGAACCGGCTGCAGAAACGTTTCGCGCTGTACAGCTGTTTGTTCGACAGTTTGCTGTTGCCGCAGTACGCCGTGCCGCGCACGAACCGCACTTTCGCGCACCGCGCGCAGCCCGGTGTCGTCCCGGTGCTCACGACTCTTCCCCCGTCACCGCTCCCACCCTCCACCGGACGACCGAACGTTCGCCGGTCGCTTTCCACCGGTACGTGATGCTCCGGTCGGCTTCACAGAAGGTTTCCGGCTCGATGGTGTCGTAGTTCTTGTATTGCTCCCACGCGCTTTCCATGTCGCGCTTGACGGCCTTGTCGGCCGCGTCCGCGTCCTCGAAGACGCCTACGAGTTCGGGATAGTCGCAGCTGGAAGACATGACGATGTAAAGGTTTTTCATGATGTTCTCCTTTTGAAATAATTATACGTCCGTTCGGAATTCCGCTGAGTAACTATATTGAGAAAACGAAAGGCATTGGAAAGATGAAAACGATAAATTGGTGCGGACACGCGTGGAAACCGCGCCGCATGAACGACCAGGAATTCCAGGGGAACCAGCAGCACCAGTGGTTCGGAGAAGACTGCGTGCACGTACTGCAGGACGGGACGCTCGCTCTCGACGCCCGGTACAACCCGAAACAGTTTACCGAAGCCGGCAAGCAGTACACGGCGCATATCGAATGCGGCTGCTTCACTTCGAAAGAAACGTTCTTCCAGGGGAAATTCGAAATATGCTGCGCGCTGCCGGAGGGCAAATGGCTGTGGCCGGCGTTCTGGCTGACGGGCGCGAAGACCTGGCCGCCTGAGATCGACGTATTCGAAGGCTATTCGAACGCGAAGAAATCGTACCGCGCTTTCCAGTGGTCGAGACCCTGCACGAAGTTCGCAGTCAAAACGAACGCCTGGAAGAACGTGTACCCGGACCACAAGCAGTTCGGGGCGCAGCAGCACAAGGCGATGAAAGATCCTTTCAAGTTCAACTACTTCACGTGCGACTGGCGCCCGGACCGCGTCGACCTGTATTTCAACAGCAAGCTGGTCAGGACTTTCGACGATTCGAAACTGCTGGACCAGATGAACGAACAGGGCATGCGCGTCATCCTGAACAACGGTTGCGCGGACGACGCCGACGTAAAAGATTTGGCGCCCGGCTACGAACCGAGCGCCTTCCTGGTGAAGAGTTTCGTGTACGTTCCCTACGGGCGCTGATCAGAGCGCGTTCCAGGCGATGCCTATCGCTGTGAACATGAACGTCCACACGAGAACGACCCCGGCGCCGAACAGTATGCCGCGCAGCCAGAAATTCAGCGTTGTCCTGAAACCGGCCTGATCGACCAGGAAGATCCCGGCGACCAGGTAAACGACAGCGAGCAGCGCTTTCAGGATCAGGGCGACGACGTGCATCAGCGGCGTTCCACGAATTCGACGGTGGATTCCAGGAGACCGTAGGGCGAAGATTCGGCGAAGGTCTTCGTGACGGGCACGTAGTTCGAAGCCATCGGCCTGGTCAGATAGAACAGGCTGTCTTCCTTCCAGGTCGCTTCCATGAGTTCCTGTCCCGGCGGCAGATCGATCCGCATCTTGCCGCCGAAGTTCCTGTTCCACGTCTGGCGGGTGCATCCGCCGGAAGCGAGCACCACGAAAATCCCCAGGGCGAAAACCGCGATGAGCAAGAGAGCTTCCGGGAGGTCGCTCCGCATGAACTTGTCTACGTATTTGCTGATGTTCTTCATAATGTTTCCTTTCTTATTCAAGCCACATGCCAAGGAGGCCGATCACGACCGCCCCGTAGAAAACGCCGAGCACGGCCCACGAGATTACCGCGCAGACCATGCAGATCGCCAAGGTTATTTCGTTGAACCGGTCACGCATATCCGTAGACCGGCATCACCGAGCAGGTGTCCGAGGTTCCGGACTCGCGGGTCTTGGTGAAGAACAGGCCCGAAGTCCAAAGAGGGGTGTGAGAATGCCACGACCAACCGAGATCCCGCATCCGTTCCACGATGGTCATCTTGATTCCGACCCACGCGTCTTCCGCGTCCGCGAGATTCTCGTACCGCTTGTCGGAAGGAATCAACTCCTTCGGAAGCGCGAAGTCCGTGGCCGTGCAACTCCAAACTGCCGTCAATGTCATCATAGTCTCTTTCCTTTCTGCCTACATTATACCACCGTCCGGAAATCCGCTAAAGAAGATAAACCAGAATCGCGAAGAGGACGAAGAAGGCGATCAGCGTCCGTCCGGTGTCGGTTCCGAACAGCAGCCACGCGAGGAGAAACAGCGTGATCCATTTCATGACTTCGCCGCCGCCTTCGCCTGGACTTTCACGGACTTGTGTTTCAGGTTCTCGGGATTGAACTGCAGTTTGCGCAGTTTGCCCTTGTTCGCCTTGATGATCGATCTCGCCGTGCGCAGCCGGCTGAGCAGCACGTTCTGGTGGAACTGCGCGACGGCGAACACGATGAGGCTGTACGCGTAGTCCTGCGCGTCGATTTTCTTGGACTCGTAAGCCCATCTGGCGTAGCGCAGCGAATCCTTCGCGGCCATGTAGCAGGCGTGCGCGGCGACCATGCAGCGCACCATGTTCTCGAAAACTTTGTCGAGGGCGTCGAACGACATCGACGTTTTGTCGACCGGGAGCAGCGACTCCAGGAACTTCGCGGCGACTTCCCTCGTGGTTTTCACCTCGTCGTAGCCTTTGGTCGGAGGAGGACAGCCGTGCTTGTACTTGTACTTGGTCACGCACAGATTCGAACCGTTCGAGAAGAGGCGGCCTTTCAGTATGTCGAGATCGATCTGCGCCGACCTGATCGCCGCTTCGCATTTCTCGACGGCCTTGCGCCGTTTTTCGCTGTTCCGCAGTTCGTCGAACAGGCGGCAGTCTTCTTCGTCCTTGAAGACCGTGCCGTCTTCCGCCTCGTAAACGATATATGATTTCATGTTCTGCCCTTTCAAGTTTTACACGTACATTATACATACTGGAGTTTTCCGGAACTTCGAACTTGGCGGAACGTCCGGGTCCGTTATAATACAGACGTTCGCGAATCGCCATCGCGGACTTTCTTTTTAGAGAGGTATAATCCAGACATGCAAGCGACATTCACGCAAGAACAGAAACTCGAACTCCTCGAACTGGTGGAGAGCGGCGCAGCTTCGGTCAAGAAACACCCGACCGAAGATTTGTATCTCTATTCGTACACAAGGGATTACGTCCGCACCCCGGACGAAAACCGCTGGAAGAACAAACTGCTGAACCAGTGCAGGGGACTGATCCTCGACGGGAAAGGCGCTGTCGTCGCCCGTCCTTTTCCGAAGTTCTTCAACTTCGAAGAACTGACGAAGTATTACGAACAGGGCGAATTCGAAGCGATGATCGCTGGCAAAACGCCTGAATTCCGGGAAAAGATCGACGGTTCCCTGGGCATCCTGTACTGGAAACGTGACGGCAGCCCGGCGCTGTGCACGAGAAATTCCTGGGTTTCCGAACAGGCTGTAAAAGGCACCGAACTGCTGAACACGAAATACGGGCACCTGGTGTCGAAACTGCGCCGGGACCGGACTTACCTGTTCGAAATCGTGTACCCCGAAAACCGCCTGATCGTCGATTACGGCGACAGCGAAGCGCTGTATCTGCTTGCTGTGATCGATACTGCGACAGGGCGCGAATACAGGATCGATCTCGACGACCCGGTCGGCGCGAACCCCGGTTTCCCGACGCCGGCGCTGTACGACTGCGGCGACGACTGGACCCGGTGCCGGGAGGTTTTCGAAAACACGAAGAACCGGGAAGGCCTGGTCGTCCGGTTTTTCGACGACGAGGGGAACAGCGTCCGGGTGAAAATGAAGTTCAGGGAGTACTTCGAACTGAATTTCCTGAAAGGGAAAGTGACGAAAGATAACCTGCTGAAGATCCTGTGCAGCCAGCAGGCGGACGAAAAACTGCGGGAACTGCGCGACGGCGCGCTGCAGGAAGGCTGCGAAGAGATCGCCATCCAGCTGGACAGGATCGCGAAAGACTTGAAATCGAAATGGTACGCGATCGCCGGTAAAATCATCGAGGCCTGGAAACCCCTTGGGGAATTCGAATCGAAGCTGCACTGGGCGACGTACCTGCAAAACACCGGGTACTCGAAGGTGCTGTTCGCCTGTTCGAAAGAAACCCGGCCGCAACTGGAAGATCTGGAAAACAGCCGCGTCGCGCGCCTGATCTGGTGCATGGTGGCAGAACAAGAAAAGGAAAACAATGAGCAAGACTGACGAAAACAAGATCGGACCACTGAACGAAACTGACTGGGCCTGGGAACTGCCGCAGATCGGCGATCTCAAGATGGCCGGCACGCTGCTGCAGGACATCATGAAAAAGGCCGGGCAGGAAGACAAGGCATGGCAGTTCTGCGCGAAGCGTTGCGCGCAGTTCGACGTGAAGCCGTCGCCGAGGGGCTGCACGAAAACGAACAGCCCCACGGACGTCACGACAGTTTCTGAAACGATCACGAACGACTTCGGGAACTGGGAGATCAAACTGGTTCCGACACAAGACTTTACGATCGAACAGGAAAAGTTCAAGCCGAACAAGGTGCCGCGGATTCTGATTCAGACGCCCGTGGACATCGATCTCGAGAACAACAAACCGGGCGAATATGTCCCGACAGCAGACGAGTTCACAGCAGCCGAGTTCGCGAAAGTCGTCGCCATCGCCCTGAACACGTACCTGAAACTGGCCAGGGAATGGAAATCAGAACGAATCAAAAAGAAGGCTGAACCTGAACCTTTCCTCTGTTCATGGGACTTCGTCCAGAACAAGATCGTGCCGGCGCTGCGCAAGCAGTTTCAGGCCGACGCGGAGAAGTTGATGCAGCGCGCCCGACAGGAAAACAGCGAAGCTGAAGCGCTGCGCAAGGAACAGGAAAAGGCGCTGGAAGCTGCGGAACAGGCGAAAGAAGCAGCGCAGCGCAAGCTCGAGACTGCCGAGCGCAGTCGGCTGGATTACGACCCGAAGATCGTCGTCAAGCTGCTGAACTGCCTGGGAAATATCGCTTACGCGACTGCAAACCAAGTCTCGAGAAGTGTTTAGAACTTTTTAGGGAACCCGGTAGAATATACCTTGAAAGGAAAACGAACATGGGTTTGGACATCTATTTGATGAAAACGACAGTTCCTGAAGAGGAATATATCAAGAATTATCTGTTGTGCCGTGAAAAGGCGCAGGGAGCGAAGTTCCTGGAGAAGTGCGTGAACGGCGTCCTGGACACGAAGCGCGACGAATACCTAGGTTTTATCGACGACCTCGGACGGAAAGTCGACGTTCCCGTAGACTGGAAAGGCTACAGTCTTCACGAACTGCACGACGCGCTGTTCGCCGTCACGTTCGCAGTTTCGAAGATCGCGCGGTTCCTGAAGAACGACACGTCTTCGCTGTCGTGGGACAGGAACGTCGACAGCTGGATTCAATCGCTGCACGACGAAGATCCTGAAAAGGCGAAAGCCGTCATAGAATACCTGTCGACGATCTCCGACGAGACTTCGGGCATCGTGGAGTTTTACGACGCGGCGCAGAATCTGGCGAACGATTTCCTGGGAAAATGGGACTGGTCCAGCGATGATTCGTCCAAAACCCCGTACAAGATCGTGAAAAAGGTTTTCGACTGGGTGTATAACGGCAAACGCGAAGTACAGGAAGACGCTGAAGAAGGCGAGTTCGCCGACACGAACGAAGGCAAGAAGGTGCAAAAGGCGTTCGCCCAGTGGCTGAAAGCCGAGCTGGTCGTTCCCGATCTCTGCAGCGCCGTCATGAAAGCGAAAGACAATTTCCCGCGCTGGATGATCGCCGATTTTCTCCGGTACAGGGAAGCGAGGAACGCGCGGCGCGAGCGGCTGTACTGGGAAGGCAAGGGCGACAGCAGGAGCGACGGATGGGCGCCCGCGTTCGAGAATTACGTTCTCGACAGGATGCGCGCCGAAAAGGAGAAAAACCCGAACCAGCATTTCAAGGAGTACCTTTACCTGAACGAAGAGAAATGGAATCGCGCGTGCGTGGACGAAGGGATTTTCAGGGACGGCGAAACCTGTTTCAACACGTATACGAGACCCAGGACCATGTTCTGCATGTTCGACTATTTCATGCTCGGCGCCGACGACAAGTGCTACGACAAGTTCTTCGTGAACTGCCAGCGGCGCGTCGACGCGCTGTTCGTGTCCCTGGTCGCCGAACGATTCGCAGCCGGAATGGCGGAACGGTTCTGGAAGGAAGAGGACAGGATCGGCACGCCGGAGAACTTTTGCCGCAACGCGCTGTGGGGAACCGGACAGGACTGGCCGAAGCGGGAAGCGCTGTACTGGCGCAAGGACTTCGCCCTCGTGGAATGCCTGGAACGGGTGTGGACGGATTCCAAGCTGTTCTACGAAGTGAACAGGAATCCGCTGTACTCCGAGTCCATCCATTATCCGGCCGGAATGTACCTGTCCCTGAAGGACGGATCTTTCGACAGAGTCAAGTGCTTCGACGTCTGGGAGAACTGGGAAAATCCCTATATCGGAATTGAAAAGCCTTTGACGAGGAAAGAAGCCGTGGCGCGCGTGTACGCCAAGCGGGAGAAGTGGGAAAAGGCCCGTCAATGGCTTCTGGAAAATACTGAAAATAATTTGGTATTCGTCCTTAGCGCTTGAGAAAAGTTTGGTATAATTAGGAACAGAAAGACAGGACAACAACCACTAACAAAGGAGTAAAACATGTCCCGTACATTCAAAGTCACCAAGTCCGCCACCGTCGATCTCGCCCCGAGCGTCGAAGGTTCCGAGAAGAAGATCGCCGTTCTGGTTTATTCCTACTGGACGAACCGCAAGCGCGTTCCCGGCGGGATGAGCAAGGAAGCGAAGGAAGCCCTCAAGGACACGCCCCGCCAGTCCGAGTACCGCGTGGACGGCGTCATCGGCACGATCGCCCAGCTCGAGAAGTTCGTCAAGAGCATCTCCGGCGAGCAGGACGCCGCCAAGCCCTGGACGTGGCCCGTCGAAGGTTGCGACCGCGAGTACATCTACGCCAACTCCATGAGCACGCAGGCTCAGGCGGTGCGTTGGTGGAATTCCCGCCTGACCAAGATCGGTCCCGATTACGGCACCCTTCTCGAGTCTGACGAAGTCTGGAAAGGCCAGGCCGCGGACGGTCGCGCTCGTTGGCCTCTCTCCCGCTACTCCATCTGCGAGCGCGACAACGGGGACGCCCTCACCCTCGACCAGGTCAAGGACATCGGCCTCGAATCCGCCGAGCCCGTCTGGTTCACCTACACCGACCCCCGCCCGCTCAGCGGGAACCAGAAGCGTGATTGAGCCGTAGCCTACGGCCCAAGGTACCGGGAGCCCGCCAAGGCTCCCGGTGATTTTTTTACCCGCGGTTGTATATATAGGGACAACTAAAACGCTACACCAAAGAGAACCCAATGTCAGAAAAGATAAAAAACTATTTGAAGGCCAGAGGAGTCGCCATGTTCATGGCGGTCCTTCTCTCGGCGATCGCCAGCTGGGCCGGTACCTATTCGGTCATGGAGAAGAGAGTGTCGGAGGCAGAGGACAAGGCGCAGGCTGCCGCATCCTGGGCGGACACCGTCATGGAAGAGGCGGAGGCGATGGTCGCCGCGATGGCGGAGGAGTACAAGAAGAACTGAAGAAACGGGTAAATAGTTTGGCGAATCATTTTTCCGAAAGAACAAGCCATGACTAAAGAACCAAATTTCAAAATCATCTGTGAAGAGCAGCGCGTAAACGACAAGCAAAAGAAATTCTTGGACGACATCGAAAAGCAAGATTCTGAAGTCCACAAGAAGTTTCTAATTTTTGTTCTTGGCAACAAGGATTTTCCAGACAACCCGGATGGCAACAAGTACAAGAACTTCGCTCAGTTTTATTCTAGGAAACTGTTCGGCGGTCTTGTCGGACCCATTTTGAAGAACAACGAAAACGACGTCGCGGAAGTAGTCAGGGAAATCAAAGAAAACAAATTCGACGAAAAGACTTTGCTCGCTTTGGTTCAAGCTGTTTTCTACTGGCTGAAAAGCGACGAAGCCGACCACGTCATCGACGCCTGGGCCGCCGAACAGAAGAAGAAACCGGAAGACAAGAAGGAAGAACCCGCCGAGGAATCCATCGAAGCTTCCACCGTCGCGCAGCCGGCTGACGGCGAAACCCTCCAGATCGGACAGACCGGCGATCCCGCGGAACTGGCGACGCCTGTCCTGGACAGCGAAGAACCCGTCCCGCCCGGTACGCAGAACCCGCAACCGCTTCCTCAGGACCAGGACTTGGCGATGGACTTCGACAACGATATAATGTATTCAGACCTGGACGAGATCATCCCGGACACCCCGTTTCCGGACCCGATCGATCCCGACACCGAAGACAAAGTCACGCCGCTGGCGTTCGACAGACCCCTGTAAACAAGGAAAACCGACATGACCATCGACATCAAATACGACAAGAGTTCCCGCCTTCACACCATCAACGACGTGAAGGAGTTCTTCAAATACCTCGCGCACGACCTGCAGGTTTCTTTCCATCCCGACGACAGTTTCAGCGAGATCACCGACTACCAGACCGACGAGTTCGTCTTCGCTCCCGAGGACGCCAACATCCTCGACGACCTCATGGACGACGCCCGATCGATCTGCGCCGCCCACGACGTCGACATCTACGAACTTGCCTACGACGCCGGCGGATGGGACGACAAGCTGAGCAAGGACGAGCGCACCACCCTCAACCTCCCCGTCGATGAGGACGTGGTGGAACGGAACGGGGACAACGACTTCTACACGTGGGTCCAGCCGGACATGCTGGAGAAGATCGGCGCCGTGATCTACGAACTGGGCATAACGCCGGACGCGGACTTCGGCAAGGGCGACGAGAAACCGTGGCTGGACAAGATCGTGGCGATCCTCAAGTCCGGCGAAGTCGGCAACTGAAGAACTTCCAGACGGAACGAAACCGGGTGAACAGCCCGGTTTTTTCGTGCTTGGCGGAATCCGGATACCGCGTATAATACAGGCATGAAGACAATGTATTTCAATCCCAAGTCCCTCGAAGACATGTGGCATTTCGAGGATGAACTCTACGAAGCGCGGGGACAAGTCGACGTGATGGTCAACCCCGAAGCCGATCCCGGTCGCGTCGCCTGCCTGTTCGCCCGCGTTGCCGAGCACAACAAACTCGCCGACGAAACGGGCGGCGGTGTTCTGCCGAAGATCCGTCTCGAAGGCGTATCTTACAACACGAACTTCCTCGGCGAAACGATGATCAGCTTCGTGGTAGAATAATAGCATGAACGACAAGAAAAACTCGATGACATTCCCGGCGGCCCTGCGATGGGTTTTGGAAACTCCCCTCGAATTCCACTACGACAGTTCCGAGGGAGGCTGGCTGAAGATTACTGAAGGAGTTCTGGACAGTTTGAGGATCGACCTGGAGGAGATCAGTTACGAATCCCGGTGGGACGACGTCCGCGGCGATCTCTACCTGGCGCAGGGACACGACATGGACATGCTCCTCGAAGTCCTGTACGACGAGATGACTCTTCTGCAGGCTACCCTCATGGGGAACTGCGATCCCGATCCCCTGAAATTGAATATCCAGTTCGTTTACGACGGTCCGGTGTCGAAGGTGCGCGGCATGGAAAACTACACTGTCTGGCCTGTCGAACAGGAAAAAAATCAGTCAGACGAGTGAAATTTGTCGCGGAAACTGTATATAGTAAGCATACGACAACCATCTTGGCAATCTGCGCCCCAGGTGAACTTTGGATTTCTCTCTTTCCCCAAAGTTGTAAGACCCGACTGAATTGACAGCGGGCAGTAAAACCGGGGCGCTTCTTTTTTAGTAAATAACGTAAACCAACAATCAAAGCTATGCCAAAAGAACAATCAGCATATTCGAAGCGCTACGCGCCGCGCCCTGGTGTCAAACCCAAGGAGAAGAAACAAACACCTGAACAGAAGAGAGCTGCCCGCCGCAGGGCGCCGCTCCTCGACGACGATAACGTCAAGGAACTGTTCGAAGACGGTATCGACGCGGTTTTCGCGAAACTGCGCGAAGCCGGCGAAGGCGATCGCGTCCTGATCCTGAGCGGAATGCAGGACGGTCCGGCGATCTCCAACACGATGGAAACCACTTTCGTGATCCCGTCCTACGAATACGACGACGGCACGAAGTGCATCCAGATGCTGGACATCCCCCTGGACTACAACTACAACGCCTACGAGAAAACCAAACCGATAATGGTCAACGCCATGGAAATGCGCAGCGCCGCCGCCTACTACTACGGCAACGTGCACATCGACAGCGGCAAACCCGGCGACACCTTCGAAGGCTACCAGGTCAAGGACCGCATGGAACAGGCGTGGGACGGCGGCCCCGGTATCGTCAAGACGTGGGATCGCGGCGACAAGGACGACGGCAACGTCTACTACACCGGCGACAAGAAGCACCGTACGCCGGGCGTTCCGGAGATCGACGAGAAGGACATTCGCACGTGGGCGTACGATCCGATGGACCGCGCCTGAGATTCGCGGAACAGAATGCCGGCCGGGAAAATCCCGGCCTTTTCTTTTTGGCGGAATTCCCAGAAACGTTATAATATAGACGTAAGCGACGCAGGATGCCACTGGCAGGAGTAATACTAGTACCTGTCTAGATGAGGGGTTCGAGTCCCCGGGAGCTTACGTTCAGGGCCGGTCCGATCAACCGGTCCTGATTTTTTGTCTACGGTCCTTAAATTTTTTCTTGGCGGAATTCGAACCAGCACTATAATAAAGGTATAAGAGAAAGCAATAAAGGAAGGAAACTAAAATGTTCAAGTAAATTCTAACCGGTTTCGCGTTATCGCCCGGGCCGACAACGGTCCGGGTTTTCTTTTCGGATCGCGAAAACTTTTTCTTGGCGGAACGCGGAAGCCCGGTATAATGATTCCAGAAACAAAAATAGCGGTCGCTTGAAAGCCCGTCTGAGCAACCCCGAAGGCCAAGGGGAAAGAAGGACGGAGGAGTACGGAGGCGGCAGAGACATGCGGGTCTAATTGCTGACCAAAATCAGGCACATCGCGGAGGTGAAGGGGTCGCTCCGCTGAGTTTCTGACCGGTTATCATCAGAGTTGATAATCGGTTTCTTTTTTGGAAAACCGCTTGGCGGAATCCTGTTCGGCAGTATAATGTACCTGTAAACGAAAGAAAGACACAAATGAATTCCCCTAACCTGCAAGACCTCAACGACGTCGTCACTTGGAAACCTTATACGTACGACGGGACCAACTGTCCGTCTACCGGCGTCCTTTGCAAATGGAAATGGGGCGCGATCGATTTCTACGACCCCCAGAAACACAAAGGCATCGTATCCGGCATCTGTTTTATCGAGGACGATTCGTCCGGGCCCTCGTGGACGCGGCAGTCCGAAGACGACGACACTCAGTATGTCGACGACCTGGGCGGATTGGTTTGCACATTCTAATTCTCGCTTGGCGGGAACCGTTTCGGGTATATAATAAGATCATGAAAAACATCGTAGACAACTTCGAACCCCTCGCGCGCGTCCTCTTCGACCGCGGCCCTCTTCCCGAGGGAGAGTTCTATTTCGTGCAGGTCCTGGTGCGGGGCAAGGACGGCAACCCGGTAAACGGGAACAACAAGAACCGCCTCGTGCGCTTCTATTGTGTGAAGTCCGCGGACCGGCTCCGGGAACTCAAGCCCGAGATCGTCGCCCTCTGCGAACTCCACAACGCCCGCGCCTACGTGCATCCCACCCCGCGCTCCGAGAGGGACGTGGCGGCAGTCATGCTGGAATCCGTCGCGCACGAATTCGCCGTAGGGAACTACCACGTCTTCCGCCGCCTGTACTCCACCGCGTGCGGTCAGTCCTTCGTGGCGGGAAAGAAATTGTTCATCGTGGACATGGACACGCTTCCGGGCGAAGACTTCGTGGCCTACACCGCCCGGTACAACGACACCGTCCAGATCCTCACCGCCTGCCGGGGAAAAGCGGGCGACGGGGAAAACAAGGTCGTGGCGAATGTTCTCACCAAGAACGGCACGCACATCCTCGCGACTCCCTTCGACGTCGGGCAATTCGAGCAGGAACTCCGGAAACGAAACCTCCCGGTTCCGGACATCCACAAGAACAATCCCACCCTCCTCTACTACCCCGGAGAATCCGATGCCCGATAATAACCTGGAAAACGTCGTCGCGGTGACGCGGAAAAAAACCGTTCCGGCGATCATCGAAGCGTTGAAATGCGAATCGAGGATCATGTCCGGCCCCTGGGGGAAATGGACGGCGGAACTGGCGAAAAATTTGGAAGAAGCTTGGGAACTCGCCAAGATCGATTTCGACGACGAGCATGCCATGTTCCTCCTGAAAGAGTACGCCAGGACCAGGGACGAAGACCTGACTCCCAAAGCCCTGGAACTCAAACGGGAACTCCAGGCGATCGGACGTGAATCGCTCCCGGTATAATAATTCATGTGACTACTCAACGGTTGTTCACCGGTTAGGACGCCGTTAGTTATCGTCACCGTAGTTTGATCGTGTCTTCGTGAATGAAACGGTCGAAAAAAATAAAATCTGTAACGGCCTAAAACGATTTTGTTCACCCGCCGCGCAAGTCCGATCGGCTTCGTCGCGACGGTTTTTTTATGTCCTGGCGAGTTCCAGTCCGGCATTATAATTGAGGTGCAAGGAGAAAAAGAGATGAGCGCAAACTGCACCAGCACGCTGTTCGACCGGTACGACAAACTGGAGATGACCCCCGAGGATTGGTCCCTGCTGAACATGACCACCTCAGCGGAACAGTACCGCAAGCTCGAGAACGAGTACCAGATCCGCAAGAACGAGAAGAAAATGAAATGCTGCAACAGCATGGCGTGCTACTACTACACCAACGGAATGTGCGCGAACCCCGTGTACTGCAAAAGACAGGTTCCCGCCTGAGCGGAATTCGTTCCGGCGTTATAATGTAGACAGAAAGAGAGCGAACAATGAACTTCTACGTTGTAAACTATTCCGACATTCCCGGCTGGAAATGGATCTCGGGCACGGCGTTCCTGGAAGCCGCCAACATCGCCGAAGCCAGGAAAAAGTTCTGGAAGAAATTCGACAAGAACACCACCAGGATTTTCGAGTTCCGCCGGGAACGCAAGACCAGCATCCTGTACGACTGGTACAAAGAAGGCCGGAACACAATCTGAACGACAAGGAGAACCGTCATGGACCGCATTTACAAAATCGAAGGCACCTACTATTCCGAGTACATGGGACCGGAGTTCCTGACCGTTTACGTGGAAGCGCGCGACGAAGACGAAGCCCGCCAGATTTTCGGCGACCACTTTCCGTTGGACAACGACGGGTATTGCGGCAACTACGAAATCGACGACCTGCGCGAGTTCGAGCGGGTTTGCGTTCCGTCCGACATCCGGCCCGGCTACAATTTCTTCACCCGCGAAACCGGCTACGGTTCCAACTAAGCGGATTTCAGTCCGGCGTTATAATAAGGGTACAAGGAGAAACGACATGAACACGACCCTCTACATCATCGACTTCACCGAACGCGGACAGGACAAGCAGGACTGCGTCTACGGCGTCACCAAGACCCACGCCCTCAAGGAGTTCAGGAAGAAACACCGTCGGGTCCAGGTCAACAACATTTCCATCCTCCCGCGCGACATGCGCGTCTGGTTGGCGAACTAAACAAGGAGAACGGACATGAAAGGCGAACTCAGCGAAGAACAGAAACAGGAAGCTATCGCGCAATTCGCGCACTACCTCGCCATGGATTGCTACGACTTCGGGATTTCCGTGGGCGACTTCAACGTCCTGGCGGGCGAACTCGCGGACCAAGCCATGGGCGACGTCATGGCGGAACTCGAAGACGACGAACCTGAAACTCTCCCTCCGGCCGACTACGACGCCGACCACGCGGCGGAATGGATGGAACGTCATCCGCACGGGTGGTACAATTCGGAAAACGACTACGGCACCGGCGAAGAGGACGACGTCGAAAAGAAGTGGATGGATTTCGAGGACAAGTGGGAAGTCCGGCGCGAGGAGTACAAAGAAGACTTCCGCGAGACCGGCTACTACGAAACGGAACGCTGACCTTGGCGGATTCTCTCCTTGCACTATAATGAAGGTACAAGGAGAGAACCATGAGAACAGCGACATTCTTTTCGATATTCCTCGCGGCCGCAATCCCCGTGCAAGCGAAACTGGCGGACAAGAAACCTTCCACGGACGAAGAGTGGAAAGCGTTCCTGACCGCCCTGGCGGAAGTGGAATCCAACGGGCGGAACAACTTGAAGGTCCTCGATACGAACGGACGGTACTCCTACGGATGCCTCCAGATTCAGGAACTCTATCTCATCGACTCCGGCAAGGATTGCACCCTCGAAGACCTGTATGACAGGGAAACGTCCTTCGCGGTCGCCAAGGCCTATCTCACCCGGTACGCGAAAAGCTACGAACGCCGGACGGGCAAGACCGCCACGTGCGAAGTCCTGGCGCGAATCCACAACGGCGGACCGAAGGGTGCGGAACGGTCCGCGACTGTCGGGTATTGGAACAAAGTAAAAGCCGCGCTGGGAAATTCCTAGCGGAACTGGAGACAGCGGTATAATCAGAACAGAAAGAGAAACACCATGACGCAAGAACAACTGTTGGAAGAACTGGCTTATCTGAACCGCGTCGACCTGGAAACGGTTTACCCGATGCGGGAACACGAAGACGGAACCTACGCCATCGTGCCGGGCTGGATTCGCGACGGACACGAAACACGATACCGCCTGACGTACGAAGACGACGAGTTTTCCCAGCTGGTTTTCGTCTACGTCCTGGATGGCAAAGACAAAATCTATATCGGCTATTACGGCTACGACTACCTGGGACGGCGGGGCGGATTCACCGTCACCTCTTGGCAACCCACCTAAGGAGAAACCCATGCCTCAAAGCACGTGCAACAAACAACAGATCATCAACCGCGCCGTGAGCACCTTGCGCCATGCGCTCGAGCTCTGGCTGGATGAAAACGAAACCTACGGCGGCCTGGACCTGCAAGTCCTGGAATCGTACCAGAGTATGCACTGGCGAGGCGAACTGGAAATCTTCAAGCCTGACGAGGAAGAACAATGACCATTCACCTTTCCAAACCAGTCCTCTGGTGCTTGTGTTTCCTGTCGTGGGTGATCGGCTGGGGGTTGATCCTCTACAACACGGAAGCCGAAGAAGTCAAGCATAACGTCTTGATCGGGATCGTCGGCTACGTGTTCGCGGTCGCGATCCCCGGAGCCATCCTCATGTATTTGAGAGATCTCCCTTAGCGGAATTCCTCCTCGCGCTATAATAAAGGTACAAGGAGAAACGAAATGATCTACTGCGTGATACGAGAAACCGAGTGCGGTCAAGTCCTGGTCGGAGACTTCGCCGGGATCGGCGCCCGCGACCGGGCTTACAAGTGCATGATCCTGGACATGGATTACTGGTTCACCTGCCACCCGGATCTTAGCGGATGGAGTTGGAAAATCCAGGTCAAGAACCACTGAGGAGACAGAAATGAAAAGCAAGTCCGCCAAATACGCACGCGTCCTGGTCCTGTACGTTCCGTTCCTTCTCGCCAACCTGGTGTGGCGAGGAATCAGCGGGGCGATCGAATTCGTGACCGATACCGCCGACTACTGGCGCAGAATCAAGGAAGGAATCGCATGAGAACGATCGGTCTGCATTACGTCATCGCGGCCTTTTTCGTTTACGGACTTTTCCGCCTGACGGGTTCGCCGGAAGAACTTTCGATCCTCGTGATGTTCGTCTGGCTCTGCCTGATGTCGTCCAAGCAGAAATAACCGTTTGGCGAATTTCCGGTCGGCGATATAATCAGAATGCAAGGAGAACGACAATGAGCCGAAGCCGCAACAAGCACGACAAGTCCTGGAATTACCCCAAGCGCGAAGCCAAGCACTGGAGCAAGAAGAACCGCCGCAACTACGGGGCACGCCTCGAGAACCGCCTCCGCAACGGGGAAGACATCGACGATCTCGCCTATGATCTGCCCCGCAACGCCGGGAACGGCGATATCTGGCTCTACGACTGACGGGAGACGGCCATGACCTTCCAAGAACAGTTCCTCCGTTCCGCTCCCGCCGTCGAAACCCTTTTCCGCCGTCTCGGTTGCAACTTGGTGAAATACTCCCGTTCCGGTCCTCCCGGTCCCTGCCACGACCTGACCCGCGGCGAGTTCGAGGACGGCAACGGCCGGAGGTTCGGCTGGTGCGCGATGATCAATGACTATCCGCTCTGCGAGTCGGAACCGGCCGGGCTGATGCTCCGGTTCCTGTCCTGCGACGAAAACGTTCCCGCCGGTCTCGTGTCGGACTGGGTGGAGAACGAGGAACAGTTCCGGGAGTTCACGGGCCGGAATTTCCCGGCCCACGCCGCCTAGCGGAATTTGTTCCGATGCTATAATAAAGGTACAAGGAGAGATACCATGAACAGCATCAAGTACGTCGTCAACGAGTTCCTCGAGAACGAAACCTCCGTCGCGTTCGCGGCCTTCCTCGCCGCGTCCGTTTTCTTCGCCACCATCCTGGCGGTCGGACACCTGATCCGATCCATGGGCGGGATGGCCGCCATCACCTTCTCCTCCGCCTTCGTCGGCGTCGGGATCGAGACCGCCATCCTGCTCAACGACCGGAAACGCGACAAGCGCTGAGCCTGTCTCCAGAAACTAATCCGACCGGAAAGAATTCTCTTGGCGGAACTCTTTCCGGCGTTATAATGTAGTTGTAAGAAAAAACAAGGAGACACCCAATGAGCGCAACCAACCTCGAAATCGCCCGCGAAATCTGGACCGACAAGGACGGACAGCCCTTCCACAAGGTTCCCTACGACGCCTCCAAGGTCGCCATCATCGCCTACAACCGCCTGGCTCGCTACTCCTACTGGAAAGAAGGCTACGGCGTCGTCGATCCGAACTCCGCCGAGGCCGCCGAACTCCGCCGGTTCATCGAAGCCATCCACGCCGATCCCTGGCCCTACGTCGGGAACGAGTATTCCTTCGAGTTGCTTCCCTACACCGCCGAATCCGCCGAGACCTGGTCCCGCGAACAGGACCGGATCCCCTACTCCGCCAAGCGTCCGCGCCGCCGCCGCGCGTGACCGGAGGGGGGGGGACCTCCAA
>Ga0265298_10003792_pt1 | contig 19726 bp, 16 predicted proteins | sample AusTroGonzalo_MG_3_FD_193486 | JGI IMG/M metagenome (GOLD analysis project Ga0265298, IMG submission 193486) | Bovine rumen microbial communities from tropical cattle in Woodstock, Queensland, Australia - Gonzalo_01 | ecosystem: Host-associated > Mammals > Digestive system > Stomach > Rumen ... | reverse complement strand
TTAGCGTGTACGCATTCGCCAAATGCTGGCAGAAGTACGGCGAAAAGGTGGAGAATTGCGTCGACAAGCTGGTGTATGTGGCGGGCGAACTCGGCTACCGGATCAACTACGAAAAGGAAGACAAGGCGGCCAAGGAGCATCCTTCGCTGGGCGACCTCAACTTCACCGCGCGCGAGGTGTATCCGCTCGAAGACGCCATGCCGTTCGTTTCCGACGCGCTGGACATACGGCTTAAATACGGCACGCCCGACTCCCAGGAAAAGGCGCTCAAGCTGGCGGAGACGATTCGCGCCAATCCCGGGAAACTGCCGGTCAGGCTGTCGCTGACGCGTCCCGACAAGGTGACGGTGAGGGTCAACACCAAGCAGACGTCCCGCGTGGCGGTCACTTCCGCATTTATCTCCGCGCTGTCGAAAGTGGTGCCGCCGGCCGACTACACCTTCCGTCCGAACGAGAAAATCCTGCTGGCGCCTCCGCTGTTCGACGCCGGATTCTGACCGTTCATGGTATTCTCGAGGGCAGAAAATGCTTGACATTTGGCTTGGGAATATGTTATAATATATTTCAACCATCCGAAAACAAGGAAATTCTTTATGACACTACGAGACCTGCTGGAGAAGAACGCTGCGGAGAATGGCGACGGCATTGCGCTCAAGTGGAGCGAGGATAAGGTGTGGAAGACGCGCACCTGGCGGGAGTATCTGGCGCGGGTGCGGGATTTGGCGGAAGGGTACGGGACGGTGCTCAACGTGCGTCCCGGCAAGGAGAATACGGCCATCATCCTCGGCAACAGCCCCATGTGGACGGAGTGCTATCTGGCGCAGGCGGGCGCTGGCGTGAGCGTGGTGCCGATGGATCCCAAGCTGCGCGACGACGAGACGCAGTACATTCTCGAGAATTCCGAGGCGGTGGTGGTGACGACCGACCGCGCGCACATCAAGATGATGGTGAACATCGCGCCTAGGTTGCCGAAGCTGCGGGCGATCGTGATTACCGACGGCGCCATCAAGACGGGGCAGAAGATCGGCAAGGCCGACGTTTACGATTTCGAGGACCTCAGGGTGTCGGGCGGGGGCGAGTGGTACCGTGAGAACCGGGCCAAGGACGGCGACATCGCCTCCATCATCTACACGAGCGGCACCACCGGCAAGCCCAAAGGCGCCATGCTCACCCACGACAATTTCTATACCGACATTCTTGGCGCGCTGGACGTGTTCACCCAAGGTACGGTCGAGGGCAGGGACTTCATCAGCGCCAAGGATTCGCTTTTTGTGGTGCTGCCGCTCTTCCACGCGTTCAGTTTCTCGACCAACTTCTGCCTCTCGCTTCTCGTGGGATGCCCCATGTATTTTTGCGAGTCGTTGCGGACGGTAGGTCGCGACGTCAAGGAACTCCAGCCCACCATTTTCATGTCGGTGCCGCTCCTCTGCGAGAAGCTCTACGACAAGATCGACGAGGCGCTCAAGAAGAACAAGGCGGCGAGGGTTCTCCTGAAACTGGGCATCCGGGGCCCCGTGATGCACATGGTGAAGATGAAGCTGGGCGGAAAGTTGCGCGTCATGATCACCGGCGGCGCGCCGTGCCCCAAGCACGTGATCGAGATGTTCCGCAGGCTGCACGTGGCGTTTTTCGAGGGGTACGGGCTTACCGAATGCGCGCCGGTGGTGTCGGTTACCACCTATATGTCGCGCAAGACGGGCACGATCGGCAAACCGTGCGCGGGGATTGAGATCCGGCTCGCCGACAAGAACGAGGCGGGCGTGGGCGAGTTGCAGGTGAAGGGCCCCAATGTGATGAAGGGGTATTTCCGCAACGAAAAGGCCACTAAGGAGTCGTTCGACGGCGATTGGCTGATGACAGGAGATCTAGCCTCCATCGACGAAGATGGCGATATATATATAAGAGGTAGGAAGAAGGCGCTGATCGTAAACCGCGAGGGGAAGAACATCTACCCCGAGGAAGTGGAGAATTCCATCGTCAAGGACCAGGGCGTGCAGGACGTGATTGTGGTGGGCTACACGAAGAGCGGGGTGCCTGGCGAATACGTGGGGGCGATCGTCTATCCGAACGAAGACGTGCTCAAGGCGGAGCTCGGGTCCATGCCTTCAGGGGTGGAGCTCGAGAAGCTGATGCAGAAGCGCGTGCAGGAGCGGACGGCGGAGCTGGCGGACTACAAGCGGGTGCGCAAGGTGGTGGTGAGCCCCGAACCGCTTGAACGGACGTCGGTGGGGAAGGTGCGCCGCGTGGTGTACAAAGGGAAGCTGGATGAATAAGTACGTGGTGTATCTGGAATGGCCAGTGCAGTGCTTCCGCGTGGACGCGGAAGCACTTGCGGCATTGAGGGCCCTTGCGCCGGCGGGCAGTCAGGTGGTGCGCGCACGGGACGATGCGGAATTTCTGCGGGAACTGGAAGACGCCACGCATGCGATAGTTTGGCACTTCAAGCCAGAATGGTTCCGGACGGCCAAGCGTCTCCGGGTGCTGGCCACGCCATCGGCCGGAAGGGAGCTCGTGCCGCTTTCGGGCCCCGAAGGGGTCAAAATCCATTTTGGCGGCTTTCATGGCGCGGCCATCTCCGAGAGCGTGCTCGGGTACATGCTTGCCTGGTGCCGCGGAGTGTTGAGGCGTCCCGGCCGGAAGGTGTGGGAGCGGACGGAGCTGGGCGACAAATGCTACCGTCTTGGCGGAACTAAGGCGACGATTCTTGGTTACGGCAAGATTGGCAAGTCGATCGGCGAACTCCTTGGGAAGCTCGGCGTTAGGGTGACTGGAATCGGTCGGAAGAACTTCCATACCCTGAAGGACGAGTTGCGCGATTCCGATTGGCTCGTGTGCGTGCTTCCTTCCGACACCGGCACCGACAACCTAGTGGACGGGTCGGTAATCGCGGCGCTGCCCGAGCGGTGCGTAGTCATCAACGTGGGGCGCGGGAACTCCATCGACGAACGGGCGCTCAAAACGGCGCTCCGGTCCGGAAAGATCGCAGGGGCGATTTTGGACGTGATCGGTCGCGAGCCTCCCGAAGCGGGCGACACGCTCGTCGGCGGCGACATCCCGAATCTGACCATTATGTCGCATTCCTCGGCGTTCTATCCCGAATACGTGAAGGATTGCTTCCGCGAACTCGACCGGGAGGGGCTTCTCGCATGATGCGCGAGGTGACGGTAAACAGCGTGGAGGAGACGTGGGCGCTTGCGGCGGAGTTTGCGGCCACGCTCCGTCCGGGCGATGTGGTATGCCTTGAAGGAGACCTGGGCGCGGGCAAGACCACGTTCACGCAAGGGCTGGCCAAGGCTTTTGGCGTGCCGGGACGGGTTGTGTCGCCCACGTTCTGTATCGTTCAGGAGCACGGAACTCTGGTGCACATGGACCTTTACCGGCTTAATTCGGAGGCGGACGTTCTCGATCTTGGATGGGACGATTTCCGCGCCCGGGGGGCGATCATCGTGGTGGAGTGGCCGGAGCGGGCGGGGAGTCTCATCCCGGAAAACGCCCGTCGTGTCCGGTTTTGGCACGGAAAAGAAAATTCGGAAGAACGCAAAATTGCTATTGACTTTTAATCCCGATTTATGATATAATAGAACGCGAATGCAAAAAATATTCCAGTTTGCAGGCTTGGCTCTGCTCTTGGCGTTGGTAGTATCTGCCAGCGGGTGTGCCGCGGTGTACCATGACATCAAGTCTTGGTTCGACAGCGATTTCGAACAGGTGGATGCTTCCGCCGTGGCCAAATATTGGGATGGCCCCAGGATCGGTCAGGGCATGACGCTCTCAATCACGGTTGGCACCGCATCCACGCAGCCGAAGGAGTTCGTCCTCCTGGTGGACCAGAACGGCGAGATCACCATTCCTTATCTGCTGCAGGATCCGATTGCGTGCGACGGCCTTACGCTGGACGCGCTCAAGCAGAAGCTGGTCAAAGCCTATTCGGTGTACATCCGCCAGCCGCAGGTGCTGGTGAGCTTCGGCAAGTACGATCCTAAAGGCGTAAGTCCTTGGGGAACGGTTACGGTGATGGGCGAGGTGGCGGTGCAGGGCCCGGTGAACATGCCGCCCACGATGGATCTTACCATCACCAAGGTTTTGCAGCTGGCGGGCGGGCTCAAGCCGTTCGCCGACAAGACGCGCATCGTGGTCACGCGTTGCGACAAGGAAGGGCGCCAGAGCCGTATCAAGGTGGATCTGCGCGAGATCGGCGAGGATGGCCGCTTCGACCGCGACATCGTGCTCAAGGCGGGCGATGTGGTGTATGTGCCGGAGACTTGGTACTAAGGAACGATTTCAATCAAGGAACATGTTATGAAAACACTGAAATATCTTATGGTTGCGGGGCTCGCGGCGGTGATGGCCGCCGGCGTCATGGCCCAGACCAACGGCAACGGCAAGGCGCGCGAAACCATGTCGCTCCAGGCGGCGCTCGAGCAGGTGTCCGATGCGGCGCAGGATCCGGCCAAGATGGCCGAGATCATGAGCAAGCTTTCGGCGGAAGATCAGCTGACGTTCCTCGCCACGGTCAACACCGCCATCGACACGATGCCCGGAGTTGGCGCGGACGAGCGGGCGGCCATGTTTTTGGCGGCCAACCGCGCGGCGATCCAGAATGCGGCGCCTGGCAATCTGACCGCGCTGGTGGCGCAGACGTTCGCCACCGTCTCGCCGGAAGCGTTGACGGTCATCAACGAAAACTTCGGCGCGGAGCTCTTGAACCGGGCGGCAGATCCGGCCGTCACCTTCACCGATGCGCAGTTTGTGGAGGTATCCAAGGCGGTGATGGAGAAGGTTCAGTCTGCTACGGCGGGCGGTGCGGACGCGGCCGTGAGGAACACCTTCGCGGTGCTGATGCTGGTCAAGGCTTCCAACGGTTCGCCGGCCGATCTTTCCGATACCCTCACTTCAAACTTCGCTCCGGAAGACCAGAGCAAGGCGCGTGGCGAATGGATTCCCGCCGCGCTCGGCGCCAACAATCAGGTGCAGACGTACGATCCCATGTTGGGCGTCACTGATGCTGGCGACCAGCCGCAATATGAAGAGGCGGTTTTGGTTTCTCTCCGGGCTACCGGCCCGCAGCTGACGGATGCCATGCTGTCCGATATCGCGATGGAAACGGTGGGTTCCGGCGGCTTTACCGCTATGTCAAGCGACTTCACCGATCGCGTCATGGCCCAGTTCAGCGATCCGTTGAATACCATGTCGATGGTGGAGTCCACCAGACCGGTCACGCCGGAATTCAAGATTGATGGCAAGGATGCTCCTTGGGCGCCTACGTCGAATAGCGGAGACAACCCTCCGCTTACGCCCGATATGCCGATCGAACCCACGGGCTACCAGAACCAGAATTGATTTAAAAGGTAATATATAAAATGAAAAAGATCCTGTTTGCAGCGGCGATGGCCGCAGTGATGGTGGCGCAGGCCGAAGAGTTGGATCGTCCCGGCGGCATCAAGATCGGTCAGCGCATGACCCTCAAGCCCTACGTGAACTTTTCGTTCACCTACGATTCCAATGTCGACAGCACCAAGAAGAAAGCCGATGGCCAGTCGTGGTGCGTCAGCCCCGGCGCCACGCTCGAGTATACCGGCGACAATTGGAATTTGACCGGCGGCATCAACTATCAGTATCATGCTTATTCTTCCAAGTATTCCAGTTCGCACAACAACTCGTCGCTGGGCGAGAACCTGATCTTCAACTGGAGCGACTCGGAGAACGGCGGCAAGGGTTGGCACTTGATGCTCTCGGAGAGCTTCCAGATGATCTCGCAGGACGATGATGCCATGAACGATGGCGGACGCGGCGTCGGGCGCGATCGCCAGCAGGCCAATTTTGCCGGTGTGCTGGAGCGGAGGTTCACCGAACAGCTTCACGCCAACGTCAACGCCAGCTATTACTACCTGAACTACCACAACAAGGAAATGTCCTACGCGCCGCTGTATGGCTGGACGCGCTGGATGGTGGGCGTGGAGATGGGATATGCGGCCAGCAAATGGACCGACCTCTTGATTGCCGCCAACTACGCCGGCTATACGCAGGAGAACATGTCGTCCAAGTATTACGCCTGGGACACGCAAAACCATATCGACAACGATTCCAGCGGTTACTCGGTGATGGGCGGTATCGGCTCCTATATGACCGAACGCATCTCCTACAAGGTGCTCGTGGGGTGGAGCCATTACGACTATTGCAACAGCTCTGAAAACGCGCCTACCTACATGATCTCGGCCAATTGGAAGATGACGGACAACTGGAACATGATGCTTTTGGGTTCCCGCTACTACTCGCCTTCGGAGACGGCCCGCGGCAGCTCGGCGTTGACCGACACCTTGAGCTGGGGTATCGCCCACAGCATGGTTCGCGGCAAGGTCAGGGTGTCGTTCGATACGGCCTACCGCCATACGGAGCATCCGTTCAACACTTACAACCAGAACGATTACGAGCATGATATCGCCACCGCCCGGTTGAGCCTCAACTACACGATCAACCGTTTCGTGGGCGTGTTCACTTCGTTCGAGTACCAGCAGGCTTGGTATTCCGGAACGGCCAAGAACGGAAACTACGATTACGACCGGTGGCGTGCCACGGTCGGCTTCCGCCTTACCTACTAAGTGCAGAAGCTGATTTCCAAATACGCTCTGGCGGCGCACCTAGGGTTGCTTACGGTTGCGCCGCTGTTGCTTTTCCCGTACTGTGGTTCGGGCTGGGTGGCGGCGACGCTCTTGTGGCTGTCGCTCCTGGGGGCGGTGTGGGTGGTTATGGAGCCTTCCCGTATCGGCGGAGAGATGCCGCACAACGCCCGCGAGCGGGTGGTGCGGACAATTGTCCGCGACCCCTTCACCTATTTTATCCTTGCTTTGGTGGCGTATTCGGTGATCCGCTGGATCAATGGGGGGATTGCGCTCAAGTACGATCTGGAACTTCAGGTATGGTCGCTCAAAAGCGCCATGTGGCAGTATATGCCTGGGAGCGTTGACGGGCAGGCGGAGTTGCCGTTCGCGGCCTCAGTGGCGATGGCGGTCGTTTTGATCGGCATCCGCAATGCGATGGGCAAATCGGCCCGTATCGCCTATTGCGCCACGGTGGCGTCGCTTGCGGGGCTGATGGGGCTATTCTTTGCCTACTGCTATCTCGTGGGCGATCAGACCTTCCTGCTTCTGTCGCAGTGTCCGCCCAACTCGCCCGCGTTCGTCGGCATGGGCTTTGGTGTCGCTTTGTTGCTGGGGACGGCCGGGATGTTCGGCGCCAACGAAAACCGCTGGTTGCAGGTTGAGTTCCTGCTTGTCTTCGGTCTCGCCGGATGCGTGGCGGGGTTGCTGCTCTTTTCCGGCATCGTATGTACGCTTGCCTTTCTTGCGGCCGCGTTGCTTATGGTGGTGATCGGCTTCATCACTGTCAACCCTGCATTTGAAGGCGCAGGGTCGTTTCGGTGCGGACTCTTTTTCATTACCGTGTTCGTGGCGGCGGGGTTGCTGGCGGTCTTGGCTGATCCATCGAGCGGGCTCGGTCTCCGCTACCGCGCGTGCAAAGAGCTTGAATTATGGCCGGAGGGATTCATGCGGCTGAGGGGGATCCTCTCGGACGTGGCGGCCAAGGTGTTTACCCGGAGCCCTTGGCTGGGGTCGGGGCTTGGTTCGTTCAAACTTGACATCCGCTTCTTCGTTTCGCCGGAGGAGTGCCGCCTCGTTCCGATCGGACAGTCGATGGCATTGAGCGGCTGGTGGCAGCTCGTGGCCGAGCGCGGAGTGATCGGAGCGGCGTTTTTCGCGACGGGACTTGGTTTTCTCGCCTGGACGTACGTATCGCGGCTTGTGGCCGGTTTTGCCGATCTCAAGTGGCGTCCGCTCAATTTTCTCTTTCCGGTGCTACTCTTGGCGGTGGTTCCGGCGACGTTTTTCGAATGTTCGGTATGGCGCAGCGACGTTTTGATCGTGCTCGCGGCCGCGTTGGCGCTTTCGGCCAATGCCGCACCCTCGATCAAGAAACCGCAAGCGGAAAAGGAGTAGCATATGGCAGACAGTCCCATGTATTACGGCGGCAAATCTTCGTCACCCCAGTACTATGGATCCACCAAGGGGCCTCAGTACTACGGCGCGCGTGCGTACGGCGGGATGGGCTATGGCACTTATGGGCAGTCTGGTCCGTACGGCCAGTCTGGCGGCGGCGATGCGGGTGGATCGATCGTGGGTACGATCACCATCGGGCGTATGCTTAGGGTGATTTCGCAACGCTGGCTCAGCGTGTTCGTGTTTCTGCTGGTGGGTCTCGTGGTGGCGTTCGCGGTGTACCGCATTTCGCCCACCATCTACGAGGCGCAAAGTTCATTTACGATGGATATGAGGCGGTCTTCGGCCGGCGTCGGGCGCTCGCTCGATCAGGTCATGCCCGACTACGGCAATACCTATGCCGAAATCTTCAACACCCGCATCCCTGACTGGCGTTCGGACAAGATCGTAACGCGCATCGTCCAGCAGTACCGGGCCAATCATCCCGCCTCCACCATCACCGACGAGGAAATCATCTCCACGCTCGGCGGTTCCGAGCTGGAATTGCAGCGAAATTCCCGCATCATCACCATCACCGTGCGGTCAGGTACGCCCGCCCTAGCGGCCGCGCTCGCCAACGCCTATGCCGAGGCCATCGAAAGCTTCACCGACGAAGAGAACAAGCTTCGCTGCGACAAGGCGGTGAGCCAGATCCACGGCAACGTGGAGAAGCGTCGGCGCGAAGTGGACAAGATCGCCAAGCAGCTTCTCGATTTCCGAACCGCCAACAAGGTGGACAACCTCCGGTCGATGCGTGAAACGATTCAGCAGGGCCTCAGCAAAACTACGGGCGACGTGCTGGCGCTGGAGACCACCGAAACTCAGCTCATCGAATGGGAGAAGTTGCTTACCGCGGTTCAGCAGGATCCCGAAAGTTTCGGCAATCTCTCTTCCGGTGTGCCGCGAGCGGAGGAAATAGCCAAGGAATACCGTCAGTTCCAGGATGATTCCGGTCTGTATTCCTCGCTCCTCGTGTCCTTCACCGACAACCATCCGGATGTGATGATGGCCAGAAAGAAGCTCGATCTTTCCAAACAGCGCTTCCTCGACGCGGTTTCCCGCGCGCTTCTCACTGGACGGTCCACCTTGCAGGTGGCCCGGAACCAGCTCGGGAATCTCCGCATTAAGCAGGAGGATTTGCGCAACGAATTGGCGAGCGTGGAACAGCGGATCGTGTTGGCGGAGTCGGGGCTCGGACAGTTGGAGGCGGAGTTCAAGGTTTCCAACAACGTCCTCGAGGGGCTCATCATGGACGAGAACAAGGCGCGCATGGATGCCGAGGCCAACAACGAGATCGTGCGTCTCGCCAAGTTGGCCAACGTGCCCACCAAGCCGGTTCTGCCCAATCCGCTGATGATTTTCGGCGCGGGCATCGTGGCGTCCATCGGCTTGGGGCTCCTCTTCGTGCTCGTAATGGACAACCTGGAGGATACGGTGGTCAATCTCTCCGACATTGAAGGACGTCTCTCGCTCAAGGTGTTGGCGGTGTTGCCGCACGTCCGGCGGAAAAAGCGCGAACAGGTGGCCCGCTTCATGGTGGAAGACAAGTATTCGCAGTTCTCCGAGGCGATGGCGGGACTTCGGAATCTTTTGGACTCGCCCCGGTACGAATCGATGAGCAAGTGCATGCTCGTCATCTCCACCCAGCCCGGCGAGGGCAAGACCATCACTTCCGCCTCGATGGCTATCTCCTACGCCCAGACGGGTAAGCGTACGCTCCTTGTCGACTTCGATATGCGCCGTCCCCGTATGGCCAAGGTCTGGGGCGTGGAACTGACCAAAGAAACATCGTTCTCGCACGTGATGCAGTCGGCCAATCCCGATGAATTGCCCGATTTCGGCAAGCTCGTCAAAGAGACGAGCGTGCCCAACATGAGCGTAATCTGCTCGCTCCCGCCCGAAGGTGTCAACCCCGCCACCATTCTCGGCTCCAAGATCGTGCCCGAATTCCTGGAGTGGGCGCGCGAGCACTTCGACAAGATTATCGTGGATTCGCCGCCGTTCGGTCTCGTTGGTGATGTGGTTACCCTCGCTACGCTGGTCGATTCGGCCATTATCATGTGTTGCCCCGACCGCACCCACTTCAAGCCCATCCAGTACTGCTCGCGCTGCCTGTCCGAAGCGGGCGCCACGATCCTCGGCGTGGTGGTGAACGATGTCGAAGTTTCCAGCCAGGCTGCGTTCAGCCCCTCGCGCCATCACGGCGGCGGCTACCGCAAGGGCTATTACGGTTACGGCGGGTATGGTGGTTACGGCTACGGTTACGGCTATGGCTATGGCTACGGTCCGCGCCACAAGAAACAGGGGAAGGACGGCGATGCCGCCCAGCCTGCTGAAGATACTGAAACCAAGAAATCGGAGTTGACGGATGAAGAATAGGCGCTGTATCGTCACGGGCGGTTGCGGTTTCATCGGGAGCGCTTTGGTGCGCCATCTGTGCCGTCAAGGATGCGATGTGCTGGTGGTGGATAAGCTTACCTACGCCGGCAATGTGGAGTCGCTCAAGGAGGTGGAGGGCAAATATACGCTGCTCAAAGCTGACATCTGCGACCAAGCGGCTATGGATGGAGCTTTCGAAAGCTTCAAACCCGATACCATCTTCCATCTGGCGGCGGAGTCGCACGTGGACCGGTCGATCGATGGTCCCGGCGAGTTCATCCGCACCAACATCGTTGGCACCGCCACGCTCTTGCAGGCGGCGCTCAAATACTGGCGTGAATGTCCTGATTTCGTATTTCAGCATATCTCGACCGACGAAGTGTACGGCACGCTGGGCGATACTGGGTATTTCACGGAAAAGACGCCGTATTCTCCGCATAGTCCCTATTCCGCCTCCAAGGCGTCATCCGACCATCTGGTCCGTGCTTGGCACGACACGTATGGACTGCCGGTGCTGATTACGAACTGCTCCAACAACTACGGGCCATACCATTTCCCGGAGAAGCTGATCCCGCTTGTCATTCTAAACTGTCTCGAGGAGAAGCCTCTTCCCGTGTATGGCGCTGGCGCTAACATCCGAGACTGGCTCTTCGTGGACGACCACGTGAAGGCGCTATGTCTAGTGAACGAGAAGGGCGTGAGCGGCGAAACGTACAATGTGGGCGGGCACAACGAGCGCACCAACCTCGAGGTGGTCAAAACCATCTGCGCCATTCTGGACGAACTTCGTCCGCGCGCTTCCGGCGGCAAGTACGAGGATCTCATCACCTATGTCAAGGATCGCCCGGGGCATGATCTTCGCTATGCCATAGATCCGACCAAGCTTATGGATGAACTCGGTTGGCGCCCGGAGGAGAATTTCGATACCGGCATCCGCAAAACCGTGCAGTGGTATTTGGACAATGAATGGTGGTGGGGACCCATCCACCGGAACAAGTACTCCGGAGAACGGCTTGGCAAGGGCTAAGGTTTTCATCGACGGTAGCGCCGGCACCACCGGGCTCAAGGTGCGCGAGCGGCTCGCCGAACGCAAGGATCTGGATTTGATCGTGCTGGACGAGGATTCCCGGCGCGACGTCAAATGTCGCGAAGAAGCCATCAATTCCGCCGATGTGGCGTTCCTCTGCCTGCCGGACGTGGCGGCGGTGGAAGCGGCCAAGTTTTGTACGAACCGGCGGACCGTCCTTATCGACACGTCTACCGCCCATCGTTGCGCCGAGGGATGGACTTACGGTTTTGCGGAAATCGGAGGTCTTGGACGCAAGATCGCCAAGTCCAAGCGCATCGCCAACCCGGGTTGCCATGCGTCCGGCTTCATCGCGCTGGTGGCTCCGCTGGTCGAACGCGGCATCCTCAAGCCTGCGCTCAGGCTTTCATGCCATTCGCTCACCGGTTTTTCCGGCGGCGGCAAAAAGATGATCGCCGACTATGCCGAAGCGAAGGACGATCTGCTGCATCTGGGCGGTCGCCAGTACGCGCTCGGCCAGAACCATAAGCACCTGCCGGAGATGGTGAAGTACTGCCAGCTCCGCCACGCGCCGTGCTTCAGTCCGATCGTGGTGCCGCACTTCAGCGGGATGGAAGTGTCAGTGCCCGTATTCGCCAAGGATGCGAAAGGCGGCATCGAAGCGGTCAAGGACTGCTACCGCGCCTATTACCGCAAGCCCGGACTTGTCAAGTTCGTGGACGATTCCGAGGAGGGCGGTTTTCTTTCGTCGTCGGCGCTTGCCGGGCGGGACGACATGGAGATCAGCGTCTACGGCAACAAGGACCGGCTGATGCTGGTGGCGCTCTTCGACAACCTCGGCAAAGGTGCGAGCGGTGCGGCCATACAGAATATGAATATCGCCTTGGGGATCGACCCCAAGACCGGACTCAAAGCTTAAGGAAGATTCACATGCTGACCTGGATGGATAGCCTCAAGGGGCGTTCGCTCATGCGTCTCACCTCCTTTACCGACGAGGAAACGTTTAGCATCATTGATCTTGCCGCGCAGCTAAAGGCGCGTCGCGCCGCCGGCGTGCGGGGCGAGCTGCTGCATCGCAAGAACATTGCGCTCATCTTCGAAAAGTCCTCCACCCGCACGCGCAACTCTTCGATCATCGCCGCGCGCGACGAAGGTGGCGGGGCGGAGTATCTTACGCGTCCCGATATTCACTTCGGCAAAAAGGAGTCGGTCAAGGACACTGCACGCGTGCTCGGACGCATCTACGACGGCATCCTTTTCCGTGGATTCAGTCAGAAGACGTGCGAGGATCTGGCAAGGTATTCCGGCGTTCCGGTGTGGAACGGTCTCACCGACGATTACCATCCCACGCAGATATACGCCGACTTCCTTACCATCAAGGAGACATTCGGATCGCTTGAGAACTGCACGCTGGCCTATGTGGGCGACGGCCGCAACAATGTGGCCAATTCGCTTATGATGGGTTGCGCCAAGTGCGGCATCCGCTATATTTGCTGCTGTCCGAAGGAACTGCGCCCAGAGGAGCGCATCCTTACCGAGGCGGAGGAAGTGGCGCGCAAAAACGGGGTGGACATCCGTGTGTTCAATGATCCCTTGAAGGGCGTCCGGGGCGCCAACGTGATCTATACCGATGTCTGGGTGTCGATGGGCGAGGAGTCGAAGACGGCTGAACGCATCAAACTCCTCAGGCCCTACCAGATCAACATGGACCTCATGCGCGCCACCGGCAATCTCGAAGGCCGGCTCATGTTCCTCCATTGCCTGCCCGCCTTTCACGATTCCAATACCGAGGCTACCCGCGAAACGGGCGCCTTGGAAGTCACCGACGAAGTGTTCGAGTCGAAGTACTCCAAAGTGTTCGACGAATCCGAAAACCGCATGCACACCATCAAAGCATTGTTCGTGAGCTCGCTCGCAGATAGGAAAAGCGTATGACTCCGTTACCCGACTGGTCCCGTTTCACCCCTGATTTCGCCCGTCGCGAATTGGATCGGCTCCTGCCTGAAGCGGAAGCCAAGATTGCGAATTTGGAGAATTCATCGCCCAAGACGTTCGCCCAGCTCGTCCATCCGCTCGACGACGCTACGCGCGAACTGTGGTCTGTCTGGGGCTTCGTGCTTCACGAGCTTGCCGTGTGCAACTCTCCCGCTTGGCGCAAGCTGCAGACGGAGTATCAGGGGAAGCTCGTAGAGTTTTCGCTCCGGGTTTCGCAGAGTCCGAGGATCTACGCCCACTGCACCAAGGTGGCTGCGCGACTCCCGGTCGAAAAGCGCATAATCGAAAAGATGATTCTCGGCGCGCGGCTCTCCGGCGTGACGCTTGAAGGCAGGAAGAAGGTGCGCTTCAACGAGATACAGGCCAAGCTCGCCCAATTGGGAACCGACTTCTCCAATTCGGTGATCGACGCCACCGATCATGAGATAAGCGACGCCAAATACGTGGAGGCCATGAAGTTCTGCAAGAGCCGCAGGAAACGCGAACGCCTCTACCGCAAGCGTATCGCCCGCGCCCCCGAAAACGGCGCGCGCATTGTCGAAATCCTGAAGCTCCGTGCCGAATGCGCCAAGTTGCTCGGCTTCAAGAATTTCGCCGAAGAGTCGCTCGCCTCCAAGTGCGCCCCCTCCGTCCGAGCCGTCCTCGATATGATCGACCAGCTTGATGCGGCCACCAAGCGGCTCGCCAAGCAGGAGGATGCGGAGCTCTACGCCATGATGAAAGATGCGCAACCTTGGGACCTTGCGTTCCTGGCGGAGAAACTGCGTGAGGCCAAGTACAGTTATTCGGAGGAGGAACTCAAGCGGTATTTCGAGTTTGGCGACGTCCTTGAAGGGCTCTTCCGTCTCTGCAATTTCCTTTTCGGCATCGAAGTCTCGGAGCTCTCCGGCGCGGACAAGCCTTCGGTGTGGCATCCGAGCGTGCGTGTTTTTCGCGTGTCGGACAAGGGCAAGACGCTGTCGCATTTCTATCTCGACGCCTACGCGCGGCCGGGATCCAAGTCGGGCGGGGCGTGGATGAACGAATTCCGCAACCGCAGCCGTCGCCGCAAGGAACTGCCGCTTGCCGTAATCGTGCTCAACCTCAAGGAGCCGGACAAGGATGGACGCAGTCTCATGCCGTTCCGCGAGGTGGAAACGCTCTTTCATGAGTTCGGTCACGCCTGCCAGCAGATGCTTACGACGGTGGGCGAAGAGGATGCCGCTGGCATCAATCTCGTGGAATGGGACGCGGTGGAAGTGGCCAGCCAGTTCATGGAGAACTGGTGTCTGGACGGTCGCACCGGCATCGTGGTGCCGGAAGAACTCAAGGCCAAGGTCAAGGCGGCCAAGAATTTCCGCGCCGCCAGCGCTTGCCGTCGCCAGTTGGCGCTCGCCAAAACCGATCTTCAGTTGCATCTCAAGCCGGTCAAGGATCCCAACGCCCTGAAGGAGAAGGTTTTCGCCCATTTCGGCATGCCGATGCTTCCCGAAGACCGTTTCCTCAACGCTTTCACCCATATCTTCTCTGGCGGCTACAGCGCGGGCTACTATGGCTACAAGTGGAGCGAGGTAATGAGTGCGGACGTGTTCGGCGCATTCGAGGAGGCGGGGCTCGAATCCGACGCCAAGATGCAGCGTCTCGGACGGAAGTACCGCTCGACCATCCTATCGATGGGCGGTAGCGAAAGCGCGCTGGACGTGTTCAAACGGTTCCGGGGGCGCGCGCCTACGATCGACGCCATCTTGAGGCAGCAGGGACTCAAATGAACGAAACCGGTTTTCAGGCGGCGAAAGCGTTGATTGACGGCGCGAAACGCATCGTGATTTCGGGACACCTGAGTCCCGACGGCGATACGATCGGATCGGCCATCGCGATGGCGCGGCTGCTTGCGTCGATCGGCAAGGAGGCTTACGCCACGGCCGATCTGAATTCGCTCGGCAAGCTCGGATTCATGAAGGGGGTGAAGGACCTCGTGCCGGTCCGAAAAGTCCGCCATCAGCGCAAGAAATTCGATCTTTTCGTTTGCGTGGACTGCCGCGCGATCGATCGGCTTCCGCCGGAGATCCGCAGCACGGTGGAGGGCCTTCCCACATTGGTGATCGATCATCACGACGGTGCAACCGGCTCGTTCGGTCAGGCGGACATCAGCGACCCCTCGGCTTCCTCGGCCGGCGAGATCGTGTGGCGTTTCGCCAAGTGGAACGGCTGGGAGCTGGACGATGTGGCGGCCGAGGCGCTGTGGGTTAGCATCGTCACCGACACGGGGCGCTTCGCCTACGATAAATGCTCCCCCGAAACGCTGATGGTGGCGGCCGACATCCTGCGGCACAATGTCCGCAAGGAACTCATCAACGATATCATCTACAACCGCTTTTCCAACAAGGCCATGCAGTTGAAGCGCCTCGCCTGGAAGAGTCTCCACATCTGGCGTTCCGGACGGGTGGCGGAAGTTACGCTCACACGGGATGATTTCCGTTCCGTGCGTGGCGTCAAGGCAGACGCGGAGGATGCGGTTGAAATCCCTCGTCTCTGCCAACGCAACGAGGTGGCGGTGTATTTCTACCAGATTCCCGATCGTACCAAAGAAATACGCTGCTCCATCCGTACCCGGGGCAATTGGAACGCCGCCGAGTTAGCAGCCAAGTTCGGAGGAGGCGGACACCTGAGAGCCGCCGGATGCACGATAAAAACTTCAATGGGCGCCGCCAAGCGCATGATGCGCGCGGCCATCAAGGAGATGATGAAATGTCCACCCAAACCGCAGTTATCCTCACCGACGGCAAAGCCGGACACGAAAACCAGTCCCGAGCCTGCGCCCGTGCCCTTGGATTCGACGGCGAAGTTCGTCTGATTCCGGTTCGTTTTCGCAACCGCTTTTGCAAGGCGCTGAGCTATCTCCTGGATCAGCTGGGTATCCGCACCACCTGGTTATTTGAAGCGGATACGCTGGAGTTGCCGTTCGGCACGGTGGTGATCGGCACCGGCTCGGGTACCTTCTACGCTGCCAAGGCGTTTGCCCGCAATTGTGTGGGCAAGGCGGTGGTGGTGCTTTATCCGCGCGGATACCATCTGCCTTCTTTCGATGTAATCTTCGCGCCCAAGTTCGACAATCCTTTCCCCGCGCCAAACGTGATTCCGATTCCCGCCAATCTGGTGGCCAACGACGAATCGTTCTATTCTGCCGGGGTGGCGGCTTTCGAGTCGCGTTACCGTCCGCAGGCCGGCATCAAGAAGGTGGGTGTTATCATTGGCGGGCCTAACAAATGTTCCACCATGACCAAAGGCTGGGCGCACCAGAAGCTTTCGCAGATATTCTCTGCGCACCAAGGGGCGGAGTTCTGGGTGACTACATCGCGCCGGACGCCGCCGGAAGTGGAGGCGGTGGTGGAGAGCTTCCCGTGGAACTATGCGCTCCTCTATTCGAAGGACCATTTCAATCCCATTCCAGCCTTCGTCAAACTCTGCGATGTCCTCTACGTTTCGGCCGAGTCCACCGGCATGCTGTCCGAGGCGTGCACTTTCGGATCCTCCCAGGTGCGCGTGATGGACAATCTCAATCCCGGGCCGAACAAGTTCCGCCGTTTTGTGGAGAATCTAGCGGAAGGCGGTTATGTGGGCGGCACGCGCAAGGTGGACCTCTCCGGCGAGTTCGCGTCCGCACGCAGACTGCTGGGATTATGAGATTTTTGCGTGCACTTTTCCTCTTCGTTCCGCTGGTCCTTCTTACTGGCGTGTCGGCGTGGTTTTTGGGCGATTTGGAACAGCATGCGGAATCGTGGGCATGGCGACGCTTCGCCGCCGAAACCGCCCGGTCGGCGGAAAACCTGCTCGACTCCCCCGATGCACGTTCCATGCACCGCCCGAAGGGGCTTCGCATGTCGGGTTACGTGCGCGGAATGAAGTACGGACGGGGTGAGATCGGGGGCGAAAGTTCGGTGTGGGTTGAGACGCGTCCCGGCTACGTTCTCTACGGCGCTTTTGACGGATCCATGATTCCGGTGCGCGCGATTGCGCGGTGGGGCGGCTTGGCATTGGCGCTCGCGATGGCGGCTACGCTGTGGTTCTCGATCCGCTCGTTCCGCCGCGACACGGAGTTGCGGGACGAGTTTCTGGCGGCTGCCTCTCACGACCTCATGACGCCGCTAGTTTGTTTGCGATTTGCCTACGACCCCGCCCAGGTGGAGCGACTAATCCGTCTTGTGGACAATATCAACGGCTTTCTTAAACTGGGCGGACGCTGTCCTCCGCCCAAACTAGAGATTCTTCAGATCGGCCGGGCGATCGAGACCGCCTACGCGATGTTCCGGCGCGATTACGCCGAGGAGGAGTCGGGCGACGTGGAATTTTCTGGCGATTTGGCGGCCGAGGTGCTGGCGGACGATACGTTGCTGGTGCAAATCTTATGGAATTTGTTCGGCAACGAACTCAAGTATGCGGCACCTTACGGCAAGGTGCGGGTGATGGCGAAACGTTTGGCAGACCGGGTGGCGGTGGAGTTCTCGGATGAAGGCCCCGGCATGACCTGGTGGCAGCGTTTCAATTGTTTCAACCGTTACTACCGCGCCCGCACGGCGATGGTGTCTGGCAAGGGCGGTTTTGGCATTGGTCTTTGTGTGGCGCGGGAATTGGCGAGATTGATGCATGGCGACCTTTCGGTGAGCCCTGCCAGTCCTCGCGGTTGCATCTTCACCCTTTATCTTCCGGTGCAATGAGAAAAGGCGGTAGACTGATCGCGGTGCTGGTGTTTTTGCTTCTGGCGTTGCCGGTGTTGGCCGTCAAGCCGAAGGCGATAGTGCTTTTCTATGTGGACGACTTGGGCTATGGCGACACCTCGGTTTACGGACAGCGCAAAGTGCCTACGCCCAATCTGGAGCAGCTGGTTAGGGAGGGATGCCTTTTCCGCGATGCGCATTCGGCCACGCCCATCTGTACGCCATCTCGCTATTCGCTGTTGACGGGCCGATACGCGTTCCGGCGTCCCGGTACGCGCATTCTGGACGGCGACGCCAAGCTCATTTTGCCGGTGGAAGGGTCGGGCGAGAGCGAGGTTACGTTGCCGGTGCTGATGAAGCGTGCGGGGTATCGTACCGCCGCCATCGGCAAGTGGCATTTGGGATTGGGAGCGGGTGAGGGCGCCATCGATTGGAACGGCGAAATCAAGCCTTCGCCTCGTGAGGTGGGTTTCGATCGCTCGTTCGTAATGGCCGCCACTGCCGATCGCGTTCCTTGCGTGTTCATCGAGGATGGACGAGTGGTCTGGCTGGAGGCGGAAGATCCCATAGAAGTAAGCTACGACAACGTGGAGCGCAAATGGCCGGACGAAATTACCGCCCGCACCAATCCGGAACTGCTTAAAGCGTGGGGACGCCCCTCCGACCGTCAGCACGACAAAACGATCGTGGACGGCATCTCTCGGATTGGTCATATGCGGGGCGGACAGTCGGCGATGTGGAAAGACCAGGAACTTGCCGACCGCATCACGACCGAGGCGGAAAACTTCATCCGCGAATCGTCCGGCGCTCCAATCTTCCTCTACTTTGCCACGAATGACATTCATGTGCCGCGCGATCCTGCACCAAAGTTCCGGGGGAAAAGCGGGCTGGGGATCCGTGGCGACGCCACCATCCAGATGGACGATTCGTTGGGACGCATCCGTAAGGCGCTCCGTGAAAACGGTTACGGAGATACGCTTTTCGTTTTCACTAGCGACAATGGACCCCGGGTGTCCGATGGTTACGAGGATGGTGCGCGGGAAGCTTGGGCGGACGAAAATCCGTCCGCGCCATATAGTGGAGGAAAGTATACCGTTTTCGAGGGCGGCACGCGCGTGCCGATGATTGTAGCGTGGCCGGGACAGGTGGCGCCGGGAACGGAATCGTTCGCATTGTTGTCACAAACTGACTTTGCCAGGTCTCTCGCCAAAATCGCCGAGGTGGAGGTGCCGTCCGGCGCGTGCGGAGACAGTCAAGAGCTTTCGTATGTGCTTTTGGGACAAAGCGGAGACGGACGCAAAAGTCTAGTGGAGCAGCCTGCCTGGGGGGCCTGGGGCTACCGGAAGGGAGCCTGGAAGCTGATCGACTCCGCAACCCCGCAGCTGTATTTTCTAGATAGCGACCCTGCCGAACGCAACAATCTCGCTTTGGAGCGTCCATATAAGCTTCAGGAACTCCAGCGCGAGCTCCATGCACTTATTGAGTCGCGATAGTCCTCCGTCCACTTAAAAACCGCGCTTGGGGGTGTGAAGGGGCGCTGGCGGGGGCCTGGCGGGGGTGTTCGGGTGGGGGCTGGATATGGCTCCCGCCCTTGATTT
>Ga0265298_10003791_pt1 | contig 19726 bp, 19 predicted proteins | sample AusTroGonzalo_MG_3_FD_193486 | JGI IMG/M metagenome (GOLD analysis project Ga0265298, IMG submission 193486) | Bovine rumen microbial communities from tropical cattle in Woodstock, Queensland, Australia - Gonzalo_01 | ecosystem: Host-associated > Mammals > Digestive system > Stomach > Rumen ... | reverse complement strand
GCGAGCCCGATATCTACAACGCTATCCGTCGCGACGCCCTGCTGGAGAACGTTACCGTTGACGCTAACGGCAAGATTGACTTCGCCGACAAGAGCGTGACTGAGAATACTCGCGTCAGCTACCCCATCAACCACATTGAGAAGATTGCCCAGAAGGTGAACGGTAAGAGCGCCGGTCCCGACGCTAAGAACGTTATCTTCCTCTCTGCCGACGCATTCGGTGTGCTGCCTCCCGTCAGCATCCTGACTCCCGAGCAGACCAAGTACTACTTCCTCTCTGGCTTCACTGCTAAGCTGGCTGGTACAGAGCGCGGTATCACTGAGCCCACGCCTACCTTCTCTGCTTGCTTCGGTCAGGCCTTCCTCGAGCTGCACCCCACAAAGTATGCTGAGGAGCTGGTTAAGAAGATGGAGAAGAGCGGTGCCAAGGCTTACCTCGTCAACACTGGTTGGAACGGTACCGGCAAGCGTATCTCTATTAAGGATACACGTGGTATCATCGACGCTATCCTGGGCGGTGCCATCCTGAAGGCTCCCACCAAGAAGATTCCTTACTTCGACTTCGAGGTTCCCACAGAGCTCGAGGGCGTAGACACCAACATCCTCGATCCTCGCGACACTTACGCTGACGCAGCTGAGTGGAACAAGAAGGCTGAGGATTTGGCTGCCCGCTTCATCAAGAACTTCAAGAAGTACGAGGGCAACGAGGCCGGTAAGGCACTAGTCGCTGCAGGTCCGAAACTCTAAGATTCGGAACGAAAGCAACGAGCATTTTCAATGTTCGCTGCAGGTACGAAGCTCTAATTAGAGTCAAAAACCACGAAATATTCAACGGCTCCCAAGTTCGCTTGGGGGCCGTTTCGTTTTGATGTAAGTCAAAAAAGGCTAAGGAGATAGCAAATTTCTCACCCCTCACACCCCATTTCTCGCTGGAAAGCAGTACCTTTGCACCCGTAATCGTGATGATTACTTTCGTTATTCATTAGGTTAGTAGTTAAAATTTAAGGTAAAGATTATGTTATTTGATTTTCAAACAACGGTCATGTTGGCCTCTGTAGCAATGGCTACAATTCTCAGCATTATTACGCTGACAAAGACTGACATACGTTAAAAAGAGTGCGGAGTGAGAGATTCATACCGCACTCTTTTTGCATTTAATCATATAATTTAATTTAATAAAGGTAAGAAAAATGCGGCAGTTCGGGAAATTTCGCGTACCTTTGCAACCAAAAACGAAATTGATCAGTTCGATGAGAAAGATATTCCTGGCTTGTTGGGTCATGCTGGTTGCTGTTTTTATGCTGCCGTCATGCCTGGGAAGTGATGATGACGTGGAGGTCTACGATGACGTGGCCATCACCTCATTCTCGCTTGGTACACTCAACCGCTATGTCACAGCAACTATAGATGGTAAGGACACGACATACAAAGTGTCGTATGCCGGCAGTGCCTATAAGATGGCCATTGACCAGTTGGGCTGTCGCATCTTTAATAACGACTCGCTGCCCGTGGGTACCGACGTGAAGCACGTGGTCTGCTCGCTTTCGGTACGCAATAATGCCCTGATAACGATTAAGTCGATGACCAGCGACTCGCTGACGGTCTTCTCGACGACGGATTCAATAGATTTCAGTCAGCCCCGTACGTTCCGTATCTTCTCAACTGACGGTCAGCATTACCGCGATTACGTGGTGAGTGTCAGTGCCCGACAGGTGGAGGCCGGTACGTTGCTGTGGACGGCTGCGGAAGAGGGCTCGATGCCTGAGACGGAGTTGGTGGCTGACAGCATTGACGTTTCCAACATCGATGCCGACGCATCGCTCGTGCCGACACAGTCGCTGAGCTACGTCGCCTGGACAGGTACCAACAACATACACTATGCCATGTGGGCCGGACTGCTGAACGAGAGCGATGAGGCCATGACGCTGTGGCGCAAGGTCTCGGACGCCGGACATGCAGGCCAATGGGTTTACATGACGTTGGACGAGAGCAACCCTTACTATCTGCCCGCGATGAAGCAAGTGGTGATGGTCTACTATGGCGGCACTCTGCTGGCAATAGGCGGCAACGGAACCATCTACCAGAGCCGTGACCAAGGAATCACTTGGAATACAAGCAGTAAGTTGGCTATGCCTGCCGGCTACACTGGCGGAACGCTGAAGGCTGTTGTCCAGGATGGTTGGCTGTGGCTTCAGGCCGGAAATAAGTGCTGGAAAGGAACGATGACGAAATAACCGCCAATGAAAAGACTGCTTGCCTTCGTCTGCATGTTCAGCGCCTTGCTGACGGTCAGTGCTCAGGATGATCCTGAGTATAGAATGGAGGTGGGCGGTGGTCTTGGACTGGTGAGCTACCAAGGCGACTTCAACAGCAGCCTGACGGGTGGTATGCAGCCAATGGCTGCGCTGGTGGCTAAATACCGCTATAATCCCCGCATGGCACTGGGCGCCAGCATCAGCTTTGGCAAGATCAAGGGCAGTAGCCGCGATGTGAAGACGTGGTATCCGGAAACAGCCGAGGTGCCGTATAGCTTCAACAGCCAGTTGATAGACCTCACGGTGCGCTATGAATATAACTTCTGGGCCTATGGCACTGGACAAGAGTACTATGGTGCCCGTCGTGTGGCGCCGTTCATTGCCCTGGGACTGGGGCTGACCCATGCCGACGCCAAGAAAGGCGTCTTCACTGCCAATCTGCCTCTCGGCTTTGGCGTAAAAGCCAAGTTGGGCGAACGGCTGAACCTGACTGCCGAGTGGTCTATGCACTTCACAGGCAGTGACGAACTGGACGGCATGAAGGATCCTTACGGCATCAAGAGTAGCGGCCTGTTCAAGAACACAGACTGCTTTAGCGTGTTGCAAATAGCACTGACCTATGATATCTGGGCAAAATGTAAAACCTGTAACAATGATAGATAAGAATCGCATACCACAGCATATCGCCATCATCATGGACGGCAACGGACGCTGGGCCATGGAACGTGGCAAGGAGCGTAGCTACGGACACCAGGCCGGTGTCGAGGCTGTGCGCCGCATCACGTCAGAGTGTACCCGTCTGGGTGTCAAATACTTGACGTTGTACACCTTCTCGACTGAGAATTGGAACCGCCCCGACGACGAGATTGCTGCTCTTATGGGACTGGTGCTCACCTCGCTCGAGGATGAGATATTCATGAAGAATAATGTGCGTTTCCGCGTCATCGGCGACGTGAAGCGACTGCCCGATGCCGTGCAGCAGAAACTGCACGAGACGGAGGAGCATACGGCCAAGAACGATGCGATGACAATGGTGGTGGCCCTGAGCTATTCAGCCCGTTGGGAGATTACCAATGCTGTGCGCCAGATTGTGACGGAGGTGAACGATTTGGAAATGCCGCTAAACAAGCTGAAGAAGCTGATGACGGGCGGCATTCGTGCTGAAGACATTACAGAGGACTTCATCAGCCAGCATCTGCAGACCTCGTTCATGCCCGACCCCGACCTGCTTATCCGTACAGGTGGCGAAGTGCGCATCTCGAACTACCTGCTGTGGCAGATAGCCTACTCGGAGCTCTACTTCTGCGACACCTACTGGCCCGACTTCGACGAGGAAGCTCTGCATAAGGCCATTGAGGACTATCAGGGACGCCAGCGCCGTTTCGGAAAAACCGAAGAACAGGTGGAGAGCGAGGGAAAGTAAGAAAAGTAAAAAGGTGAAAAAGTAAAAAGCAAAAGTGAAAATAGAAGCAATTACAAAATGGTTTAAGGTAACGGTAAAAGGTGTTTTACCTTTTTACCTTTTTGCCTTTTTACCTTTAAGCGTCAACGCGCAGGACGTCATTGTGAACCCCGACATCTCGTATGCCGGCACGCCCCGTCAGTGTGAAATCGGGGGAATCCGCGTTGAAGGCGTTGAGGGTTACGAGGACTATGTGCTGACGGGACTCTCCGGCCTGTCGGTAGGCCAGCAGATTGAGGTGCCTGGCACAGCCATTACGGACGCCGTGAAGCGCTATTGGCGCCACGGTCTGTTCTCGAATGTCTCCATCAGCGCCGACTCGCTGGTAGGCTCAAAAATCTATCTCTGTATCCACTTGGGACTTCGCCCGCGCGTGAGTACCATTAATTATATAGGTCTGAAGAAGTCGGAGCGCGAAGATATGGAGGCCAAACTCGGTATTATGAAGGGTTCGCAGATTACGCCCAACATGATTGACCGTGCGAAGATTCTGGCCAAGCGCTATTTCGACGAGAAGGGTTACAAGAACGCGGAGATTAATATCACCCAGCGCGACGATGTGACAGGAAAGAATCAGGTGATTCTGGATGTCGACATCGACAAGAAGGACAAGATGAAGGTTCGTAGCATTGTCTTTGACGGTACGGCAGGTCTCGACCCGAAGAAAATCAAGGGTTCGTTCTTCTCCAAGGGCGCCTTCGGCAAAATCCACGAAGCCGGCAAGTTCGGTAACCTGTTCAAGGCCAAGAAATTCACCGACGAGCGATACAAGGACGCAAAGCAGGCCCTGATTGACAAGTACAACGAACTGGGCTATCGCGATATGGAGATTCTGGAGGACTCGGTAGTGAATGTTGACGAGAAGCATGTCAACATCTACGTCCATGTGGATGAAGGCCAGAAGTACTTCGTACGTAACATCACGTGGGTAGGTAATACCGTTGTTACCACCGATGGTCTGAACCGTACGCTGAACATGAAGGCTGGCGATGTCTACAACCAGAAGCTCATCAGCAAGCGACTGAGCGAGGACGAGGACGCTGTGGGCAACTACTACTATAACAACGGCTACGTCTTCTCGAGAATTGACCCCGTGGAGGTGAACGTTGTGGGCGACTCCATCGACTTGGAGATGCGCATCACCGAGGGTCCGCAGGCTCACCTGAATCACGTCCGTATCTATGGCAACGACCGCATCTACGAAGAGGTGGTTCGTCGTGAGCTCCGTACGAAGCCTGGCGATCTGTTCTCCAAGGAGGCTATCATCCGCTCTATCCGTGAAATCGGTTCTATGGGCTACTTCGAGCCCGACAAGGTGTCGCCCGACGTGAAGCCTAATGGCGATGACGGTACGGTGGACCTGAACTGGATGCTGGAGCAGAAGGGTAATGACCAGGTAGAGTTCTCGCTGGGTTGGGGACAGACGGGCGTCATCGGCCGTATCGGCCTGAAGCTCAACAACTTCTCCATGCGCAACCTTTTCGGCAAGAACAAGATGCATCGCGGCTTCATGCCTATCGGCGATGGCGAGCAGCTGGGCCTGAGCTTCCAGTCGAACGGCTCGTACTACTACTCTGGTTCGGCCAACTACTCGACCAACTGGTTTGGCGGCAAGCGCCCGAATGCCTTCAACGTCGGCGTCTTCTACTCGAAGCAGTCGGACATCTCGAGCACCTATCGTAACTCCAGCTGGATGAACAGCTACTACAACTACTATGGCGGCTACGGCACGTATAACAACTACGCCTACAACTACGACGCCCTGCTCGACGACGACAAGACTATCAGTATGCTGGGTGCCTCGATTGGCTGGGGTAAGCGTCTGCGCTGGCCCGACGACTATTTCCAGCTGTCGGCAACGCTGGGCTATACCCGTTACATGCTGCGTGACTGGAACTACTTCTATATCGCCAACGGTAATTGTAACAACCTGAACCTGGGTGTGACGCTGTCGCGTACCTCGACCGACCATCCGCTCTATCCGCGTCGCGGTTCTGAGTTTATGGCTTCGCTCACTGTGACGCCGCCTTGGTCGCTCTGGGACAACAAGGACTATGCCCACTTGGCCAAGGACGGTACGTCGGCCACCTACGAGGACGAGTTGCAGGAGGTCTATCGTTGGATTGAGTATCACAAGTGGAAGATGAAGCTGCGCACGTTCACCGCCCTGACCAGTGGTCAGAAGTGCTTCGTGCTGATGACTCGCTTCGAGTTGGGTCTGCTCGGCTCGTTCAATAAAGACAAGAAGTCGCCCTTCGAGACCTTCTACATGGGTGGCGACGGTATGAGCGGCTACAGCTATGGCTATGCTGAGGAGACCGTCGGTCTGCGCGGTTACGAAAACGGATCGCTGACGCCTCGTGGCGCTGCCGGCTATGCCTACGACCGCATGACGCTCGAGTTGCGCTATCCCTTCATGATGGGCAACACCACCATCTACGGACTGACCTTCCTTGAGGCCGGTAATGCGTGGTACGATGCCAAGAAGTTCAATCCTTTCGAGCTGAAGCGCTCGGCTGGTGTCGGTGTGCGCATCTTCCTGCCGATGGTGGGCCTGATGGGTATCGACTGGGCCTACGGCTTCGACAAGCCCCACTACTCAAGCTCGCAGAACCGTGGCGGCTCGCAGTTCCACTTCATCCTTGGACAGGAATTCTAAGCGGGCTTCGCCCTAATTGATAAATGAGAAATGATAAATGCCGCGAAAGGACGGTTTTTGATAGAATTATGAATAGACAAATTAAAAAAATGATGAATTGTAGATGGTTGATGATATTAGGTTTATCATTTATCGTTTGTCAATTATCATTTAGCCCCGTAAGGGCGCAGAAGTTTGCACTGATGGATATGGACTATATCCTGAAGAACATTCCTGCCTACGAACGTGCTAACGAGCAACTGGCTCAGGTGTCGAAGAAATGGCAGGCAGAGGTCGATGCCCTCACTACCGAGGCACAGACCATGTATAAGACCTATCAGAACGAGGTGGTCTTCCTCTCGGCTGAGCAGAAGAAAGCCAAGCAGGACGCCATCATGGAGAAGGAGAAGCAGGCTGTCGACCTGAAGAAGAAATACTTCGGCCCCGACGGTGAGCTCTTCAAGAAGCGCAACGCCCTGATGACGCCTATCCAAGACGAAATCTACAATGCCGTCAAGGACATTGCCGACCAGCGCGGCTATCAGCTCGTGCTCGACCGGGCCAGCGATGCCGGCATCATTTTCGGCTCGCCCAAGATCGACATCTCCACCGAGGTGCTGCAGAAGCTGGGCTACTCCTATTAAACCGTCATCGCGAAAAAACGTCAGATAATTGTGACACAACATCACGAAATAACATAATAACGAAAAATAAACAGAACAACAATGAAAAAGTTTATCATCTGCGCATTCTGCGCACTCTGCGGTTTCACCACCGCTAACGCACAGGCCAAGTTCGGCCACGTGAACACCCAGGAAATCATCCAGACCATGCCTGAGTACACCAAGGCCAAGGGCGAGATTGACGCTCTCCAGGCTCAGTACGAGGCCGACCTGAAGTCGATGCAGGACGAGCTGCAGAAGAAGGGCGACGCCTTCGAGAAGGAGCAGGCCACCCTGCCCGAGAACATCAAAAACCGTCGTCAGCAGGAGCTGCAGGAGATGTACCAGAAGATTCAGCAGAGCTTCCAGGACAACCAGCAGGCTCTCCAGAAGGCTTCTTCAGAGAAGATGCAGGCCATCACCACCAAGGTGCTCGACGCCATCAGCGCCGTTGGCAAGGAAGGCGGCTATGTCTATATTATGGAGATGGGTGCCGGTATCCCCTACATCAGCACCACGCTTTCTACCGACGTCACCGCTCAGGTGAAGACCAAGCTCGGCATCAAGTAAAGACACTGCTTTGGGCAGCGAAGGAATAGCTGCTGTTAAAATAAGCCGAAAGTTTTGCACTTTCGGCTTTTTTATTTATCTTTGCCCCCAGAAACAATAATAGTAAGCACATGCCCAAGATTCTGTTGTATATCACTGCTAAGATTATCTGGCAGTTCCTTTTCTGGAACACGGACTACAACGAGAACCGTGCGCATGTGCATGTAGGTAAACGAGGTACGGATCATCTTTGCAAGATATGGCTGGAACCTGTAGTAGAGTTGGCCCAACAAGGCGACTTAACAGACGCCCAAGCAAAGGAAGTTCTTGCAATAGCAAGCGAATATCGTGAGAAATTGCTCCATCAATGGAGCCTTTTTAAGCAAGGCAAACGCGTTAAGATGATAACGGTAAAGAAGACTAAAAAGAAATAGATATGTACAAGAAAGAAGGATACTGGGACGTGACGCCGAAGATTAAGCGGCTGTCATTCCCTAAACGAGGAAAATTTCAGGTAGATTTGCAGGACGGCCGTTCTGTAACGATGCCCATTTCTGCCTTTCCATCATTGAAGAAGGTTCCTGCGAAAGAACGCGAGAACTGGTACTTGATGGGTGGTGGCGTTACTTGGGACTCCTGTTCCGAGGTCATTCACATTGAACAGATTCTGGGCAACTATCAGAACTATGCCCATGAACAAGCATAAAAATATTGTATAACCCTATTAAAACCGTGATGCCTATGGGCTAAGGAAGATATAACAGACATAAGGATTTGAACATCCACTTTTAGATTCTTGTTCTATCGAAATCGCCAAATTTCAAACTATGTACAAGGATAGAAGTTGGAGTTCACGCTGGACGGCGTGGGCTTTTACTCGTTTAAGTACATTAGGTGTTTGGCGATACCGGATAGAACGTAGACGAAGTAAATTGTCCACGTTTTCTTTTTGTGCCTATTCAAACGATATATAAACCTAACACATAATAAAAATGAAAAAAAAAACTATTACTTATTTTGTTTATCTTGCTACCAATGGTGGCAATGGCTGATGACAGTGGCTCGTGTGGAACTAATGTTACCTACACGTATGTTGAGTCCACGCACACTCTAACTATATCGGGTAATGGATATATGACTAATTATGGATCATTAGACAACCATGCTCCATGGTATAGTTACAGATCAGAAATTGCAAATGCCATTATTGAAAATGGCGTGACATCCATTGGCAATCGTGCTTTCTATTATTGCAGCGAATTAATCTCCGTGACCATTCCGGGTAGTGTGACATCCATTGGCGATAGGGCTTTCCAATATTGTAGCAGCTTAACCTCCGTGAATATTCCGAACAGCGTGACATCCATTGGCAGTGGTGCTTTCTGTGCATGTAGCGGCCTGACCTCTATTGTTGTTGAAGAAGGTAATAGCGTATATGATTCACGTGACAACTGTAATGCAATCATTAAGACGGAATATGACGAATTGATAGTAGGTTGTCAGAGTACGATTATCCTCAATGGTGTGAAATCTATTGGTCGTGTCGCTTTCTGTGATTGTAGCGGCTTAACTTCGGTGAACATTCCTAATAGCGTAACATCCATCGGCGAATATGCTTTCCGTGGTTGCAGCGGCTTAAGCTCCGTAACTATTCCTAATAGCGTGACATCCATTGGTAGAACAGCTTTCGCTGTTTGTAGTGGATTAACCTCCATAACCATTCCTAACAGCGTGACATCTATCGATGAACAAGCTTTCGCTGTTTGTAGCGGATTAACCTCCATAACCATTCCTAATAGCGTGACATCCATTGGCGGTTCTGCTTTCTCTGGCTGTAGCGGTTTAACCTCTGTGACCATTCCAAACAACGTGACATCAATTGGAAATTATGCTTTCCAAGACTGCAGCGGCTTAACGGTCGTGAATATTGGTGATGGCATTAAAACAATCGGACATGAAGCCTTTGCCAATTGCTTAGAACTGACTGATGTCACCTGCTATGCTGAGAATGCTCCAAAAACAACAAGCGATGCTTTCAAGGATTCCTATATCGAATACGTCACACTTCATGTGCCGGCAGAATCTGTCAGTTCGTATAATTCAAAAGCTCCTTGGAGTAGTTTCGGAACTATCGTGCCTATTGTTACTGAAGTTGAAGTGACCATCGGCGCAGCAGGAATGGCGACATTCTGCTCGTCAAAGGACTTGGACTTCAGCGAGGTGGAGGGATTGAAAGCCTACACGGGTGCTGCCTTCAACCGCAACACGGGAGCGCTGACCATGCTCGAAGTGAAGGATGTGCCAGCTGGTACAGGACTCATCGTGGTGGGCAATGCCGGCAGCTACGACGTGCCCGGCAGCAGTGGTTCGTCTTGCGTCTATGCCAATCTGCTGAAGGGTGTCAGCACGGCAACGAACCTGCAGCAGACGGACGGTGGCTACACGAACTACATCCTGGGCAGCGGTGCGCAGGGAACAGGTTTCTATCTTGTCAGTGCCGGTGGTGGCACGTTAGCGGCAGGCAAGGCCTATCTGCAGATACCGACAACAGCGGCCAACAGCCGAAGTGCGATAAGCATGGAGTTCGTGGAAGGAACGACAGGAGTTGGCGAAGCTACGCTTCTAATGGATAATGGAAAATTGACAATGGATAATGAGGTCTTCGACCTACAGGGACGACGGGTAACGATGCCGCAGAAGCCGGGAATATACGTCAAGAACGGACGGAAGGTTGTTGTCAAATAAGGAGGCTGTACTATGAGAAAGAGATATGTAAAGCCTCGCACAGAGGCCATCCTCGTGATGCAGCAACAACAATTGCTGCAGGCGTCGGGTACTGGCGATATTGATACTGGCAATAACATCCCGACAGATGGCATTGACGGCCCGCCGGTATTCATTGAGATTCCCTTGGCGCCCGAGTTCGCGCTGTAACGACAGAATTTGTGTTTCACCCCACACCCCCTCATAATCTCCCGGAACGCCTGTGTTTATCGGTGTTTCGAGATGAGGGGGTTGCGACGTAAGTCCCTCATAGCCCCCACTCAGCCCCCTCATAAATCATTCATTGAGGCACTACAATGGTAAATAAGAATTGACGGCGCGTAGTGGGGATGAATGAGGGGGTTATGAGGGGCTTTTCTCTGAAGCCCCTCATCCTGAAATGCCCTGTGGATGGGCGTTTCAGAAGCAAATGAGGGGCTGAGGGGGTATGTGCGATATGATGTCTGAAGGCTGATGTTGGATGTCCGATGTATGAGTATTCTCAAATAGGGGCTAAGAAATTTTCAAGAGGGACTGACTATTTTGAAATACTCAACGAGTATTTTCGAAAAGTCGTGCCCTGGCGAAAGTCAATGAGATAGCGGCGTATCTCCATGAGATAGAATCGTATCTCATGGAGAAACAAATGAAAATCGCCGAGTCTTGTGAAGAACTCGGCGACTAATTCATGTTTTTTAGTCTTCGGCAGGCTCGAAGTCGTCCTTGCTGACGCCACAGAGTGGGCATACCCAGTCATCGGGAATATCTTCAAAGGCGGTACCTGGCTGAATGCCACTTTCGGGGTCACCTGCTGCGGGGTCATAGACGTAGCCGCAGACACTGCATACATACTTTTTCATAAGCTTGGATATTTAAGGGTTAATAAATGGGTAATCTTCTCTACAACCTGCTCGGGCTTGATACTTTTCATGCAGGCCATGTCGTGGCGACGGCAAGGCTGTTTGCCGTAGATGCTGCAGGGACGGCAGTCGAGATCCGTCTGAATGATGTTGTCGGGCGACTGGTTCCAGCCCATGAAACCGCCAAGGGGATGGGTGGAGCCCCAGATGCTCACCACGGGGGTTGCCGTCAGCGAGGCTAAGTGCATGTTGGCGGAGTCCATCGACAGCATGACATCGAGATGGCTCATCAGTATCAGCTCCTGTTGCATGTTCTCCAAGTGCTCATCGGTATCCACGCATTGGGGGAACTCCAGACACCAGGCGTTAAACAGCAGTTCTTCGCGCTGTCCTCTTCCGAAGAGGAAAATACGTGCGTTAGGATATTTCTGGGTAAGCTGACTGATAACCTCGTGCATGAGTGGCAGGGGGTATTCCTTGCTGGGATGGGCAGCTGTTGGCGCAATGCCTATCCATTGTTGGAAGTTCTTCTTTGGACCAATGATGGCTGGCAACAGATTCAGGTTGCCGCCTTCCTCGGGGAAGAGGGAGCGGAAGTGTATCTCCACAGGATAGCCCAGACGGGCAAAGACGTCGGCATAGTTCTGAAAGGAACTGGGGAGCTGTTTGCGTACCTTATTATTATGGGCGGTCAGCTTCTTACGCTCCGAGCGGTGCTTGTTGATATGCTCCACACGGTAGTGGCCAATGTTGAAGCGCATGCGCAAATAATCCGAACGAAGCACGCTGTGCAGGTCGGCCACCTTGGTGAACTGCTTGGCCGTCAGTCGGCGATAGAGGGTGTTCAGGCCTTTGACGCCACGATACTCCCTCTTGACGTCGGCTTCCATGAAGTTGACGTTTGGAGCCAAGTCCTCGAAGAAGGGGCGGGCGTATCCACGACTAAGCACCGTGATACGAACGTCAGGGTACTGCGTGGCTACAGAATAGACTACCGGCACAGCCATTGCGACATCGCCCATGGCTGAGAACCTGATAACGAGAATATGCTCCTTCTTCACTCCTAATATCCTTAACTATTTGAACTTCTTCAATTACTTGTTCCCATACAGCACCGGGTTGGTGGCAGGGTCGTTGTACATCTTCATCTGGCGGTACACCTTCATGTATTTACGGCCTTCGGCAATGTCTTCGAGCAGTTGGTCAATGGCCAGTGCCAGATCTTTCTGCTGTTCCAGCAGCACGTCGAGTTTTGCCTGACAGCGCTGACGATGCTCCTCAGAAGCGTCCTGACGCTCCACCTGCTCCTTCATGTGGTAGATTTTCAGAGCGAGGATGCTCAGGCGGTCGACAGCCCAAGCGGGGCTTTCGGTGTTCAGTCGGGCATCGGCAAGGGGTGTTACATCGCTGTATTTCTGACGGAAGTAGCTGTCGATGTCCTCAACCAAGTCTGTACGGTCCTGGTTACTATGATCGATGCGGCGCTTCAGGGCCAATGCCTCCACGGGGTCAATGTGGGGGTCACGGATAATGTCCTCGTAGTGCCACTGAACGGTGTCAATCCAACATTTCAGATAGAGCGCATATTCAATGCTCTCTCTGTCGTATGGATTATTAATTGGTGTGTCGACATTGTCTGTCAAATGGTAATCAGTAATGACCTGATTAAAGATCTTGTTCGCTTGTTCTGTAAATGCCATAATGGTCTTTTTTCAAATGATTGTGCAAAGCTACAGAAAAGTTTTGAAACTACCAACTAAAAGAACACTTTTTCATTATAATTTGCAAATTGAATGTAGCAATGGCACGCAAAAAGGGTCAATTTTATGCACAAACGCACCATAAGTGTGCACAAAAGTAGCAGTTTTTTGCCGAAAAGTTTGCGTAAGTCAAAGAAAATGTGTTACTTTGCACCGCGAAAGTGGCAAAGTGCCACAAAAATTCAAGATAGCACATTCATTATTAACATTTTAAAGTATTAAAAGATTATGTCAGAAATTGAAAGCAAAGTAAAGGCAATTATCGTTGATAAGCTGGGTGTTGACGAGGCTGAAGTAAAGCCCGAAGCAAGTTTCACCAACGATCTGGGTGCAGACTCACTGGATACCGTTGAGCTCATCATGGAGTTTGAGAAGGAGTTCGGTATCTCTATTCCCGACGACAAGGCAGAGAAGATTGGCACCGTTGCCGACGCTATCAGCTATATCGAGGAGAACGCAAAATAAATCAATTTAGAATTGAAGGATTGAAGAATTGAAGAATTGAAGTTCAGGCTTCATCCTGGATTCATTCTTCAATTTTTCAATTTTTCAATTTTTCAGTTTTATATTATGGAATTAAAAAGAGTAGTTGTAACAGGTCTGGGCGCTGTTACGCCCGTCGGCAACACTCCTGACGAGATGTGGAAAAACTTGCTCGCTGGAGTCAGTGGTGCCGCACCTATTACAAGTTTCGATACAACGAATTTCAAGACCAAGTTTGCCTGCGAGGTGAAGAACCTCAATGTCAACGACTTCCTGGACCGTAAGGAGGCTCGCAAGATGGACCGTTACACACAGCTGGCCCTGATTGCTGCCAAGCAGGCCGTCGAGGATTGTGGCATCGACTTGGAGACTACAGACAAGAACCGCATTGGTGTGGTCTTTGGCGTAGGTATCGGTGGTATCAAGACCTTTGAGGACGAAGTGAAGTATTATGGTGTCCATGAGGCTGACGGTCCCAAATTCAATCCCTTCTTCATTCCGAAGATGATTGCTGACATCGCTGCCGGACAGATTTCCATCATGTACGGCTTCCATGGTCCCAACTATATCACTGCTTCTGCTTGCGCTTCATCGTCGAACGCATTGGCAGATGCCTTCAACCTGATTCGTCTGGGCAAGGCCAACGCCATTGTTGCTGGTGGTGCTGAGTCTGCTATCTGCGCCTGTGGTGTAGGTGGTTTTAACGCTATGCACGCTCTGTCAACCCGTAACGACGAGCCCGAGAAGGCCAGCCGTCCGTTCAGCGCCAGCCGCGACGGATTCATCATGGCCGAGGGTGCCGGTTGCCTCATCCTTGAGGAACTGGAGCACGCCAAGGCTCGCGGTGCCAAGATTTATGCTGAGATGGTCGGTGCCGGTATGAGTGCCGATGCTCACCATATCACAGCCTCTCACCCCGAGGGTCTGGGTGCCAAGCTCGTTATGCAGAACGCTTTGGAGGATGCTGGCTTGAAGCCCGAGGATATTGACTACATCAATGTTCACGGCACATCGACTCACGTTGGTGACATCTCTGAGGCTAAGGCCATCAAGGAGGTCTTCGGCGATGCAGCCTATAAGCTCAACATCTCGTCAACGAAGTCAATGACTGGTCACCTGCTGGGTGCTGCCGGCGCTGTTGAGGCAATGGCTACCGTGCTGGCTGTCCAGAACGACATCATTCCTCCCACGATCAACCACGAGGAGGGCGACGAGGATCCCGAGATTGACTATAACTTGAACTTCACCTTTAACAAGGCACAGAAGCGCACCGTACGCGCCGGTCTGTCGAACACATTCGGCTTCGGTGGTCACAATGCTTGTGTGGTTTTCAAAAAGTATGAGGCTTAAGGATATTATAGAACGTATAAAGCTCCCTTTCCGCAAGGAGAAGGAGCTTTTTTCTTCTCTTTATGACATCATGGGTTTCTATCCCCATGAAATCAGCTACTATCGTCAGGCTCTGATGCACAAGAGTGTAGGCCGTCGTAACGATAAGGGCAAACCATTGAACAACGAGCGCCTGGAGTTCCTGGGCGATGCCCTGCTCGATGCCGTTGTCGGCCACATCGTCTACGAACACTTCGAGGGCAAACGCGAGGGATTCCTCACGAATACCCGTTCGAAGCTGGTCAGTCGCGACACCTTGGGCAAACTGGCTGAAGAGATGGGGCTCACCCGTCTCATCCTCAGTAGCGGTCACTCCAACTCCCACAACAGCTACATGGCGGGCAACGCCTTCGAAGCCCTGGTTGGTGCCATCTATCTGGACCAAGGCTACGACGCCGTCATGCGTTTCATGCAGAAGCGCATTCTCGCTAAGCTTATCAATATCGACAAGGTGGCTTATAAGGAAGTCAACTTCAAGTCGAAGCTCATAGAGTGGAGTCAGCGTAACCGCGTACGACTGGAGTACAAGCAGGTTCAGCAAACCAAAGAAGAGGAGACCGGGTCGCCCGTCTTTAAGTTCCAGGTGATGCTTGAGGGCGTTGCCGGAGAGACAGGTAAGGGCTTTTCGAAGAAGGAGGCACAACAGCAAGCCTCAGAGGCTACGCTGAAACGCCTGAAGCGTGAGCCCCAGTTCATTGATGCCATCTTCGCTTCCAAGTCCGAGCGTACGAAGATGGAGGAGGAGCCCACGATGGCCGTTCCCGACACCGCGAAGGAGCAGGAGTTTATCATTGCACAGCCCCAGAACGAGAATGCGGTCGAGGAGCCTGTAGAGAAGAGTAAGGGGAAACCCCGCAAGCCACGTAAACCGTCGATGGCTGAGGAGGCTCAGGCTGAGATGGTCGACTTCGACCTCTCTGACATTACTCACAACGAGCAGGAAAAGTCGCGCGAAGACATCATCGCAGAAGCTGAGGCTCAGGCATTCAAGGAGTAGTCCAATCATTTCATCGTCATGAAGCGCGTGCTGGCAATCCTTTTGTTGTGTGTGGCTGTCGCTGGGAGCATGAAGGCACAACATCCGTTACGCGAACAGGTAGCTGTGGCCGTAACATCCTATGGCGTGCTACGGCTCTCCGTCTATCCTACGAAACATTGGGTGCATGAGCGTCGTCCTGACGATACCGACTATAAGTCGTTCCCATCGGGCCATACGGCTACAGCCTTTCTGGGAGCCGAACTGGTGCGCGAGGAGTACGGCAACGCTTGGGGCGCTGGTGCTTACCTTATAGCTACAGGTATCGGACTGCAGCGCATCCATGCCGACAGACACTACGCGCATGACGTTCTTGCCGGTGCTGCTATTGGCTTTCTCTCAGCCCGTGTGGGCTATTGGCTGTTGCCATTAGAACGCCGTCTGTTTGGATGGGACAAGAAAAAGGCAGGCACGACCGTCGCTGTCGTGCCTGCTTATAATTCTGAGATGCGTGCTCCCGCGCTCTGTGTCGCTGCTTCGTGGTGAGCATCACCTTATTTTCCAGTAAACTTTCCTGCAAACAGGATAACGCCCGATGAGCGTTCCTGAATAACATAGACAAACGGGCGGTTGGCGTGGAATGTCGTCTGAGGATAAGTCACAGGGCCGACGGAAGTGCAATTATCCAGTCCCGCTATGGTGACGGCAGCAGCCTCGGAGCCTTTCTCGTTCACCTTAATCTTAGCCTTTTGGCGCATCATGGCAATATAGACGGGAAAATCACACATGTTGGGTATTTCAGCAAAGTCGCTATCAAAAGCCAGCATGATGCCCATCTTTCTCATAAGCCCTACAAGGCCTTTGTCGACAGGGAGTTCGTTAGTGTCCGATGAGGTCTCAAAGCGTGGCAGCTTCAGGTCCACTTCATAGGGTGTGAACATGTCGCCGTCGCCACTAGAAGATGTCTGGGCATACAATCCTTTCTGAGCCAATCGACTAATAACATCATCCGTCGTCTTACCTTTCTCGGGCAGCATCACCATCATGCTCCACATGCCATTGCCGTAGGGCATCTCCACAGCACTATACGTATCGTTCTTTAAGTAGTTAATAAGCACATTCTGGCGCATCAGCGGCATTGTCGTCTTGCCGTCCTCTGTGGTAAACGTCTCTGTCTTGGTGTTCTTCTCGTCAAACTTCGAAGTCCAGTCGGCTTTGAAGTAGATGGCATTCAGCAGATAGGATACCATATCAGGATTCACTTCGTCCAGAATCTTGGGAATCATGTTCTTCGTCTTGTCCTTGCACCAACCATTGATATGGTCGAGTGTCTTCGGCGAAGAGAAGTCGAGTGCCTCGGCCTTGGCGTCGTAAAAGGCCTCCATATCCTGCTGGAACTGTTTCTTCAAGGTATAATCCTTATTCAGGAAGATGGCATTGGCGATGTTGAGCGTCACCTTGTTGTCCACTTTCGGCAGTCCCTCAATGAGTTTCTTGCAATACTCGTTTACGGCTTTGATGCCGCCTTGATGGAAGCCCAGCGTCTGCTCCAGCTCTTGTTCCGTCTGACCTGTTGCAGCATCGTTCACCATCCCTAATACGTAGGTGATGCTCAGCGGCGAATAGACAAAACTCTTGCCGCTCTGGTCTGTCTCGTTCACCGTCTTCAGGAAGTTCAGCGTAAACTGGTTGTTGTCGTTGGCAAACGTCTGCTGCTCCTCAGTCAGCGTGATGGGCTGTGGGTCTGCTACCATGTTAACCATTTCCTTCGCTCCCTCCGGTTCTCCTTCGGCGTTCTCTGAGGTGGAGCACGATAGCGCCAGGCTACTTACAGCCATCACAGCCATCATTGATAAAAATTCCTTTTTCATATGCTTGTTTTATTGGTTTCTTCTGCAAATATAATTCGAAAAAGCACTAAATCTTGCATGGATTTGTGTTAAAGTATCAAAAAGCAAGCGTTGTCCTGCAAGATTTGCGTAATTTTGCATCCAAATTGTGCAAAAGAATGAGCCTGACTCACATTATAGGAAATGTATTCAAACCCCGTCAAAAGGCTTTAGAGAAGCACATGAACGGGGGAGAGGCACTGCAGCGTGCAGTGCTGGACCAACTTATTCAAACAGCTAAGGATACCGAGTACGGACGGAATCATGCCTTCTCAACAACCAGGGGCTACGATGATTTCGTGCGAAATAATCCCGTCAACACTTACGAGGAGTTGAAAAGCGATATCGACCGTATGCGTCACGGCGAGGCTGACATCCTGTGGCCTGGCCGTGTGAAGTGGTACGCCAAGTCGAGCGGTACGACAAATGACAAGTCGAAGTTTATTCCTGTCAGTCGTGACGGTCTCCAGAAGATTCATTATGCTGGTGGCCGTGACTCGGTGGCGCTCTATCTCCGTAATAACCCCAAGTCGCGGATGTTTGACGGCAAGGGTCTCATCCTTGGTGGCAGTCATGCACCTAATTACAATGTGGCGGGCTCGTTGGTGGGCGACCTTAGTGCCATTCTGATTGAGAACATCAATCCGCTGGTCAACTTGGTTCGTGTGCCAAAGAAGCAGACGGCATTGCTCTCGGACTTCGAGGTAAAGCGTGAGCGTATAGCCCGTGAGGCCATGAATAAGAATGTCACCAACATCAGTGGCGTGCCCTCGTGGATGCTGTCTGTGCTGAACTGCATGATGGAGATGACGGGTAAGACGCATCTTGAGGAGGTTTGGCCTAACTTGGAGGTGTTCTTCCACGGTGGTGTGGCCTTCACGCCTTATCGCAAACAGTATGAGCAGTTGATAACCTCGCCGAACATGCACTATATGGAGACGTATAATGCCAGCGAGGGTTTCTTTGGCATTCAGGATGACCCTACGGACAAGTCGATGCTGCTGATGCTTGACTACGACGTGTTCTATGAGTTCATGGAGCTCTCCGGCGATGCAGGGGCGTCTGGACAGTCAGGAAAGATTGTTCCACTTTGGGGTGTTGAGAAAGACAAGAATTACGCCATGCTGATTTCCACCTCGTGTGGTCTTTGGCGTTATATGATAGGCGACACCATCCGTTTCACCTCTACGAATCCTTATAAGTTCGTGATTAGCGGACGCACCAAAAGCTTCATCAACGCCTTTGGCGAGGAGCTGATTGTCGACAATGCCGAACAGGGTTTGGCTTTTGCCTGCGAACAGACTGGCGCCGAAGTGCTGGAGTACACGGCTGCTCCTGTCTTTATGGATGCCAACGCCAAGTGTCGCCACCAGTGGCTCATCGAGTTCTCTAAGTCGCCAGACGACTTGGCACAGTTCGCTGGCTTGCTGGACAAGAAGCTGCAAGAGCTGAACAGCGACTACGAGGCCAAGCGTTACAAGGACATTACGTTGCAGCACTTGGAGATTGTTGAGGCACGCCAGGGCTTGTTTAACGACTGGCTGAAGAGCCGTGGCAAATTGGGCGGACAACACAAGGTGCCCCGCCTCAGTAACTCTCGTGACACGATGGAGCAGCTGCTCCGTCTGAATGACGAATAAGAAGGGGGAGATGAAAGATATGAATAGAAAGAATTGGAGAACAATCCGGAAAGACAGGTTGGAGAGTGTGGTCATCCTCTCTCTCATCTTTCATCTCTCATTTCTCATTTCGAGCTGTGCCCGCATGGGACAGCCCGACGGCGGTTGGTTTGACGACACGCCTCCCCGTGTCGTTGGTGCTACCCCTGATGACAAAGCCACGGGTGTAAAGGCCAAGAAAATCAATATCTGGTTCAATGAGTTCATCAAGATTCAGGATGCGCAGAACAAGGTCATCGTCTCGCCGCCACAACTGGAACAGCCTGAGATTAAGGACAACGGACGTCGCATTATTGTCGAACTGAAGGACTCGTTGAAGGAGAACACCACCTACACCATCGATTTCGGCGACGCTATCGTTG
>Ga0265298_10003790_pt1 | contig 19726 bp, 27 predicted proteins | sample AusTroGonzalo_MG_3_FD_193486 | JGI IMG/M metagenome (GOLD analysis project Ga0265298, IMG submission 193486) | Bovine rumen microbial communities from tropical cattle in Woodstock, Queensland, Australia - Gonzalo_01 | ecosystem: Host-associated > Mammals > Digestive system > Stomach > Rumen ... | reverse complement strand
ATGTTGCTTACCGGAACGGCGATGATGACCTTCTTCTCTGCCGTTTCCAGATTAAGGATGGAGATCTCAGGCTCCGTAAGTGTCTGATAGTTAAAATGGTAATCTGCGATATTTGTCTGCTGGCCGAGGGAAGTATAGATAATGCCTTCAGTATCAACGAAAGCAAACTTCTCAAGCTTATAGATGCGCTTCATTCTGGCCTGATACGCCTGGAGATGCTCCTCATCCGACAGATCATCTGCCGTCATCAGCTCGAGCGCGACGTTCATGTCTTCTATCTTTTTATTGAGGTTGGTGGAAACTACCTGCTCTCTTCTGCCTGCGAGCTCGTCGAGATACAGGAGGCTGACTGCTTCAACGGCCTTCTCCGTATCCTTTTTGGCCATAAGTCCGGTCAGAATCGTTCCAATCGTCAGCACGAGAACGAATATGCTCGTTCCGATGATAGCAATCGTGATGGTGCTGTTTCTCCTGGTACGATTCATTCGGCGCTCTCCCTGCCGTGCTTTATTTGTCCCGCTTTTAGGAGCAAACCGGTACCATAAAATTATATCACGGAAATTTGATATTATTCGTTAAAATATTATAAATTAGGCATTACAGACAGCTTTAGTCGTAATAAATAATGACCTCGCCGACGAGCGATTCTTCGTATCCCGCATCGTTGTCTGTACGTTTCAACAGGCTGAATATGCCTATTCCCTCACGCTCAGGATGCTTTTTGTTGACCCTGGTCTGGCAGTATGAAAGGGATTCGTAGACCATGGTCTTTAACATGACATCTATCCCTCCGAATGACTTTCCATCGTCATAATCCGCATTGATTCACTATACGCAATTATCCTTATTTTTCAAACAAAAAGCCCGGGATCGCTCCCGGGCCATATCTGTTAATGAACGTTGCTTATTAAGCCTGTTCGAAACCAAGCATGTAGAACAGTACTTCGTAAACACCATCAGCAAACCCGCCAGATGTGATCAGATAACTGTTGCCGGGCATGAATTCGAGTGCTTCAGCATCGAAAGCATCCAGGAACAGATCGAGGTATTCAGGATCTGTCATGCTCTCATCGAGATCACCCTCATAAGCTTCATCAGCAGCCTCGAAAGCAACTTTTGCAACTTCTACCAGGTTCTTAGGAGCGCTGAAAGTAACGAGCGTGTTATAACCCTGATCCATGACAGAGAACTGTGCCTTTGCATAGATGGTGTCAAGGATCTTGTAGACCTTCTGATACTGCTCTTCAGTAAGCGTCTCAATGTCAAAACCTGCTACGTAAACAAAGTCTGATGCGATGTTTGCGCGCATGTCATCAACAAGCTCCTGTCCGCCGAGTTCCCTGTCGAGAGCATCGATCGGAGCAGGATCGTTGGTAGTTACTGCGAGGATAACTGCCTGTGTGGCCTCAACATATGAAATCTCGAAAGAGCACTCGTACTTAACTTCGCTCAATACGATATTGTCCTTAAAAGTCGTGAAATAGAATGTAGCCGTGCAGTTCTTGCCGTTGCTGCCGATGAATTCCTTTGTGAAAACATTGTCTCTGTGAGCTTCGGTATCAACATCAAGTTCAAATCCGTCTGCAGCGTGATCACCAAGCTTACCGTTTGCTTCAAATGAAGTACCGTAGAAATCGATAACGCCGGAGATCATGGCATTGCCTCTGAGGTTGCTGATACTGATCTCACCGATTGAAGATTCTGCAACAGTTGAATCGGCATCAGTATTGTTATATACGGCGATCTCGATACTCTTGTTGTTTGCGCTCTTGAGCGTGATGTACTTGGAATACCAGCAGTAAGATCCGACTCTTTCAGATCCAACTGACTGACTCTCGAACTTCCAGCCGTTATCCGTGAGATCCTTGACTGTCATCGGGAAGTCGAACTTATAACCGTCGATAACGAACTGTCCAACATTTGTGTCATCGATCTTCTCGGCAACGAGTGTCTTTGCCTCATCCTGCCAGGGAGTCTTGTTCGCGTTACAGCCGGCAAATACGCCTACTGCCAGAACTGCCGCCATGACAGCAGCAATAAGTCTTACTTTTTTCATATAAATACCCTCCATTTACAAAACCTCACAATTGTAGCAAAGCGCCTATTTTGCCGCAACGAGATTTAATAATCGGAGGGGTTAGCGTTAAATATTATTAATGGATATTTCCCAAAAGCATTTTGCCCGGGATTCAAAAAGGCAGATTAATCTATTTAATCAAGAACAGTAACAAATCCCTGAAAAGATGATGTAATATCCGGAAACTCGAAAGTATCATCACAACCGGTTATTGCCATAGAAGTTACAGCCAATGTAGCAGCCAGAGCACATGCATAAAGAGGCTTCTTATAATCCTTCGGAGGTTCTATCTTCATTATCTTTTTAGGAGAACTGTCCATAATTAGCTATCCTCCGTCCATCATTCATCAAATTCAACAATAAAACCCTCGGTAAACATGCCATTAATGCTATCCATCGGATCTTCACAACCGGTCAACGCCATCGAAGAAACAGCTAAAGCTGCCGCAAGTGCGCACGCATAAAGAGGCTTCTTGTAATCCTTAGGGGGTTCAACCTTCATTATCTTTTTAGGTGAACTTTCCATAATTATCTATCCTCCGCTCTTATTCTGAATATTGAACCAGGCCGCCTGTAGCCAGGTCATTAATCTTGTCCATCGGATCCTCGCATCCGGTCATTGCCACAGAAGAAACAGCTATGGCTGCTGCAAGAGCGCATGCATAAAGAGGTTTCTTATAATCTTTGGAGTGTTCTACCTTCATTATCTTTTTAGGTGTGCTTTCCATAACTATACTGACCTCCAATCTGAATTGCTTTCGATAATTATACAATTCACTGGCAGCAAATGACAGAGAGCGCATGTTGTATTTTGAGACAATTTCCATTTGATTTGTTCTGCTAACATGGACCTTTCGTATCTTTCTTTTCGTTTTCGCGCAGAAAAAGATATTGTTTCCCCCAATAATATCTTTTTCGGATTATACGAATTAAAAAAGATATTCTGAGAGGCTTTTTATATCTTTTTCTTCAAATAATTGGCAAGAAAGATATAATCCTCTTCACGCGTTCTCTGTCAATCAGAAAAACCATGAAACCTCCGCTGAAAAAAGGGTTTTCTATATCTTTTTTCGTTGAAAAATCGAAAGAAAGATATTTCCACTCCAATTATTGTCTTTTTTAGAAATAATACAGAAAAAAGATACCATCCCGGCAAACAAACCAAACATTTCCCTCTTCATATCGATAGTCGACAGTTCCCATCCGATGTGTTGTTTAAGCATCGGATCAGGGCCGGATTAACCATATTTTCGGGCATCGGCAAATGGAATAATGGGGGCACAACCCCAAACACAAACGGAGGAAGAGACAGATGAAAAATACAGATACTTTAGAGATCAACGTTTTGACATTGGATCAGGTTACAGGCGGAACGGTAAACAAGAATCCCAATCCCGGTACAGGAGGATTCAACAAGGTACTTGACGAGCAGCTTAACGGCAAGAATTACGATGCGATCGCAACGCTGATCGTAAATGCCATCCAGCCACCGCCGCCGCGCGACAGAGCCGTAGACAACAGCGTTGACATCTACGACATCGACCTGGATTTCTGAATCAGAGGAGGTCCACATGACAAACGCAATTAACACCACTAAGGATTTAACAATGAGAGAACTGACACACGATGAGATCGGCACCGTATCAGGCGGCGGATTCTACGAATCAGCTTACGGTGATGAGAACCTGTACAGGGCAGGAATATCTTACGTAAACTGTGCGATCACACGCGACGAATACTGGATCGGCAGCACCCGCATCAGCAAGGACACCGCGATCGCCATGAGAGAGAGAAGCATGAAGATCTGGAAAGACAAATATTCCGAGAGCGGCGATCTCGTCGGCTTCATCAAGGAATGGCGCAAGATCCTGTTATACGAGTACAACATCTCTTGGGACGGCAAGTGCGGCGAATACAGCGTAGGCTTCTGACATACGGAACAGATAAGGAGAATCACCATGAATAATACAAGCATCAAGACAAAAGACATCGAGATGAAGGAGCTTAACAGCGAGCATCTCAATACCGTTGCAGGCGGCACATTCACTCCCAACACATATAGCAAGGCGATGTACCACGCAATAGGCATCAGCACAAAATACCAGTTCTTCTCCGGCGACGAATTCAGGTTCATGGGCCAGGGCATCACATATGATCAGGCAAATGAAATGGTAAAGCTCGCCAGGAAGGTTAAGGACATGATTAACAGCGGAGCCAGAGACAACAATGTCATCGGTTATTCCGAACCGGCGTTCATCAGGAGCTACAACTGCCAGCTCAAGCTCTATTATGGCCTGGTCTGGGACGGACAGCCGGGATACGATTACTGATTACTCAATAAAAATCAATAATCCTCAAACAAAAACACAGCCGGGTATATTCCCGGCTGTGTTTTTCATTCGCAGTATTGCGTGTCTGATTTAGTAATCTCATCATCTTCGCGGTCGGATTCTGAACCGTTTTTGTTGCTGCCGATCCCGCTGCATGCAGACAGCAGCACGGATGCTGCAATTACTCCTGCAATTACCTTCTTTTTCATATACCCTCCTTTAAAAGGCCGGCCATTGAAATGTCTTCTTGTTCATCAATAGTTATTGGCTGATCTAAATCATTATAAAGATATACTGTTCTCACTAATTCTGAACGTTTTGATTCAATATCAGATACAGAAGGAGACACCCAGAAATCATCACTTAAAAACTCCTCCAATTCAGGAACCAAATTAATCACACGGGGATTAAGTGCTTTCTCATCGAGAATATATTTAGCTAAAGTTCTTACAGCCCGCACATTAGATGGAACACGCTGAAGGTTTCCTTCTGACAGCAATGCATGTTCTATGTGATACATTTTCAGATTAAATGAATCTCTGTCACTTCCATCTCCCCATCCGCTCATGATTACCGGAATAACATGCTGCCTGATCTCACTGATCATTTCCGGAGTAAGACAATTCCAGGATTCTTCCTCAGCATACTTATCAATATATTCAATGTTATCTCCAACATTTAGCGTCGAACTGTATGCCTTAATTTTCTGCACTAAAGATTGAAGGAGATTCTTCAATTGCGCATAATATTGGAGGCACCAATCATCCGACTGAAAACGGGTATTCTGGAGTTGATACAGTATTTCAAGTCTAATGTTGAAAAGGCGTTGTGATAACGGTAATTCCTGTGGTTCTTTTTCCCTGTGTATTCCGACCGGACGACAAAAACCGCCGTCCTCTAATATTATGGTTTTTCCATTTTTCAGTTTTATTGATCCCGGTATCGGCATATCACGAATCGAAGTAAGTGACGGATCAGACTCCCTGTCAAGCAGATAATGGATTAAAAATCTGACAGTATCAAAATTAAAAAATGCATCTTGCTCACTGACAGAGGATATGCCTTGCATCGCTTGTTCACCATCTTCCCGAACAGAATCAAGCCTTTTAATGAAATCTATATCTCCTACATAAGATGCAAATACAGGATTCCAAAGCAATTCTTTGAGATCAACACCCTCAGGTTGTTCATAACCCTGTTTTTCAAAGACATACCTGACCGCATACACTAACCAATCTCTGCAGGCGATCACACGCTTACGAGGAAAATTCTCATCCTGTACATCGCAGAATTTATCAATCAAATATGCTTTATCCATTGTCATCACCTCGCCCAAAGGATGGAAATATTATAAATCAATTTCCCTGCAATGAATAAGGAGCATCCGTTTTGGATGCTCCTCATTACCAGGAAAATCTTATGTATTAAATGCAGTTTCTATATGGTGCCAATGTTTCAACCAGGCAGTCGCTGAAGAGGATCGTTTCAGAACCCTCCGGCATGCTTCCGATCTTTTTCTGCCATTCAGAACACAGATCCAGAACTCTCTGATCCAATACAACCGCTTCGTCACTTCTGCCCTGGCTGTTCAGATTATCTCTGATGCCGACATACTGATGTATTATCGCATCCGCGTCAGCCGCTTCGGCAGCATTTATCTTTCTGCCGCAGGCAACTTCCGGATTAAATTCTTTTATCTTGTCACTCATAAATACCGGCCTCCGATTTCAAAATAATTCTTCTACTAATATTTAACTATGCGGATAATAAGCATGAGTGAATGTGCAATAACCAAATTGTTAATTAAGTGTGCCCAATATAAGAATGCCCGGAATGTTCCGGACATTCATTTATCATGATTTAAGCTGTTGTCATGAGATAAATTATTGCATCATACAACACTGTCTCTTAACTGGTCGAAAGCCTTTCTGGCAACCTGCATCACTTTTGGATCAGGATCCTGGAACGCGAGCTTCTTTACATACTCCAGGCAGTGCTTTGCATTTATGGCTGCTGCGGATTCACAGGCAGCTGCTCTTACCATCGGAGATTTATCCCTGAGAAGAGGGATCAGGGCCATGCCTGCATCATAGGTCGGTATCATTCCGAGTGCTATTGCAGCAGTCATCCTGATATCATCATTCGGATTTGTTACGTACTTGATTATCGGATCAACTTTTTGCTTGGATCCGAGCTTTAAGATCTTGTCTTTTACGCCGTCTGAAAATGCCATGTTATTATCCCCCTTTCGGTATGTTTCTTTACTACTTACATTATAGGGAGGACAAATGTGACAGATGTCAATACGGCTTTAACTCTCTGTAAACTTTTCCTTAAATCCCACATTAATTCAGAGCCGTGGTTTATCATATAAACATCATTTTCTGATTTGGAGGTTTGGTCATGGAGAATAAGATGCGTCTTGTTACCCGAAGCGATTTTGACGGGTTGGTTTGTGCAATGATTTTGAGGGAACTTGAGATCATAGGCGACATCAAATTTGTTCACCCCAAGGATGTCCAGGATGGTAAGGTAGACATCACATCCAACGACATTACGACGAACCTTCCTTTCGATCCGAGAGTAGGCATCGCATTCGACCACCACGAGAGTGAACTTGCGCGCAACGACATCGATGCAATCCAGGATCAGTACATCTGCAGAGTTGCAAAGTCAGCAGCACGCGTCGTTTATGAGTACTACGGCGGTGCGGAAAACATCAAGAGCGTCAGTCCTGAGATGATGGATGCAGTCGACAAGGGCGACAGCGCAGACTTCACAGTAGACGAGATCTTACATCCTACAGGATGGGTTCTCATGGACTTCCTAATGGATGCTAGAACAGGTCTCGGTCGTTTCCATAATTTCAGGATTTCAAACTACGATCTCATGATGGAACTAATCGACTACTGCGTAAACCACAACATCGACCAGGTTCTCGAACTGCCGGACGTCAAGGAGCGTGTTGACCTGTATTTTGAGCAGCAGGAACTGTTCAAGCAGCAGCTCAGGGATGTCGTTGTAATTCACGACAAGGTTGCGGTAATCGACTTAAGACCTCTCGAGACGATCTATGCAGGAAACAGATTCATGGTGTATGCAATGTGGCCTGAGATCGAGATGAGCATCCACGTTGCATGGGGATTCAAAAAGCAGAATACGGCAGTCATGATCGGTAAGTCGATCATCAACAAGGCAGGAACGATGGACATCGGTGAGCTCTGCCTTGAATACGGCGGCGGCGGACATCCGAACGCTGGCACATGCCAGCTCGACAACGATAAGGTCGATGCGGAATTGCCGAACATCATCGCCATGCTCAATACACATATTTAATTCCCCGACTCCAAGTCCATCGGGGAAACAAAACTCACCTTTTTTCTGCAGGGGTTATCCGTCAGGGTAGCCCCTGTAAACGTTTGCAAGCGTAAGAATCCGCCTGCACAACCTCCAAATAATCTATTTCATATCCAAAATCGTGGTATTTGTGCCCTGCCAAAGTTTGGTTAAGTAACCAAAACAATCAAAAATACACCAATTTGTCCTTGTTTTAAAAACTTTTGACATTTATAATCGCCTTCGTCGGTTTCCCAAAAGGGCTTCTGGCGCAGTAATTCACATAAACGGAGGATCTATTCATGAATAGACAGGAATTAGTTGATGCAATGGCAGCAAAGGCTGGCATCTCCAAGACAGCAGCAGACGCAGCAGTTAAGGCTTTCATCGAGACAGTTGGTGATGAGCTCCAGAACGGCGGTAAGGTTCAGCTCGTAGGTTTCGGTACTTTCGAGACATCACAGAGAGCAGCTAGAACAGGCCGTAATCCTCAGACAGGCGCTGAGACAAAGATCGCTGCTTGCACAGCTCCTAAGTTCAAGGCTGGTAAGGCTCTTAAGGATCAGGTTAACTCTGCAAAGAAGAGCAAGAAGTAATTCTGATCTGTTAATACTGAATATTGGGTTAAAAAAGCAGGTGTCCGTATCGGGCACCTGTTTTTAATTTCTCAGCTCGTCTCGAAAACAAGCTCCACGGTTCTATCTTCATTATGCACCGTCAGAGTGTTTCCCGTGATCTCCGCAGTCATTCCCTTGCCTTTGGCGGGCACCAGAGAATACGTTCCGTCTTCATTTGGAACGACTTTGCCGGAATGATCATTCTGCAGGAGCGTGATCGTAAAATTCTCACCGTCATCGCATTTGAATTTTGGATTATCCTTGCTCATAAAAAGCTTTATCAAAAACGTCTCGTTCTTAATGTCCGTACTTTTGCCGTTTACCGTGTATGAGACGCAATCCCAGCTGGAAGTAATGAGCGTGTTCCCGGCAGCATCCGTCTTCCTGCCGCACGCGCAAAGCAGTGTCAGACACAGAACGATACAAAGAATCAGTGCAGTAATCTTTTTCATGTCACTCTCCTCTTCCCGGCAGTCCGGTCAATTCAAAACATCATATATGTCTTTATAATTTTTGCTGTTTGTCATGACTATAAACTTTCCGGATGAATCCACATATACATATCTGTATTGCAGCAGCGAATACGCGCCCTCAGGTCCGTTATAGTCGTCAACAATATATTCAAGTCCATGGTCTCTGGGAGTCAGCTGTCTGTGAAAATTATTCTTGCCGTATGCGTCTTCTTCATCGTACCACTTTTGGAATTCATCATATCTGATGACCCAATAAGAACATCCGTTGTACGACCCGGCAAGGCATCTTGTGGAATCATTTTCCCAATAAACATCAACGAGTTTATTGGTAACAAAAGTTTTCAGTTCTTCATATGTGGACGGTTCGGGATGTTCATCGAGTTCCTTCATCTGATTTACTGCAAGACCATAATAGCCATACAGATATTCATCCAGGATCTTATTGCCATCCCATCCGTAATCACACATGGTCTTATATGTGACAGGCATTTCCCTGACCACGTCGTTGAACGTCACTCCGGAAGGAAGATCATCTTCAGCAATGCGCGAACAATATTTTTGCAAAAGCCTGCCATCAATGACAACGAGTTCCCTGCTGTCAGAGACAGTTTTGTAATTGGCAGTTGATTTATTGACCAGCCCAACGATTTCTTCCCAATTATCAGGAAATGAACCATATCCGCACTTCTTTACGTGATCAGCAACACCTTTTTCCATATAGTCCAGTTCGATGATATAAGCCAGATCCGTTCTGTCTTCCTCACAATCAGGGAGCGCCTTAACCTTTTGAATCAGAGCCAAAGCGTCATCGCTTCTCAAGGCTGCTTTTGCATTACCCGAAGTTATCCAGCCCTCATCCAGCGTAAAGCTGTTCGTACCGGTTCTCGTTCCCGTAGCAGAAAGGAAATATATTCTTGTGATGCGGTCAGCGTCAGGGTCAAGCATTCGCACGCATCCGCACAGGCCGAGCAAAAGACTCATTATCAAAACAACGCATACTGTCTTAATATCTGTTTTCATTCCGTTACCGTGTCCCGAACCATTTCTCCTGCCGGACAGGCTATTTATTTGCATCTTCAGAAACACGGTGAACGCCGCTTACTGTTCCCGACTCGAAAGAAATTACTTCCAGGGAAGATCCGCAGTTCAGACATGATTTGATTGCAGATGAAGCCGGAGCGCCGCAGTTCGGACAGGAATTGTGATACCACTTTTTGCTCAAGGTATCCTTTATTTCTTCCTCGGTCTTTGTCCTCGCTTCGTATGCATCAATGTCATTGACGATTCTCTCGGCGCACTTATGCAAAATGTTGTCCTTTGCATGTTTAATTATCTCGGTCGCAATGGCGCAAAGGAGCGTAATTATCGAAGGAAGATAAAATACCAGTTCGTCTATGAACCAGAAGGCTATGTCGGTCATGATCATCCGCTCGAAATACGGAATGACTGCTTCATAGAAAAAGAACGTGCTGGCAAAAGATAACAATCCGATAACCAGCCACATAAACGGATTGATCCAAAGGATCTTCGGAGTCCTGTTCATGGTCTCTTTTACTTTTCGAGCGTTCTCGACGCCGTATTCAGGATCAGAGAAAGAAATGCGGTATTCGTTTGTATACTTTCCTACCGAGGAGCGCTTATCGCCCTTCCTGTGGGCCATTGCCAAACCGTTCCATACCTTGCCCTGAATGGCAGGATAATCGCCTTTATACTTTCGCAATTGGATAAGATCGAAAGTACGGTCAAAGTCCCTGAGTCCGAAAAAGAATATAAAACCGCTCAATATGAACATGCCCAGATTCACGAGATTTAATCCCGGAACGGCACCGTCAGCTATGGCCATCAGGAAAGAAATGAGAAGGTACGCGCCGCCGAGTATCAGAAAGAAGACGATCTCTCCCAGGAAGTAGCCGCCACCCCCTCCGGAGGAGCCACCGCCGGAGTAACCGCCACCTGAATAGTGACCGCCTCCGCTGAAGCCGCCGCCTCCGCTGTAGTGACCACCGCCACCACCGAAGTGTCCTCCGCCGCTGTGATGTCCGCCGGAATGTGAACTGCCGCCGTGATGTCCGCCTCTTGCCATCTCTGATCCCCTCTTAAATCCCCAAATACCAACAGGTCAAAAAACGTTGACTTACCTATTTATTATACCAAATGCAGTTTTGAAGATTTAAGACAGTTGCTTAACAAAGCACGTTACTTGAAATACGACTTTGCAAGGGTAACCACGCCCCAGAGATTCTCATTGGAATAGCAGTATCCGCCATAAAGGTGCACACTGCCGGAACCGTCAGCCGGATAGTATGTAAAACCGTAAGTCTCACCGTCATCGACAAGTTCAGAATAACCCTTATAGGTGTCATTCTTATAGGCATCTTCTGCGAATTCATAGAAAGCATGGAAATCGTCAGGACTTAATGCAACACTGCCAACCTCTACGTCACCTGATGTCATGTAATGAATTGTTTTTGTGATGGTTCCGTTCCAGTCAATAGTATAAGTCGTGCCGAGAGCCCTGTCGTCGTTGCCATAATCGATTGGACCTTCTACCGTGGAATTAATTTCGAGCATCGGCCCCTTGCCGGACTGGCGGTCATCATTTACGGGAACGGAATATCTGTCCCACAGATAGTAATCGTAGACAAGGCCCTTATTCTCGTATATCAGGTCCAATAATTCATCAGCCGTTTCTTTGTTGAGCGTGCTGACCAGATCATTTATGGCAGGACCTTGGACATAAGCATAAATTTCCATCGCATCGTGGATCTCGAACAGCTCATCCGGAATGGCATAGAAAAAGACATCAAAATACTCTTTTCCGGACATCAATTCTGCCATCGCATTTATAATGTTTTCAGTATATTCCGATTCCCTGACATATACCCTGATGCTGATCTTGTAGTAGTACTTGTGATACTCAGCGTTCTGCCATTCATTCTTCGTTGCCGTAACGTATTCGTCGTATGAATGGATCTCATTAGTCTTCAGAGGAACGGATGCCAGCTCCGACATTTTCAGGCCGTCGTAAATAACAATGCTCTCAGAAAAGCAGTAAGTTATCTTATCTTTGATATGCTTCACGCACTCATCTGCATAGTAGTAATTAACATATGTATCGGTCTTTACATTGCCCCAGAAATCACATGTGCCCCGGAAGGATACTTTCTCGTTTGTCATTGCTGAGAATTCATCGCCGTCCAGCTTGATGCCGCTTTGCGGATCGATCGTCAGTCCGTATTTATACTTGAGCTGCGACTCTATAGTCTGCACCCTGTACATATCCGAATGTAAAACCCAAACTGCAATTCCCGCGACCGCTATTACAAGCAGCACGATGCACAGTATTATTTCAGCCAGCCTTTTTCCGTTCATACAAATAACCCCTCTGCTTAAGACATAATAACCCTATTATGTTTTCCTGTACTATATACAGTCGAAAGGGGATATTTGTTGCAGACTTATCCTCTGGCGTTTAATTCATACCAGCCGGTAGCGCCCTTCTGTGTCTTGGTATCAGACAGATAGAGATAGTATTCATGCTTCGGCAGATGAGCCTTGTAATCCCAATAAAGATCAAAGGCATTTTTTTCCTTGAGATTAACATCGCGCTGAATGTCTTTTACGTCATCAATTGAGATAATGTGAGCTTCAACTCTCATTCTGTTATCTCCATATGCTTTCTCGATGATCCTCTCAATGGACTTATGGTCATCTACGTCCTCGACCGCGATCACGCAGCTAATCTCCAATTCCCAGTCTTCCAGGATGTCCTCGAAATCCATCTTATTGATCTTCGTCTCCGGGATAGCCGTGTACTTGTTACCGTGATCATAGTCCTCATAAATCTTGCAATAAGATGCAAGCACTGCACCCGGGAAACAGTCGTCGATCGAGTCTTCAAGGTATTCAACGACGTCTTCGTAATAGTAAACATAGTTGGCATCGGTCATTAATACGCCATTCTCGTTAGTAACATAAACCGTATCAACCTTGTTACCCTTAACCTCGTCCCACTCATAAACATATTCGTAATAGGTAGGAATTCCGACAAAGCCTAGTCTCATAAGATCGCTGCGGGGCTCAATGCTCTTCAGTTTGAAGTTTCCTCCGAACTCATCCTCGAGCATCTCCTCGATCTCGTCACCCTGGTTCTTATTGCCCGGCATGCATGAAGTAAGTGAGAATACTGTGCATGTTGTAAGTATCAGTGCCGTTGCTTTTATCATTGCAGTTTTCATATATTTCTCCGCCTTGTAGTATTTATGGTAAATTGTACCATAAATATACCTGAAGATACTTTGATTGTCAAACTAATTTTGAGCAAAGGTGTGGCAGATGGCTTGTGGTTGACACTCACGCGTGTGACAGGTCAGGAAAATAGAGTCTATCTCTTTCTATTGCTTCGAGCTGCGCGCCTCTGTAGAACAGCCTGTAATCCTCCCCGCCATCAAAAACTTCAGAGGTGCAAAGAGGAATGTCTTCTTCAAGAGGAACAAATCCGAGTCTCAGTTTATTGTTCTTAATAGTGAGGCGTCCGATGACGTCGGCCAGAGGTATTTTCTTGTTGGATAAAACCGACTGGAGCACCGTGCAGTCATCCTGATCCGTAACGATAAAGCAATCGATGTCTTCAGCATATGAAACATTATCCAGCCCGGCCGTGTAGAACACCTGGAGGCCGAACTTATTGATCTGCTCGAGAGAAGATACCGGATAGCTTTTGCGCACCAGTTCCAGATATCTGTTCTTAACATCATCACCCATATTCTTAACGGGCATGAATCTCTTGCCGGATGAGCTGCGGCAGTACTCGTCTTTTACGAAATACCTGTACTGATTCATTGTGCGGAAACCAATCTTCTCATAGAAACCGCAGGCATTCATATTGCCAAACAGGTATATGCCGTCACATTGGTCCTCATATTCGCCTATGACATATTCCATGAGTTTTGCCGCGAGACCTTGCTTTCGATGTGATTCATCGGTCATGACGGTGCCTATCTGGATGTAATGCTTCTCGACGCCCTTCTGCGTGAAATGCATGCGGTTCGCGGAAACATTCGAAAGCATTTTGCCGTTTTCAACGAATGAATACGGAATGTAATCGCCTTCGAAATACCCGCCGTTGACCCAGCCGTCAAAATCAAAACCGAAGGTCTTGCGCGTCAATTCATTTAGCATCTGACGCGAAGTGTTGTCAGTCATGTAATTGCTTATCAGTTGAATAGATTCCATGTTATCTCCTGAGTTATAAAGCTGAGCGGAAAGTTTTGGGAATGACGCTTCATATCTTATTTTTTCATTTTTCAAGATTTAAGATAAAGCAGAGCTTTTCAGTATCTTTTTCGAGCTGTCAGAGCGAAAAAAGATACGCCGCACTGTATCACTTACAATCCCTTCACCGTCTCAACGAATCCGGCAATCATCTGATCCTTCTCTTCGGAGGGCTTATCCTTCGGGTCGACCAGGCTCAGCTGAGCGACCAGGGAATCGGCTTTGGCAGCCTCTTTGAGAGCAGCGATGCACTTGGTCGAATCGCCACCAGCCGAAGTGGTGATTACCGCAATCTTTTTGCCTGTCAGATCGTTGTCTTCAAGAAAAGTCCTGAGCGGCGGAGTAAAGCCGCTGGCCCAGACCGGAGTCGCGAGAATGACGAGATCGTAATCGGAGGCCTTGAACTGATAAGGCTGCAGTTCAGGCTTCTTCTTGAAAGTAACGGCCGAACCGCCCCAGATGAACTTGATCATGCCCTTGTCAGGATATGCCTTAACGGGAACGAGTTCGATCAGGTCCGCGCCGGTCTCTGATGCTACTTTCTCAGCAACATATCTGATGTTTCCCTGGAGTGAATAGTAAACGATTGCAGTCTTCATCTTATGCCTCCTTTAGCGGATCTGCTTGAGCATTTTTCTGGCCTGGGCGCACCACTTCAGATATGCACCGTATGTCTCGATTCCAAACATCACGGTCAGCAGAAAATAAATATGGTCTTCGTTGTCTCCGGCCTTCTCAAGATTCTCTTTGTACATCTTCAGAAGTTCGAGATCTCCCTTCACCTTCTGCTCGAAAGCATCGATGTTCCGCAAAGTAATTTCCGGACCCTGCACGCCTCCGAAATAGAGCTTCAGCAAGGTCTCATACTTGAGCTCGTTGGAAGCCTGCTCGCTGCTGATCCATGACTTCAGAACTTCAATACCGGAGTCAGTAATGTGATAGTAGATCTTCTCGCGGTTGCCCGATTCTTCAGCTTTGTATTTGGTGATCTGGCCTGCTCCCTCCATCGCATTCAGTGCGGGATAGATGCTGCCAAAGCTCCCCTTCCAAAAGAAGTTGATGGCGCCGTCGATGTGCTTTTTGATGTCGTAACCGGTCAGGTCCTCATGAGATAAGAGGCCCAATATTACCAGATCAATCTTTCTGTCTTTTGCCATAAATCAGACTCCATTTCGTGCATATCAAGTAGATATATCATTTTGATATATTATGGAGTCAACAGTTTTATATGTCAAGGCAAGTATTTGAATTCGCGGAAGAAATAAGTCTACCCCTTACCTTCCAATCACCGTATTGATCTCGTCAGCAGTAGAAAACCTTCCGATGAATTCATCAGACTCAATATCGCAGCCGTTCTCGTAATAAACATAAAACTCATCGTCGAGATAGAAGATCAGGTAATCGTCAAGACCGAAACTATATCTATACATCCTGCCGTTCTCATAAGAAGATACCTCTTCCCAATGTTTGTATGCCGCTTTGTCACTCAGCACGGAATAGCCAATCTGCTCCGTGTTTTTCATGGACTCAAACATTGGTACGTCAACATATCCGGCCTTTCCGCCGTTGACTTTGTATACGCTGGCGGAATCAACCTCCATGACCTGGCCGTCTTCGAGTTCGAATCCGATGGGTTTGTTCTCAAACTGCATGTTGATGAGCGGCTTCCAGGAATTTAATTCCGCGTATCTTGAATATGCATAATAGACATCGCCGATGCGCATGACATAAAACGATACGCAGCCTGTATTGCTGTATTCAATGGTGTGGTCCGCATCATCATCAAGATAGGCTGCCGCAGCCATCACCGTGTCGTACGTGCAGAGCAGATTGACCTGATTATCGTACAGTCTGTATTTGTTCAGGGAATCCCTGACGATAAGATAATTCCTGTCATCTTTGACGATCAGTCTCGCGCCGAAGAATGCGCCTTCTCCGGCATCGTAGAGTTCGAGAATCCTGCAGTCCGCAACTTCATCGAGAGTAAGACGTCTCTCGTCTTTGATTTTCCTTACCTTAAAGTTTCCCCAGTAACCGGCAATTCCGCCGTAAGCCAGATCGACGTCAGCCTCAACGTGAACGAATTCAGCATCTTCCGTCTCGAAAGGCAGCCCGCCGCATAATTTCGCCCAGGCATGCCCGCCGTCAACACAGTAATAGTAGCAGGCGCCGCACTTATAGAGAGTAAAGCTCACCGTGCCGCCGTCGAAATACTTCAGCTGGTCCGGGTAATCGAATTCGATCCGAGTAATTCTCGTGTTGGTATTACTGTTTCCGGAAGACCGGTCTGAATTCCCGTCTGTAGGATTTTGCGCGTTCAGAGAACATGCGCAGCCAAACATGACCGCAGACGCCAACATAACTGAAACAACTTTTTTCATGTGTTCCCCCTAAATTTCCGCACACAGAATTACCCTACCATCCTAAATACAGATGGCAGACTGAAAAAGTTGCACTTTCGAGCGGAAAAATTACTTAAACGAGATAAGGCTCAGCAATCTTAAAAGTTACCGTAACCGCATCACCGGAGAACATGCTGCTTATCTCGTCTTTGGTAAGATCGAGCCTGCCGAGCTTGTCAAAATAACCGGAACCGTTCTGTGTGAAAACAGATAATTCCGTATGAGACTCAATGACTATGTCGCCCGTGGAAACAATGATGTTTGTTGCTTCACCGGCATTTATGGATTGTCCGAGAGAGCCTGTAATTCTGTCTTTGCCGGACTCAGATATTTCGACGGTCAGACCGTCAGGAAATTCATTTCTGATACGGTATTTGAGCTGGTCGACGATCTTGGCATTCTCCCAGATGACAGGCACTTCCGCACCGTTGACATACATGACGATCACGGGCGTGAAATAATCAGTTACGAGATCCACCATCTCCATAAGCATCTTGTTGGAATAGCAGTATCCGCCATAAAGGCTCGTGCCTTTACTGCCATCCGGATAGTAAGTAAAACAATATTCGGAACCGTCGACGATACCCGTCTCGATATAAGTTTTGAAGGTCTTATTCTTATAAGCATCTTCTGCGAAATTATATATCTTCAGATAATCTTCGGAATTAACCGTGGTCCTTCCGCTGACTTTGTTGCCCGATACGGCGTGGTGGTCCGTTCTCGTAACCGAACCATCCCAATAAACTGAATACGTTACATCCATAATGCGGTCATCATCTGACCAGTCAATGGGGCCGTTGTATATTGCCTGCACATCGAACATTAATCCTTCACGAGACTGGAGTTTACTGATATCGATATCGGAAGCCTTACTGCCGCAACCGGTAATTCCAAGGCCAAGAGAGCATGCCAAGGAGACGATCATCAAGTTCGTGAGAAATGCAGTCAAACCCTTCTTCATAACAGTAACCCCCTCTTCGCGGCCGTGCACTGCGAGAATAATCCGGCCGCTGATACCATAAATACAGATAAGCGAAAGGATATGTTGCAGTTACCGTCTCAGCCGATATCCAGGTATTCCCTGTAGCTGCCGTAATAATCCAGTTCCTTGTCTTTGAGAGGCATCTTCCCCAATATCTTATCAACTATCTTCATTGAACCTTCATCATCAACGCAGTATCCGATAAATGAATCCGGAGCCTTGCGAAGTTCACCGCCCTCCTCATTTGAGAGGCCGAACAGATGGCGCGAATTGCCTTCCGCTGCTTCATCGCGGCCATAGAGCACGACCATCTGCGTGTCAGGAAAATCCGCATAATCGTATTGCGGCATGCTGATGAAATCCCACTCTGCATCTTCTGGGATCTGCTCCAACAGAGCTTTCAGTTCAGTCATTTCTTCGGGAGTAAACAGCGTGCCTTCGACCTTGTATTCAGACAGCTCCGTGATCATCATTCCGGTACTGACAAGACTCTTATTATAGCTGGGACCATCATACAGTTGTTTGAATTCCATGCTGGTGTATGTTCCTTCCGGCGCAACGGTGAAATACTCGCCGTCCTCATTTATAAACAGCGAGAAAGTCGCGTTGGCGTCGGAATAATCCATTTTACTGAAAACGAACATTATGGGAGCGGTGCTCGTCTTTTTGGGAGAACATCCTGCAAAGCAGATCGTCAGGCACAGCGCCATGAGCAGGGATAATAACTTTCGAGAGTTCATAAAGCCGCAAATCCCTTATTTGTCAGTGTGATACGACAGCATGTAATACTCGCCGTTCTGGCCGACGTTAACGACTGCTGTGCCGGATATGACTTTGGCGAGCGTCGTGTCAGATGCGGCCTGATCGCCGGTCAGCCTGTAGTATTCCCTGAGGCCGTCCGAATCGATCTGGGAATATGTATCCATGTCGATGGCATAGATCGTGAATTTCAAAGTTATCGTTCCGTCAAAATTGTTTATGGCCGAATCAACGATGGCGACCAGATTATGTGACTCGCCGTCAGCAGCCTCGTACCAGATCTTTGCATCCTCATAGTAAGGGCCAGAAGCGTGATCTCCGTGTGAATCCGGAGGTGCCTGAAGACCCTCCAGGCCTACATCAGACATGAATATTCCGATGTGCTTAATGACAACGTCATGTGCCTCTTCGAAAGAAAAAGTCTCGTAAGTTACTTCGCCCTTTGTCTCATAGCTTATGGAATCAGAAGAGTTGATCTTCAAAAACATGTGGACAAAATCCAATAGCTGCGCAACGCTTGCGTCCTGCCAGTCGAAATCGGTTATGAACTGCTCGGCAAAATTCGAAACAATGATATTCGCATATTCCTGTTGGCCGGGATCAAAATTTATGATCTCAATTTCCGTAGCATCCGGAGATTCTGAAGATGCAGCAGTGGTCACTTCAGTTTCCGTGGTTTGTGAAGCATCTGTTTCAGGAACGGCAGAGGTTGTTACTACCGGATCACCACTGGTGCATGCGGCACAGCCTAAAATGACCGACACAATTACGGTACCTGCCACGAACCTCTTTATCGTCTGCATATGAATTCCCCCATAATCACTTCAGCAAAAACGAAAAGTCTGCCTGGAAAAACCAGACAGACTAATTATATCAAACTAATTTAATCGCTCAGGAAACAAAGTCATTACAAATCTGTTATCGTTGCCCGTCAGTAACCCATGAGCGCAAATATGAAAATGGAGAGATAAACTCCGTTGCAGGTCACGAACACGGCAGCAATTGCAATCAGGATCCTCAATATGACATGCAGCCATTTTCTCTTCTCAGGCAGCGGCCAGTGAAACAGATAACATATCAGGCTAAGCACAAACAGCGCACCGAAGATCATGGTCAGCCAGACAATGACACCCATTGCATTCCAAAAAGATTTTGAATACGCACCAATGTCAGTACTGCCTCTGGGAAATAAAAAATAAACCAGCCAGCAGAACCCGATGCCTGCAAGACTGATAACCGGCACTCTGGTGCAGAAGAAATTCCAAAAGCGGAGCCAGACAGTTTTCATTTTGCTTTTTGATTCAGTCATTCCAATCCCCATCCCTTATCAACTAAATCAGCTGTTAAAAAAATACTCGTTAACGAATTTGACGATCTCCTCAACATTATTCATGACGAACCCCTTGAAAGATGATTCCGTATCAGAGTACTCCACCGTATTGGTTTCCTTATCGTAAACGCGCCATTTTCCGTTCA
>Ga0265298_10003787_pt1 | contig 19742 bp, 18 predicted proteins | sample AusTroGonzalo_MG_3_FD_193486 | JGI IMG/M metagenome (GOLD analysis project Ga0265298, IMG submission 193486) | Bovine rumen microbial communities from tropical cattle in Woodstock, Queensland, Australia - Gonzalo_01 | ecosystem: Host-associated > Mammals > Digestive system > Stomach > Rumen ... | reverse complement strand
GCCGAAGACATCTGCGCCAACGTGGACCTTTATTCGGGCTTCGTCTACGAAATGCTCGGAATACCCAGGGACCTTTACACTCCGCTCTTCGCTGTTGCGCGCTGCGTAAGCTGGTGCGCCCACCGAATGGAGGAACTGATAAATCAGGGACCGATTATCCGTCCCGCATACAAGCCAATCTATCGTCCGAAGGAATATGTCAACCTTAAAGATCGTTGAAGGCGGGGTATGCTCCGCAAAGGGCTTTCGCGCCGCCGGAGTCGGTGCCGCGATAAAGTATGCCGGGCGCAATGACGTCGCTCTTGTCGTTGCCGACGAACCGTGCGCTGCGGCTGCGGTGTTCACAACCAACAAGGTTGCGGCGGCGCCCGTGCTGTACGACCGTGAGGTCGTCAAGGGCGGCCGCATACAGGCCATCCTCGCGAACTCCGGCTGCGCAAACGCCTGTACGGGCGAGGCCGGTCTCAAGGATGCTGAACTTTCGGCTCTCGCCACCGCTGGCGAGCTGGGCGTGGATCCGCGCCATGTGCTGGTCGCTTCGACCGGTGTGATAGGACGCCGGCTGCCGGTTGACAGGCTTCTCGCCGGAATGAGGGATGCCGCTTCATCCCTGGGCAGGACGGCGGAGCACGGATTTGCGGTCGCTAAGGCCGTAATGACGACAGACACCAAGCCAAAGCAGGCTTGCGCGACAGTTGCGATCGGCGGTCGGAAGGTTACGGTCGGAGGTTGCGCCAAGGGTTCGGGGATGATCGAGCCGAACATGGCTACCATGCTTGGCTTCATAACGACGGACGCGGCAATAAGTCCTGCGATGCTTCGCAGGGCATTGGGGCTTGCGATAGCGAAGAGCTTCAACAGGCTTGTCGTGGACGGCGACGAGTCGACGAACGATTCAGTCTTTCTTTTGGCGTCCGGCAAGGCTGGCAATGCGGCGATAACGCGCGGTGGCGAAGACTTCAACACGTTCCGTTCCGCGCTTGAGGCCGTATGCATTTCCCTCGCCAGACAGATGGCGAAGGATGGCGAGGGTGCGACGAAGTTCGTTACGGTGACCGTCAGGGGCGCAAGGAGCGAAGCGGACGCAGCTCGTGCCGCGCGGTCGGTCGCAAAGTCTCCGCTTGCCAAGACAAGCTGGTTCGGGCGCGATCCGAACTGGGGCAGGGTGCTTGCGGCAGTGGGATACTCCGGCGCTGATGTGGTCGACATGAAGGCGGAGGTCTTCTATGACGGCGAATGGGCGTTCAGGCGCGGCGAGGTTGCCGACGAATCGCAGTTGAAGCGTCTTGCCAAGGTTCTTGAGAAGGACGAGTTCGAGGTCGTCGTAGACCTCCATCTTGGAAAAGGCGAGAGCTCGATCTACACTTGCGACCTTTCGCTCGATTATGTGCACATCAACGCCGACTATACGACTTGAAAGGATATGGCAGAATGAAAAAGGCAATTAACGTATTTGCGTTGCTATCCGCATGTATGTCGACATTAGCCGTCGATGCGGAGACTGTTGTCGACATAAGCGGAGCCGGCGCGGCGAAGCAGTCTGTGTCCATAAACGTCACGGATGCGGAGTTCGCGAAGTGCCTGAAGAAGAATCTTGAGCTTTCTGGGCTGTTCGTCGTGCAGGGGTCGGGAGCGATCAAGGTTACGGGAACCCCCGGCGAGGCGGTGCGCGCGGACGGAATGGGCAAAGTGGTCACGTCCAATGCCGCTGTTTCGGACGCAAAGAGCTCGCGAATGGCGGCCCGCAAGCTGTCGGATGCGATGTGCGAGGCGTTCGGACAGCAGAAGGGCTTCGCCTGCGACAAGGTGGCGTTCATAAACCGCAAGGGAAGCAGCAATGCAGAACTTTGCATGGCGTATCCAGACGGATACGACATACGCCAGCTTACGAGCGACTCCAAGGCGGCGCTTGGTCCGCGCTGGAAGGACGAGGGCACGATCTACTACATCGGCTACCTCAACGGTGGACAGCAGATATACGAGATAGATGTCGCAACCGGCAAGCGCAAGCAAGTCTGGAACATCCGAGGCGTCTCTTCGCCTGCCGCTGTGTCGCCGGACGGGACGAGGGTTGCGATAGTGGCGTCATTCCAGGGCAATCCGGATCTTTATGTGTTGTCCGGCGGACGTTTCACGCGCCTGACGAATACGCCGAACGCCAGCGAGGGCTGTCCTTCGTGGAGCCCGGACGGCAGCAGGATCGTCTATGTGTCTGACGAGTCTCGCCGCCAGCACCTCTACATCGTGGATGTCGCGACAAAGGCATCGAGGCGCCTAACGTCGAAGGGACGGGACAATGTCGAGCCCGACTGGGGCAAGGACGGCAGGATCGCCTACATAACGAAGCGCGGGGGATCTCAGATCGCCGTGATCGATCCCGCCGAGGGCGAATCGTCGACAAGGCTGATCACCGAGCCTGGCAACTGGGAGCACCCAAGCTGGTCGCGTGACATGCGCCATGTGGTCGTATCGCGCGACAAGGCGCTCTTCGTCGTTGACACCGAACCGGACGGCGACAAGCCTCGCCAGATGTTTCATGCCGACGGAAACTGGATCGATCCAACCTGGAGCAAATGACATGTCAGAAACGAAGATAGACGTAGCTTACGTCTCGAACCTCGCCAGACTCGAGCTGACAGACGAAGAGAAGGCGATCTTCCAGCCTCAGCTGGAGGGTATAGTAAAGTATGTGGAAAAGATTTCCGAGGTTGATGTCGCAGGCGTCGAGCCGATGATGCACGGGCGTCCTCTGGTGAACGCATTCAGGGAGGATGTCGTTCGTCCCTCGCTGGATCGCGAGGCCGCGCTCGCCAACGCGCCGGCGCGTGTCGGCGACGAATTCCTGCTGCCGAAGATTGTCGAAGGAGCGGAGAGCTGAGATGGAACTTTACGAACTGGGAATAAAGGATGCGCAGACAGGACTCGCCAAGGGCGATTTCTCTTCTGCAGACATTGTCCGCTCCATAATCGACCGCGTCCATGCCGTCAACGACAAGGTGGGCGCCTACCTGACCTTCGATGAGGCTGGTGCGATTGCGCTTGCGGAGGCCAATCCGAAGGCTGTGCCTATTGCCATAAAGGATTTGATAAACGTGGCGGGCCAGCCTTGCACCTGCGGCTCGAAGATTCTGAAGGGCTATGTCTCGCCGTATGACGCTACGGTGGTAAAGAACCTCAAGGCAAACGGGTTCATCCCGGCGGGCCGCGTGAACATGGACGAGTTCGCAATGGGTTCGTCGACCGAGAATTCCGCACTTGGCGTTACGCGCAATCCGTACGACCTTGGGCGTGTGCCGGGCGGTTCGTCCGGCGGTAGCGCGGCGGCGGTCGGCGGAAACATGTGCATTGCTGCGCTTGGCACGGATACTGGCGGATCGATACGTCAGCCGGCCAGCTTCTGCAATTGCGTGGGTGTGAAGCCCAGCTACGGACGCGTCAGCCGCTTTGGCGTTACGGCGTTTGCGAGTTCGCTGGATCAGGTAGGCCCTATGACGAAGACGGTCGAGGATTCCGCGATCCTTCTCAAGGCGCTCGCCGGTCACGACGAGATGGATGGCACCACGCCACACGATCCCGTCCCGGACTATGTGGCGCAGCTTGAGGGTGCGTCTATGAAGGGCGTCAGGATCGGGTTGCCGAAGGAATACTTCGATGTCGCAGGCCTTGATCCGGAGGTGAGGCGAATCACCGAGGATGCGGTCAGGCGTTGCACCGAGGCTGGCGCGGAGATCGTCGAGGTTTCGCTGCCGCATACCGAGTATGCGATGGCCGTCTACTATATCATTGCCCCCGCCGAGGCCAGTGCGAATCTGGCTCGCTTCGATGGAGTGCGCTACGGCCACCGCTCCGGAAAGGCCACGGATGTGCTATCCCTCTACATGAAATCCCGTGCCGAGGGATTTGGCCCTGAGGTCAAGCGCAGGATAATAATGGGCACGTACGTGCTTTCAAGCGGATACTACGACGCCTACTACGGACGCGCCCAGAAGGTGCGCACTCTGATCAAGCGCGATTTCGACGATGTGTTCGGAAGGGTGGATGCGTTGCTTACGCCTTGCGCTCCGACTCCAGCGTTCAGGCTTGGCGAACTGCAGGATCCGCTTACGATGTATCTCAACGATCTCTTTACGATACCGTCTGCGCTTGCTGGTGTCTGTGCTGCGTCTGTTCCGTCCGGCGAGACCTCGTCAGGCTTGCCGGTGGGGGTGCAGTTCATCTGCGGAGGATTCGAGGAGACCAAGCTTCTCCGGGTCTGCAAGGCGTTCGAGGACATAACCGGATTGGTGAAATGCCGACGCGCGATCTAGCGCATGGGCGAAAATGCAACTACAAGGAGCAACGAAATGAAGGCAACGATAGAGACGACCCTCGGCACGATCACCATCGCGCTTGATGAAGCGAAGGCGCCGGCGACGGTCGCGAACTTTGCGCAGTATGCGCGCGACGGTCACTACGACGGCACGATCTTCCACCGCGTTATAGACGGATTCATGATCCAGGGCGGCGGCTTCACGAAGGAAATGAACCAGAAGCCGACGCGCGAACCCATACGCAACGAGGCGGTCAACGGGCTTAAGAACAAGCGCGGCACGATAGCCATGGCTCGTACGATGGTCGTCGATTCCGCAACAAGCCAGTTCTTCATAAACCTTGTGGACAACGACTTCCTCGACTTTTCCTCACCTACGCCGCAGGGTTACGGATATGCGGTGTTTGGCGAGGTTGTCGACGGCATGTCGGTGGTCGATGCGATAGCAAAAGTGAAGACGGGTTTCTTCGGTCCGCACCAGAACGTGCCTGACACGCCGGTGATCATAAGGAAGATTACCGTCTGCTGACACTTGCAAAATTCAGAAAAATACCGTATACTTATCACCAAACACAGGAGTCTACCATGAAGAAACTTCTCGCACTCGCCGTCGTTGCCGCACTCGCGGCCACATCAATCGCTGCGGAACAGGCCGCTGAACAGCCTGCCGAACAGCCCGAGCTTCAGCAGTCCGCGATATGGCCTGCCGTATTTGCGTTTTGCGAGTGGCCGGCTTCACCTGATGTTATCGGTCTGCGTCTTACGCTTCCCTATTCCTCGAGGCAGGAGACCGTAACCGGTTTCGACCTTGGCCTCTGGGGTCGCTGCAAGGACTTTGAAGGTCTTCAGCTCAACCTTCTGCGCAATGACGTGAAGGACACTCTCGGCGGCATTCAGATCGGGTGCTACAATACGGCGGCTCGCGCCGACCAGTTCGCCGTAGAGGTTGGTCTCATGAACGAGACGCAGGGTTTCCGCGGCTTGCAGTTCGGTATTATCAACGTTACCGGCGATGGCGAAGGGTTCCAGTTCGGCCTCATCAATCGCGCCGAGACGCTTTACGGTTTTCAGCTCGGTCTCATCAACGTGATTCGCGCTGCCGAGATGCCGGTGCTTCCGATAGCCAACATTGGCTTCTGATAGGCTGAATGAACATACGACCGTTTGCGGCAGTTAGGCCAAACACGGAGGACGCGGCGTCTGTCGCGTCCGTTCCTTATGATGTGGTGGATACGGCGGAGGCTAGACGGCTCGCCGACGGCAACCCAAAGAGTTTTCTTCACGTATCGCGTCCCGAGATAGATCTTGCGCCCGGTACCGATTGCTCGTCTCCCGAGGCGTACGCACAGGCAAAGCGCGCTCTTGACGGTCTTGTTGCGGACGGTGTCCTTGTAAAGGACCCCGAGCCGAAGTTCTACGCCTATAGGCAGACCATGGGCGGGCATTCCCAAACGGGAATAGTAGCTACATTCGACACTAAGGACTATCTGTCTGGCGTCTTGAAGCAGCATGAGAAGACGCGTCGCGACAAGGAGGACGACCGCACACGTCACATAGAGACGCTTTTGGCCCATACCGGTCCCGCCTTTCTGATGTACCGCGACGATCCGGCGATCGACATGATCGTATTCGATGCCTGTCGGCGAGAGCCAATCTACGATTTTGTTGCGCCGGATGGCGTAGGACACACGGTTTGGGAGATCGCATCCGCATCAAACTGCATGGCCGACGAACTGCAGGAGCTCTTCGCCCGCATATCTGTCGCATATATAGCCGATGGACATCATCGCAGTGCCGCCGCCGCGCGCTATGCCGCAGCACGCGATTTCGAGGGCGAGTCGCGTTGGTTCCTGGCGGTGGCGTTTCCGGCAAGCCAGCTCAGGATATTTTCCTACAACAGGCTTGTCTCTGATCTGAACGGGCTGTCGGAAGAGGACTTCTTGCGGCGTGTAGAGGAAAGTTTCTCTGTCGGTGTAAAGGGTGAGCGCAATTGCAGGATGTACCTTCGCGGCAGATGGATTGACCTCTCCTGGTCGATTCCTGCAGGTGCCGACGCGGTCTCTTCGCTGGATGTTGCGTACTTGCAGGAGCGTTTGCTTGCGCCTGTTCTCGGCATAGGCGATCCGCGCACCGATTCCAGGATTTCGTTCATGGGTGGAATCCGCGGCGACGAGGCGCTTGCCGCCAAGGTTGATTCAGGTGAAAACGCCGTGGCTTTCGCCATGGAGCCTGTGACGGTGGATGAGATAATGGATATTGCAGACTCGGGTGCGACAATGCCTCCAAAGTCTACGTGGTTCGAGCCTAAGTTGAGAAGTGGTCTTTTCGTGCACATGGTATTATGAGACTCCCATCCGTATATTTTCGCTTTTTGAAGAGGAAGATCGTACACGATCCCCTACCCCCGGAGGATATTGCCGCCGGATGGGCGCTAGGGATGTTTATCGGCTGTTCGGTTCCGTTTGGGCTACAATTGATAATTTCCATTCCGCTTGCGATGATGATGAGGGTCTCAAAGCTAGGGGCGACGCTTGCGACGTTCATAACGAATCCGGTGACGATATTCGTGATCTATCCGGCGCAGACCTTTATTGTAAACAAGATCCTTTTTGACGGATCATTGACATTCACCAGACTTATGGAGATGGAGTGGACCTGGTCGGCGGTCAGGCGTCTTGGCGCGGAGGCTATGGTGTCTTTCTTCCTTGGAGGCTTCCTTTTTGCGATAGTCATGACGCCGATTACGTATTTTGTCGTCAAGCGGCTTGTCGTGTGCCATCGCGAACGTCGTCAGCAGAAACAGACGGTATCCCAGTGATCTCGCCTTCGACCATACAACAGATAAAGGAGCTGATGGGCGAGGCCTCGGTTTACGAGGACGATCTGGAGGAGAGCTTCATCTTGGGCGGCGGGCCGGGTGGACAGAAGACGAACAAGACCTCGAATGTCGTCCGCCTGATGCATGAGCCTAGCGGACTGATGGTGCGGTGCGGGGAGAGCCGCAGTCGTGAGACCAACCGTTGGCTTGCACGCCGTATGCTGTCCGAGCTGATTCTTGAGCGCGAGCATATACGCAAGTCTGCGGCTCGCCAAGCCAGGGAGAAGATTCGCCGTCAGAAGCGTCGCCGCAGCCGGCGTCAGCGCGAGAAGATTCTTGAGCAGAAGCATGCCCACTCCGAGAAGAAGGCATTGCGCCGTTCTGTGGGGCCGGATGCCGAGTGATTCCACCCCCTATTGACAAGCGACGACAATTTTCGGTAAAATACGCGCTGATCATGGAAGGATTATACACTAGATTCACGGCTAAGGTCGTGATGGCTGCGTTGTCAACGGCGGTCTTGACCCTTGTCACCGGTGGTTGTCGTACTATAGAGAAGATGTTCTCGTCAGAAGATCCGATTGATGCGGCGGCTGTCGCCAAATATTGGGATGGACCAAGGATTGGCCCTGGCATGGCGCTTGAGATTCAGGTTGGTTCAGCTACGACAGCGCCCAAGGAGATGGGTGTGCTTGTCGACCAGAACGGTGAGATTACGTTGCCATATCTGTTGCAGGAGCCAGTAGCATGCGACGGCCTCGGTCTTGAGGCGTTGAAGCAGAAGCTTGTGAAGGCGTACTCCGTATATATACGCCAGCCTCAGGTGACCGTGACGTTCGGCAGGTACGATGAGCGTAGCGGTGTAAGCCCTTGGGGTACTGTAACTGTTTTAGGTGAAGTGGGTAATCCTGGGCCGGTCAACATGCCTGCGACGATGGATATGACCGTAACCAAGGTTCTTCAGGTCGCTGGCGGCGTGAAACCGTTCGCGAACAAGTCTAGGATTATTGTTACGCGTTGTGATAAGGATGGCAATCAGACCCGTACGCGCGTAAACCTGCATGAGATCGGCGAAGATGGCCGATTTGACAAAGATATGATTTTGAAGGCCGGCGATGTGATCTACGTCCCGGAAACGTGGTACTAACATTTGGAGGTTACAAAATGATGAGCAAATGGACCAAATATGGTGTTGCGATGGTCGTTGGAATGTTTACGGCCGTATCGTTCGCTCAGGAAAGCGGGGAGCCTAAGACGCTTCCGCTTGCAGAGGCTAGGGCCAGCATTGGCGAGGCAGTAAAAGATCCTGCGACTCTCACCGCTACAATGAAGCAGCTATCCCCTGCGGATCAGCTTGCGTTTGTCGGCGAAGTCAACGCTGCCATCTCTAACATGCCAGGTTCCAATGAGGAGAAGGCTGCTGCTGCGCTCAATGCCAACAAGGCGGCTTTGAAGGGTGCTGCGCCCGGTAATGTCGCAAATGTCCTCGCCGAGGTTTTCGCGACCGCCCCTGTCGAGACTCTTGGCCTTATCAGCGAGAACTTCGCGGCCGATCTGTTCAACCGTGATGCCGATCCTTCCCATGCCTACACCGACGCTCAGTTCACGGCCATTGCCGAGGCTATGGTGAAGAAGATTGCGGATCGTACGGCGGCGAGCGACGATAACGGCGTTCGCAGTGCTTTTGGAATGATGATGATGGTCAATGCGTCTAACGGTTCCATCGAAAATCTGTCGGACAAGCTGTCCGAGTCGCTTCCGGCGGATGTCCGTGAGGTTGCGAAGACCGAATGGGCCCCTGCCGCAACCGGCGAAGACAAGAACTATGAGGATATGGTTGCCTACTCCTCCGAGGCTACTACTGAACCCAACATTCCTCTTGCGCTCCAGCTTGCCGGCCCTCAGATGCTTGACGCCATGTTGTCCGACGTTGCGGCGGGCGTGATAATGAACAATGAGGCCGCCACGCCGATTCTCGACCAGGCCTTCGGTGGCTTTGGCGAGAATGTGGTCTACAACGGCGATGCATCTTCTTCATCCACCTCCATATCCGAGACTACAGAGGTAAACAAGCAGCCTGATGATGTACCTTGGAACCCCCAGGGCTACCAGTGGCAGAAATAATTGCAGGAAAGGGTTGACCAAATGAAAAAGATGATTCTTGTCGCGGTGCTCGCCGTTGTTTCGGTTGCGCACGCCGAAGTTATGGATCGCCCGTCTGGCATCAAGATTGGCCAGCGCATGACGGTGCGTCCCTATGTGTCCCTGTCATATACGTTTGACTCCAACGTGAATTCAAGCGAGCGCTCGCACAGCGGTTCTTCTTGGGTCATCAGCCCTGGCATGACCGCCGAATACAAGGCTGACAACTGGAATATCGAAGCTGGCGCATACTATCAGTATCACGCCTATGCGAAGAACTCCAACAACCTCAACCAGAACAGCTATGGGCAGAACCTTGCGTACAACTGGGCCAACTCTAGTTCTGGCGAGAAGGGCTGGTCGTTGACGCTGCGCGAGAGCTTCCAGCAGATTTCGCAGGATGACGACATGTCGAACGATCGCGGACGCGGCATGGGTCGTGACCGTCAGCAGTTGCAGTTGGCCGGTGCCGTGCAGCGCCGCATCACCGAGCGTTGGCATGGCGACCTCGAGACAACCTACTACTATCTCGACTATGACAACAGCAACAAGAAGTATGCTCCTATGTATGGTTGGCGTCGTTGGACGGCCGGTGGTCAGATCGGCTACGCCGCCTCTAGGTGGACAGACTTCATTCTTGCAGCGAACTATCAGGGTTATACCCAGGACAATGATAGCGAGAGGCTGTCCACCTCCGGCGGTAGCTGGGAGGACACATCTGCCGGTGCCCGTGATAGTGTCACAAAGTACAAGTCTAGTTCAAAGGGTATGACAGTTCAGGCCGGTATCGGCACCCATGCCACTGAGCGCATCAGCTATCGCTTGACCGGTGGTTGGAGCCGCTTCGACTACGCTGGCGGCACGAAGAAGCTCAACGGCTTCACATATCAGGCTTCCTCAAGCTGGCAGATGACCGATCGCTGGACAATGATGTGCCTTGCAACGAGCTATTACCATCCGTCTGAACAGGAATTTGGTAGTGCTGTCCGCAGCGACTCCTTGAGCTGGGGTGTTGGTCATGCTATGGTTCGCGGCAAGTTGAACTCTACTTTTGACATCAACTATCGTCATGAGAAGCGCGAATACACCCACTACTATGCTAGTGAGTACGATCAGGACATCCTGACTGCCCGTCTTGGATTGAACTACACCGTCAACCGCTTTGTGGTTCTTTTCACCAGCCTCGAGTACCAGATTGACTGGATCGGCGGCAACAGCTACGGCAAGAGCTCCTATGACTATGATCGTTGGCGCTGGACTCTTGGAATGCGCTTCACCTACTAACGTGTATACATTTGTTTCAAAATACGCTACGGCGGCGCATCTCGCTCTACTGACGGTTGCGCCGCTCTTCCTATCCCCGTTTTTGGGTGATGGCGAGATTGCCAAGGTTTTACTTTGGCTTTCGCTTGTTTGTGCAACATGGGTAGTAATGTCTCCATCGGTCGCCAAGAATGAGCACCCTCATGACGCGAGGGTTCGTTTTGCTTCAGAGGTGTCGCGAGATCCCATGTTTTGGCTTTCTTTGCTGCTTGTTGTGATTTCTGGCTTTCGTGCATTGAACGGTGGTGTAAGGTTCAGCTACGACCCCGAAACGTATACTTGGGCCATTTGTCGTCCAATTGTGGATATATTTCCTGGATGTGTTGACGGAGCCGGTTTGCTTCCGTTCGCCTCATGCGTCGCTTTGCTGGTTTTGCTTCAGGGGTTGAGGCATGCGCTTGACAGGCAGTCGCAAGTGTCATTTTTTGTGTCGATATCCTTTTTTGCAGGACTGTCGGCTATAGTGTCTGTCATATCGCTTTCGTATGGCAATGCCGCGGCGTTGCGACTGCAGCAGTGCGCTTACCTGGAGCCTTCGTTTTTAGGTGTGACGTACGGCATCAGCCTTCTCTGCGGGATTGCCGCTATGTTCTGCAGCGCCGAAAGCGGCAACTTTGGTGCGGAGCTACTGACGGCCGTTTCAACTGCGGCGACAACGCTTGGAGTTGTTGTGTTCTCTCCGGTGTTTACGCTTGGCGTTTTTGCAGTCGCCTTTGTAGCCATGCTTGTTTTATCATACGCCTTGCACAGCAGGGCATTCACTGGAGCAGGAAGCCTTCGGTGCACATTGGCGATATTTGTTGCACTGATGGCGGCCACAGTTCCTTTCCTGCTTTGCGACAATGGTACCGTTCTTGCGATGCGGCGCGACCAGATCCTGTCGCTTCAGATTCTGCCTGCCGGATTTGGCGAGACCAGGGCCGCACTTTCCGCCATAGCCCTTAGGGTTTGGAAGTCCGGTCCATGGCTTGGAAGCGGACTCGGATCGTTCCCTCTCGACATACGATTTGCAGCTACGTCGTCTGACTGGGCGGTGATCTCTCCGCTTCAGAAGGCCGCGACGAATGGATGGTGGCAGCTTCTCGCGGAAAGGGGTGTGGTCGGGGCTTTGATGTTCGCAACCGTATTGGGGCTGCTCCTGTGGACGTATGTTGCCAATATTGCGAAGTGTTTCGCCTGTCGCATCCGTGGAATACATTTTGTCGGCCCGTTGGCGTTGCTGTCCCTTGTTGCCGTTGGCTTTGTGGACTGCTCGTTCCTGCGTGTTGATGTTCTGCTTGCGGGAGCAGCGGTATTGGCGCTATCTGCCGCCGCATTCCCAATTCCAAGGCAAAGTAATGCAAAAACCGAGGAGATAAAGTAAATGGCTAGCAATAAACCACTTTATTACGGATCTTCCAAGTCCGCGCCGTCATACGGCAATTCGCCCGTATATTACGGAAAGGGTCCTGCCTACTATGGAAAGGGTCCTGCTTACTACGGCGGCACCCAGTATGGCGGAGGCCAACAGTACGGCGGCTCTGCGGATGACGGCTCCATCGTCGGTACGATTACGATAGGGCGAATGATCCGCGTTATTTCCCAGCGTTGGCTTTCTGTGTTCGTGTTCCTTCTCGTCGGACTTGTCGTTGCATTTGCCGTCTATCGCATTTCCCCGACGATCTATGAGGCGACCAGCGAGTTTACCATGGATATGCGCCGCTCTTCAGGTGGTGCTGCCGGGCGAGGCGCTCTTGCCGAGGCTATGCCCGACTTCGGCAATAGCTACGCCGAGGTGTTCAATACCCGCATATCGGCCTGGCGCAGCGACAAGGTGGTTACGAAGATAGTTCAGCAGTATAGAGCCAGCCATCCGGCCTCCACCGTATCCGACGAGGAGATCATATCCACGCTTGGCAGCTCCAAGCTTGAGCTTCAGCGGAATTCGCGCATAATAACGATAACGGTCCGCTCCAAGACGCCGTCTCTCGCCGCCGCGCTGGCTAACGCCTACAGCGAGGCAATCGAGGCGTTTACCGACGAAGAGAACAAGGTGCGTTGCGACAAGGCTGTGGCCAACATACACGGCAATGTCGAGAAGAAGCGTCGCGAAGTCGATAAGATCGCCAAGCAGCTTCTTGACTTCCGCACTGCAAACAAGGTGGACAACCTGCACTCAAGCCGCGATACCATTCAGCAGGGACTCCAGAAGACTACGTCCGACATTCTCGCCCTTGAGACTGAGGAGACGCAGCTTATCGAATGGGAGAAGATGCTTGCGGCCGTTCAGCAGGATCCGGAAAGCTACGGCAATCTCTCGACTGGTGTGCCCCGTGCGCAGGAGATTGCAACGGAGTATCGTGCGTTTCAGGACGCGTCCAGCGAATACCAGAGCATACTCGTTTCATATACCGAAAACCATCCTGAAGTGATCGGCAAGAAGAAGAGCCTTGAAATAGCCCGCCAGCGCTTTCTGGATGCGGCGCAGAGGGCGCTTCTTACGGGACGCTCCATGCTTCAGGTCACCCGCAACCAGCTTGCGAATCTCAAGACCAAGCAGGAGGACCTTCGCAACGAGTTGGCGAGCGTCGAGCAGAGAATTGTTCTGGCCGAATCCGGACTTGGACAGCTTGATGCCGAATTTGGCGTTGCGAACCGTGTGCTTGAGGGACTCATAATGGATGAGAACAAGGCGCGTCTTGATGCCGAGTCGATCAATGAGATCATAACGGTTGGACGTCCGGCAAATGTTCCCTCGAAGCCCGTCCTGCCAAATCCGACAATCATCTTTGGCGCCGGCATCGTCCTTTCGATTGCTCTTGGTCTGCTCTTCGTCCTTGTTCTGGACAATCTTGAGGATACTGTCGTCAACCTCGCCGATATCGAAGGGCGTCTTGCCCTTAAAGTGCTGGCGGTGTTGCCGCACGTCCGCCGCAAAAAGCGCGAACAGGTGGCAAAGTTCCTTATAGAGGACAAGTATTCCCAGTTCTCGGAGGCGGTCGCAGGGCTCCGCAACCTTTTGGAGTCTCCGCGTTACGAGTCGCTGTCGCGTTGCATGCTTGTGATATCGACCCAGCCAGGCGAAGGCAAGACCATTACGTCTACTTCGATAGCGATTTCCTATGCGCAGACCGGCAAGAGGACTCTTCTCGCAGACTTTGACTTGCGTCGTCCTCGTGGCGTCAAGGTCTGGGGACTTGATCTGCCGAAGGAAAAGAGCTTTTCGCATGCGCTTCAGCGCGCAAATGACGGTGAGGGCATCGATTTCTCTTCGCTCGTCAATAAGGTCGGAGTCGACAATCTTGGCGTCATGTCGTCGCTTCCGCCGGACGGAATCTCGCCGGCTACGATACTTGGTTCGCGGATCATTGGAGACTTCTTTGAATGGGCCAGGGCGAACTACGACAAGATCATAATAGACTCTCCGCCGTTCGGTCTCGTAGGCGACGTCGTATCGCTTGCGGTAATGGCGGACTCCTCGATAATCATGTGCTGCCCCGACCGTACGCACTTCAAGCCGATCCAGTACTGCGCCCGTAGCCTGACCGAGGCTGGCGCAAACATACTTGGCGTGATCGTCAACGACATTGAGGTGTCCAATGCCGCTGCGTTCAGCCCGACGTCGCACCGTCACCATCACAAGTATGGTTATGGTGGAGGCTATGGCTACGGCAAGGGCTATGGCTACGGCTATGGTTATGGCTACGGCTACGGATACGGCCATGGCTACGGGCCTCGCAGATCCAAGAAGGAAGAGTCAAAGGAAGCTGCGGCTTCGGAGAAGGTAGATGAGCCCAAGAGCGAAAACGCAGAGGATCCTAAGGACAATCCCGGTTTTGACGACAACAATTCAAAAGGAGCATGATCATGAACCAAGCTGAAAAAGAGCGTCTTGCCAGAGTGGGCAAGGTATTCAACGCAAAGAAGTACATCCAGCAGGAGGTCGAGGCCATTCGTGCGCAGGTCGGCGACAAGAAGGTTTTGCTTGCCATGTCGGGTGGCGTCGACAGCTCCGTTTGCGCAGTTCTTCTGCACAAGGCAATAGGCAAGAACCTGACCTGCGTGTTTGTGGATCATGGTTGCATGCGTCTTAACGAGGCCAAGGAGGTCAAGCGCGTATTCAAGGGCAAGTTCGGCATCAATCTCATCCAGATCGACGCCGAGAAGCGCTTCCTTGATAAGGCGAAGGGCATTGTCGATCCTGAGCTGAAGCGCAAATGCATCGGCGGTGAGTTCATCCGCGTTTTTGAGGAAGAGGCGAAGAAGCTCGGCAAGATCGAATTTCTGGGTCAGGGCACAATCTATCCCGATATCGTTGAATCCGGTGTGGGTGGCCACAAGGCCGTAAAGGCCCACCACAATGTCGGCGGCCTTCCCAAGGATATCGGTTTCGAGGGTTTGGTTGAGCCTGTCAAGTATCTGTACAAGGATGAGGTGCGCAAGGTCGGCAAGCTTCTCGGAATTCCCGAGGAGATGGTCATGCGTCAGCCGTTCCCGGGACCGGGCCTTGCGGTTCGTTGCCTTGGCGAGCTTACGAAAGAGAAGCTCGACATCCTTCGTCAGGCGGACTTCATCTTCCGTGATGAGATGGCCAAGGCCAAGCTTGACAAGAAGGCTCAGCAGTTCTTTGCGATCATGACGAACGTCAAGTCCGTCGGAGTGAAGAATGGCGCTCGTACGTTTGGTTATGTGATTGCCATTCGCGCCGTTTCGACTGCACAGTTCGTCAAGGCCGGCATCGTAGAGCTGCCGTTCAAGTTTGTGACTGCTGTCGCCGAGAAGATCGCCACAAAGGTCAAGGGCGTGAACCGCGTCGTTTGGGACATCACACCCAAGCCGCCCGCCACAATAGAGTGGGAATGATTTGAAGCGCGTCTTCATAGACGGCTCCGCAGGAACGACCGGCCTTAAGATTCGAGAACGGCTTTCAGGCCGCAGAGATCTTGAGCTGGTCGTTCTGCCGGAAGAGACGCGAAAGGATGTTTCGGCGCGTCGAGAGGCTTTGAATGCCTCGGATGTCGCATTCCTTTGCCTCCCGGACGCCGCAGCCATAGAGGCGGTTGCCCTTGTAGACAACCCTGATACGGTTGTGATCGATACGTCCACCGCTCATCGAACCGCCGAAGGTTGGGAGTATGGGTTCCCTGAGCTCGAGTCTCGCCGTGAGCGGATTGCCACGGCAAAGAGGATCGCGAACCCGGGTTGCCACGCCAGCGGATTCATTGCCCTCGTCGAGCCTCTTGTCCGTGCCGGTCTCATCGCTTCCGATGTGGCGCTTTCAGTCTTTTCGCTTACTGGTTATTCCGGCGGCGGGAAAAAGATGATCGCCGAGTATGGGGAGAACCTGTCGACCGACATGTATCTTGGCGGCAGGCAGTACGCCCTAGGCCAGTCGCACAAGCATCTCCCTGAGATGCTCAAGGTCTGTGGACTCGCCATGGCGCCGGTGTTCTGCCCCATAATTGTCCCTCACTTCAGCGGAATGGAGACGACGGTTGCGCTGTTCTCGCGCGACCTTGATGGTTCGCCGGACGATGTGCGAGCCCTGTATGCCGAGCGCTACCGCGACAATGGACTGGTCCGCTTTGTTGCCGATCCTTCAGAATCCGGCGTCCTGTCGTCTGCTGCTCTTTCCGGTCGTGACGACATGGAGCTTTCGGTATACGGAAACTCCGAGAGGATTCTTCTTGTCGCCCGCTTCGACAACCTTGGAAAGGGCGCAAGCGGCGCGGCCATACAGAATATGAATCTCGTTCTCGGATGCGACGAGAAGACCGGTCTCGTATGCCTCTGAACGCGAGAATATCAAGCGAGCAGCGCCAGGTTCAGACCCTTGCCCCGCACATGATGCAGGGTCTGAAGCTGCTTGCGAAGTCGCTGCCGGAGCTTCGTGCTGAGATCGCCGCCGAAATGAGCCGCAACCCGGCGATAGAGGATGTTGACCATCCGCTTGAGACGGCGTTGTCGGAGGTGACGCGTCGCAGCGATGAAACCGATCGCGAGCCGGACTATCCGGACGATGACTTTGAACCAGGTCGCAACTACGATGAAGAGGCGGCGGAGCGTCGCCAGAGTTTTTTTGACAACCAGATAAAGACCGAGACGCTTCAGGAGCATCTGCTTGCCCAGCTTCCGCTTTCCGACATTCCGCATGACGAATGGCCGCTTGTCGAGACGCTTATAGGTGATCTTGACGAATCAGGCTACTACAAGGGATCGTTGCCGGATGCCGAGATGGCGTATGGCAAGACTGAGGCCGAGGTCCTCTCCGTTCTTGCGAAGATAATGGAGTTTGATCCGCCCGGATGCGGTGCGCGGTCCGTTCGGGAATGTCTGCTTGCCCAGATGGATGCCCTGGAGGATTCTCCTTACGAGGACGATGTACGCAACATCATAGAGCATCATCTTGGCGATCTGGAGGCGGGTCGTATCGGAGTTGTCGAGAAGGCCCTTGGCCTTACTCACGCACAGTTCGCTGCGGCGCTCAAGGAGCTGCGCACTTTGGACGGTCGTCCGGGCCGGCAGTATGCGAGCGAGCGCGAGCGCATCGAATACGTAAATCCCGAAGTGCATGCCGTAAAGCGCAATGGGCGTTGGGTCGCCGAGACGGATGTTCGCTCGCTGCCAGACATAAGGCTGTCAAAGACATTCGAACGGCTCCTCGCCGATCCCAAGCAGTCCGCCGAGACAAAGGCGTATGTCAAGGAGCGCATAGCGGCGGCCATGGCGTTTCGTGATGCCGTCGCAAACCGCCAACGCACTGTCCAGTCGATAGCCCAGATGATCTTTGACCGCCAGCAGGATTTCTTCGAGCACGGATTAAAGGCGCTAAAGCCTTTGACCGAACTTGAGGTTGCTGAAGCGGTAGGTGTCCATGGTACGACCGTCTCTCGCACGGTTCGCGACAAGTACGCATCAACGCCGCAGGGCACAATAGAGCTTAGGCGCTTTTTCGTGACTGGCGTCAAGACGGCGGACGGCGAATTGCTTTCGCAGGATGCGGTAATGGAGGCTTTGCGCAATATAGTGGATGGTGAAGACGCCGCATCCCCGCTCTCCGACGAGAGGATAGCTGCTAAGTTGAAGGAACGCGGTTTCCCCGTTGCACGGCGCACCGTAGCCAAATACAGGGACAGACTCGGAATACCTGGAGCGATTGCCCGCAAAAAGTAGTGGGATGGTGGCGAGAAAGGGGATCGAACCCTTGACCTTAGGCTTATGAGTCCTGCGCTCTACCAACTGAGCTATCTCGCCAAGGCTCCTAACGGAGACAACAGGAGCGTATGATACCAAATTTTACCCTTTGCCGTCAACCGTCAATTTTGTCCCCTGCTTAAAGCGCTCGACCCCTTGACGAGGGACACTTAAACGATTTTTTGATATACTAATAGGCGTGAAGGTTGTATTCTTGTTCATTGATGGTGTCGGGATTCGCGAAAGCGCGGCGGACAATCCGGTTAACGCGGAGGTATGCCCTACGCTTTGCCGTCTCATCGACAAGCATTCCAAGCCAATTGACGCCTGTCTTGGAGTGGAAGGTTTGCCGCAGTCCGCCACCGGGCAGGCGACGATGTTTACTGGCGTAAATTGCCCTCGTGCCGTTGGCCGCCACTGCGAAGGATTCCCTAGCCCTGCATTGCGTTCAATAATTGAGGAGAACAATCTTTTCCTTCAGCTCAAGAAGCGCGGCAAGAGAATCAGGTTCGCCGATGCATATCTCATCGATTCCCCAGAGGACCTGGCTGTTCGCCGCTTCAAGTCGGTGACTACCGTAATGGCGCTCACCGCGCCGGAGACCATTTCAACCGTGGACGATCTGGTCAGCGACAATGCCGTCATGCAGGACATAACGCGCGAGACGATACAGGATCGCTATCCTGATGTTCCGGTCATAACGCCGCAGCGTGCCGCGGAGCACCTTTTCGGCATCGCGCGCGGGAACGACTTCACGCTCTTCGAGTTCTTCCAGACTGACGTGTCCGGCCATTCGCTCGACTATGCTCGCTCGTGTATCGTGCTGCGAACCTACGACAAGTTCCTGTCTGCGCTTGTGCGCTTTACGGAGACTGCAGGCATTACGCTTGTTGCGACTTCCGACCACGGCAACGTCGAAGCTATGCAGGAGCGTGGCCACACGTGCAACCCCGTGCCGTTCATAGCATGCGGCCCGAAGGAGGCGTTCCTGCGCAACAGGGTCTCATCGCTGGCCGATGTCACGCCTGCGCTTCTTGAGGCGTTCGACGAGTCGTGATGGTTCGCCTACTTGCCGAATATCTGGAAGTTTGATACAATTCACAATACCTAATCCTATATCCAAAACAAACAAGGAGAAAAGGCCATGGCCTGTTCATGCAAGAAGTGCAAGTGTGATACCGAGTTCGTCGCGCCTATGAGCGCGCTCTGGGAAGTATATGACGGCATTGGCGCGAAGGCCGACGTCGTGGCGATCGCGTGGGAGCGCGAGGACGGAAAGGTCTTCCGCTACGATCTGCCGATTCCTCAGCGTCTCGACCCCCAGGCCGCCAAGAAGGTGAGCTATGTGGTGGATCGCATCGCAAAGTTCATCGTGTGGTCCGCCGGTGGCTGGAAGCTCTATCTCGCCGGTCCCGACGCGGTCGTGCAGCCTGTTGCCAAGGCTTACACGAAGAAGGGTTCGCGCAAGTTTGACTACGGCTTCTTCTCCGATCTCTATGGTCGTCCGGTCGAAGCGGTCGTCGTGCCGTTCAAGAAGATGCCCGAGATGAACGAGACCCTCACCAAGGTGAAGACCGTTGCCGACGGCTGCCGTATCGGCTTCGACCTCGGCGCGAGCGATTTCAAGATTTCCGCCCTCAACGAAGGCAAGGTCGTGTTCTCCAAGGAGTTCCCGTGGGATCCCCGCAACAACCCCGACCCCGAGTACCACTACTCGATGCTTACCGCCGGCCTCAAGGAAGCCGCCGCTACGCTTCCTCGCGTTGACGCCATTGGCGGTTCCACCGCTGGTACGCTCGTCGGCAAGAAGATGGGTGTCGCGAGCCTCTTCCGCGCAATCAAGGAGAAGAATCCCGACAAGTATCCGATCGCCCAGGATATGTTCTTCCGCGTCGAGAAGGATTGGGGCGTGCCGTTCGAGATCTATAACGACGGCGACGTGTCCGCCCTCGCCGGCATGATCACGATGGGCAAGAA
>Ga0265298_10003786_pt1 | contig 19749 bp, 11 predicted proteins | sample AusTroGonzalo_MG_3_FD_193486 | JGI IMG/M metagenome (GOLD analysis project Ga0265298, IMG submission 193486) | Bovine rumen microbial communities from tropical cattle in Woodstock, Queensland, Australia - Gonzalo_01 | ecosystem: Host-associated > Mammals > Digestive system > Stomach > Rumen ... | reverse complement strand
AGGTGACCGCTGGCTCGTAGCCGGCATCAATGCCTCGGAGCAGCCGCTGAAGACCACGATAACGTTACCCATGTTCGACAAGAGTGCTCCGCTCACCGTCTATGCCGACGATGCCACACTCAACGGCAGTATCAAGACCGTCAAGCAGAACAAGCGCCAGCAACTCACCGTCACCATTCCACAGAACGGCGGCGTGGTCGTGACCCAATAATCCATTACATAGAACGTACCATTAAAAAGCCCCTTTGCAGAGGGGCTTTCTTATTTAAAGCACTTGCGTAAAGGCCGCATTTATAGTATCATCCCCGTCCCTCATCAATCGGAGCATATCTAATTGGGTGGCTGGTAAGAAGTAATCACACTGGCGACGTGCAGTAATCTTACTATCGCTGAAGGGCACTCTTTGAATAACAGCCTAACACCCTAACCCGATATGCCGCAAACCCTTTGCAGATAAGGCTTTGAGGCGGGTTAACCCGTATGCTGACACCCTAACCCCGGGTTAACCCTACCCTAACCTCTCATGCCGCTTTTAGTGGAATGACCTTATAATGGACCACGTTTTTAGGTGCTGTGTGGTCGTACCCCAGTTCCTGCATGGCCTTTCCCAAATAGCTCTTTGCCTTATGGTCAATCTTCACGGAAGGATAGTCGAGCCGAATTATTTCCAACAGCTGCGTGGTGGTCAACGACTTGGCTGATTCACCCTCCTTAGGTTTGCGGAAACACACCTTTATCATCTCAGCAATGTCCTTCTGTTCCATGTAGTTGTAATTCAGATGCTGGATGCGTGCTACCTCATCGTTGGAGAACCAGTAAGGAGCATTCAGTTCACGAATCTCATACACCAGCTGGGCATAGAGCTGATTGTAGTCGATGTCGCCCGTGTTGTCGATGAGCTGACCCTGTGGGATCGTCAGGCAGATGTAGCGGCGACTGCCTGTGGCATCCGTCAGCGGATGAGGGTTGTTTGTCGTAGCTACAAACGAGGCATAGCGAGGACGATCCTGCTGGGCAGCTCCAAAGATGGGGCGTCCGTTGACCTTGTTTTTCGACAGCGTCTGTTTCAAAGCAGCATGCTGAGAGGGGCGGATAGCCTCCAACTCATCAAGGTTCACCAGCAGATTGTTGGTCAATGCCATCTCCTTGTCGAACTTGTTCGAAAGGTTCAAGTGATCCAGATAATACTGGCGCAACGGCTGGGGTAGCAGACGGCGCAGGAAAGTGGTTTTGCCACAACCCTGCGAACCTATCAACACAGGCACACATTCGTTACCGTGCAGCGTGTCCATCTGCAGCCAATGAGCCACAGCCGAGCGCAGCCAGACGGTCAGGAAGCCTGACTGCTCTGAACTGATGCCTGGCAGTCGTGAAAACAGTCGTGCCACATGGTTCTGTCCGTCCCACTGAGGCAGGTTGTTCAGGAAGTCCTGGATGGGATTGTACTGAGGCACCTCGTTCGACTGTACCAACAGCTTGATCTCCGTCTGTGGATTCCCCTTCTCACTAATATCCTCACGCAGCGCTCGGATGATGATACTGTTCAGAGCCTGCGGTGTCAGCGGCATGAAGTCCGCTGAAGATCCTCCGTCAGAGGCTTTCTCGGCAAATTCCACCTTGCCGTTGAGCACATTCTGACGAAACACGTAGTTGTCCTGAAGGAACTGCTCTGTTTCGAGCATCCCTTTCGTTGAAGCACAAAGTGCCTCACCTTCAATAAGCATTTTTTCTGCCATAAATAAATAAAAGATCAAGAATAAATTAGTTAAAGCATGGGAGTTACGCATGTCTTTCATGGTGTCACCATTTTCAAAATGTCAATGCTGCGATTAAGCGAGAGCAATGGTGCTTGCACCAATTGCAGAGCGTGAGCAGTATCGCATCTTTTCAAGATGCAAAGATACAAAATTTTAAAGCGGTTTGCAAGGTTTTGGCCAGAAAAATAGCGTTAAAAAACATTTGGATACTTCCTTCCAATTCCCGTTTTATTTTCGAGGGGGTAAGCGTATCCGCTTTGACGCCTTGCTGGCATTATTTTTCGAGGGTTAAGGTGGGGTTAACCCAGGGTTAGGGTGTCGGCATATAGTCTAACCCACCTCAAAGCCTTATCTGCAAAGGGTTTGCTGGCTGTTGGGTTAGGGTGTTAGGGTATTCTTGCGAAAAGCCACAAAAGTGAAACAGGCGTCTGCTCCGTGCAGATGCCTGTTTGCGTTTGTCGGGATAATGCTTTACGGTCGTTCCGATGGCACTTTCGACTCGAAGGGATGGCACTTTACCCCCCATAACAGGCTCTCGAGACTCTCGAAAGTGCCATCCCTTGCTCCCGTTAAAGGTATTCGGACAGGCTTCTCCAGGTATGTCCTTCATCTAACTGATGACGGTCGCACTGCCAGTCATAATGAAGCTTCCGAGAAATAGTACTCTCTGATGGGCTTGCTGACGGGGTTACCGGTGAGTGTCACTGTCTCCTGCAGACGGATGTCGGCTGACGAGCTGCCTACGCGGATGACATATTGTCCGGGACGGACGTTCCACTGGCGCTCACCCTCATGAGTATAGAAGCCAAACTGTTCGGTATAGATTTTCACACGGACAGTCTTGCTCTCGCCCGGCTGCAACGGCACACGGGCGAAACCCTGCAACTGGATGGAACGGAGCGGCTGGCTGTCATCTGTTGGCGAGAGATATATCTGGGCTATCTCGTCGGCAACAACCTTTCCCGTATTCTTCACCTCAAACGAGATGCTGATGCTCTGGTCGGCCGTCGACACCTCCTTGTCAGTCTTCAGGTTACTGTATTCGAACGTGGTATAAGTCAGTCCGTATCCGAAGGGCCACTGGATTCTGGAGTCAACCGATGAAGGATTGTTGTAGCAGATGGGCTCGCTGATTTCCGTATTGGGATAACTGACCGACAACTTGGCCGACGGCGACACCTTGCCATAGAGGATGTCAGCCACGGCACGGCCACCCTCTTCGCCGGGATACCAAGCCTGTACCACGGCGGCACAGCGCTCTGCCAGTCCTGAGACGACCTGCGCACGACCGCCAAAGAGCACGAGCACTACAGGTTTTCCAGTTTTGATCAGCTGCTCGACATACTGCTCCTGCTTACCGGGCAAACGAAGTCCCTTGCGGTCGCGGTTCTCGCCACACAGCATCACGTTCTCTCCCATAGCAGCAATGATGACGTCACTCTGCTGAGCCATGCGGAGGGCTTCCTGCGGATCAGCCTTCTCGCCGGAATCCACCTTGCGGTGCAGGATGTCGTACTCCCAGGCACGCTCGTCGCCCAGCTCACCATACTGCGTCTCAATCTCCTCCGTCCAGTCGCAACCACGCGAATAGAGAATGTTATATACGGAAGACAAATCACCTGCATCTGGATCAGCCGACAATCCGGCACCAGCCTTCATGCCCTCTAAAAGTGTTACGATGTGGGGACTGTCGTGTTCGGCCACGTTCTCCACCTTCTTCCAGAAGTACGACATGGCGGGATAGGTGTAGTCGCCGCACATAGCCCAGACGGAGTTGGCATTGGGGCCGGTCAGCAGAATGTTCAACGAACCCTGAGCCGTGAGCGGCAGGATGCCGTTGTTCTCCAACAGCACCACCGACTGCGTGGCAATATCATAAGCAGTCTGACGTTCCTCCGGGGTGTCGAGCTTGATATCCTCCTTGCTGTAGAGGTAGGCATTGTCATCAAAGAGGCCGGCACGGAACTTCTGGCGCAGCACGTTCTTCACGGCACGCTCCAACACCTCCGGCTTTACTAATCCCTGGTCGATGGCTTCCTGCAGGAATTTGTAGTTGGCACCGAAGGGGAAGTCCACATCGTTACCGCCGTTGATGGCCGCCGCAGCCTTATGCACCGCATCCTCCAGGTCAGGCAGCTGGTCAATGGCGGTATAGTCGCTCACCACCATGCCGTCGAACCCCACGTAGTCGCGCAGGATATCCTGCAGTATCTCGCTGTTTGCCACGCACTTCGTACCGTGTACGGCATGATAGCCGGGCATGACCACCCTGCTGCCAGCCAGACGGATCATCGCTTCGTGAGGCATCAGTATTTCCTCCATCAGCTCCTTCTCGTCAGCGTCGCCACCGCCGCCATAGCCTAAGTAGTGCTTCGAGCACGCCCCGACACCTTGCTTCAGGTCACCCTGCTGTAATCCGCGGACGAAAGCCGTTCCCATCACTGCCGACAGGTAGCCGTCTTCTCCGTACGACTCCTCCAGACGGTTGAACGAGGGAGTGCGGCACACATCAACCATCGGCGACAGTGCCAGCACACCACCCATCTTACGCATGAGCGTACTGGTCTGACGTGTCTTCACCTCTGCCAGTTCCTGGTTGAACGAGCATGCCTGTCCTATTTGCTGCGGATAGATGGTAGCTCCCAACGTGTTGACACCCGTCAGCACCTCTTCGTGCAGAAGTGCGGGGATGCCGTTTGGCGTGTGATGCATGAGCCAGTCTTGTATGGCTGCTGCACGGTCACGCAGTTCGTTCGGGTTTCTGGGTTGCTGCATGCAGAACTGCGAGAAGTGGCCGATGCCGTAGGGTATCAGCTCACGGCACTTCGCCGTGTCTAACTGTCCCTGCTCGTCGAAGAGCTCGTCCATATACATGCTTCTTAGCTGTGCGATGCGCTCTTCCTGCGACATTCTGCCATAAAGTTCGTCAATCTGCTGTTCCATGTCTGTTGATGTTTGGCAGCCAACGAACAGGGTCAGCACAAATAGTGCGACCGTCAGTCCGAGGCCTGTTAATGTTTTCCTCTGAATGTACTCTTTCATAAGCCTATTTCGTTTTTGGTTATTTCACGACGACTTTCCTGCCGTTGACGATATAGACACCCTTCTTGAGGTTGAACGTTGAACGTTGAACATTGAACGTTGAATGTTGATTGTTATCGTTCACGTCAACCCTGCGGCCCTGCAGGTCGTAGACAGGAGTGTTGGTCTGTTCTTCACTTCTCACACCCACTTCTTCCCTGATCGATGTGTCGTCGCCCAGGAAGTCCTTCAGCACATAGAGCGCCTGCATGGCTTTGCCCGTCTGGTTGTCGAAAAGGCTGGCATTATACCAGCTGTCTGTGACACGCTTGGTATTCCAGTCCAGTCCGTACTCGTTGGCCTCGGGGAACCACCAGTAGAGTCCGTCGACCCGCGCATGCTTGTTAAGCATGGTGATGAGGTCCTTCGTGAACTGCAGCTGACCGGCATCGGTGGCAGGCCAGTTGGGGAATGAGGTGATGGGATAGGTGGCATCGTCGGGATACCAGGCATGGTAGTATCCTGTCTCCACAATCTGGATCTTCTTGTCAGGATAGGTGGCCTCCAGCGTGTTGAGCGTGGTGTTGAGCGTGGGCAGGTTGCCGTGGTAGTAGGGATAGTAGGAGATGCCGATGATGTCGTAGTCGTTGGTGTAGTTCTTCAGCGTCCTGTAGAAGTTGGTGACGTTCTGTGCCTTGCTCATCTCCGTCTGGATGACAATCTTGGCGTCAGGGGTAGTCTCACGGATAGCCTTGATGCCAGCCTGCAGGTATTTGGCGAAGTTGGCGAACGTGCCGCTGCCGTAGTCGCCACCGTCAGGATAGCAGTGTCCTGTAGGCCACAACATGCCGTAAGTGATCTCATTACCCGGCTGTACGAAGTCAGGCGTTGCCCCAGCGGTTTTCAGCTCGTTCAGGCAGTTCTTGGTGTACTCGTACAGCGTGCTGGCCAGCACCTCCGGGTCGCTGCTGTTCCATGCACTCGGCGTCGAGTGCTTGCCCGGATCCGTCCAAGTGTCGCTATAGTGGAAGTCGAGCATGAACTGTAGACCGGCATCCTTGATCTGTTTTCCCAGCGACTTCACGAACTCCAAGTCCTGACAGACACCTTGTCCCTGATGGGCAGCAGGAGCCTTCGACGGATCCACGAACAAGCGTACCCGCATGGCGTTCCATCCCTGCGCCTTGAAGTACGTCAGCATGCCTCCGCTGATGGTCTTCCCGTCCTTGTCAAGATACTTGGCGCCGTTGGCTTCATATTTGGGCAACAGCGAGATGTCGCCGCCCACATACTTCTGTGCCGTGACAGCCATTGTCACACAGAAAGCACAGAAAACACAGATAACTTTTCTCTTCATATCTTTTAGTAGTTTTTTCAACGTTCACTGTTCAACGTTCAACGTATTACCTCTTGTGTCTGTTCGCCCTCTGCTCACGGTATTTGGCTTTCTGACGGGCAGAGCCTGAACCGTGGGCACCGGTGATGTACTTCTTTTTCTTGGCCTTGGTCTTCACCTTGTCCTCTTCCTTACGAGGACCACTGCCACGACCAAACGAAATACCATTCACCAGAATATCTTCGAAATCACTCTCTTTACTCATCTGCGCGGAAGAAAATTATTCACTTTTCACTATTACCTTTTACCTTAATTAGTGGTGGAACAGTCTGACGCCTGTAAACGCCATAGCGATGCCGTACTTGTCGCAGGTCATGATGACATGGTCGTCACGCACCGAGCCACCCGCCTGTGCAATAAACTCCACGCCACTCTTGTGGGCACGCTCGATGTTGTCGCCGAAGGGGAAGAAGGCATCTGAGCCCAGTGCCACCTTCGTGTTCCTGGCTATCCACTCCTTCTTCTCCTCTAACGTCAGCACCTCAGGCTGACGGGTGAAGAACTGCTGCCAGGCACCGTCGCGCAGCACGTCGTCGTGCTCGTCCTCAGAGATATACACGTCGATGGTATTGTCGCGGTCGGCACGTCGGATACCCTCCTTGAAAGGCAGTGCCATCACCTTCGGATGCTGGCGCAGCCACCAGATGTCGGCCTTGTTGCCAGCCAGTCGCGTACAGTGTATGCGGCTCTGCTGACCAGCACCGATGCCGATGGCCTGTCCGTCCTTCACATAGCACACCGAGTTCGACTGCGTATATTTCAGCGTTATCAGGGCAATGATGAGGTCACGCTTAGCCTCCGCAGTGAATGTCTTGTTCTGCGTGGGAATGTTCTCAAACAGCGCAGGGTCGTCCAGCTTGATTTCGTTGCGTCCCTGTTCGAACGTCACACCGAAGCACTGCTTGCGTTCGATGGGTTCCGGCTTGTACGTTGCATCAATCCTGATGACGTTGTACGTCCCCTTACGCTTGTCCTTCAGTATCTCGATGGCCTCGGCGGTATAGTCGGGAGCTATCACGCCGTCACTCACCTCACGCTTCAGCAGCAACGCCGTCGTAGCGTCGCAGGTATCGCTCAGAGCCACGAAGTCGCCGTAGCTCGACATGCGGTCAGCACCACGGGCACGGGCGTATGCACACGCCACAGGACTGTCGTCCAGTCCCTTGACATCGTCTACGAAGTATATTTTCTTCAGCGTGTCGCTCAGGGGCAGTCCCACGGCAGCCCCTGCCGGCGAGACATGCTTGAACGAGGCGGCGGCAGCCAGCCCCGTGGCCTCCTTCAGTTCCTTCACCAACTGCCACGCATTCAGCGCATCCAAAAAGTTGATGTAGCCTGGTCGGCCGTTCAAGACCTCAATGGGTAACTCACCCTCGTCCATGAAGATGCGTGAGGGTTTCTGGTTCGGATTACATCCGTACTTCAGTTGTAATTCTTTCACTTTATGATTAAAGATTAAAAAATATAATTAATTTCAACGTTCAAACGGCATCTTAATGCACATCTTTGTCAGGTCGTCGGTGGGTTCGGCACCGCCTACGAATTCTTCTACGGCCTTGTGGATGGTCTCCGAGATCTCCCGGGCATAGTCAGAAAATTCAGTGATATCCTTCAGTTGCCTCACGTCCTCAAAGAACTGGTCAGTCTCGCGCGCAATATAATGGCGATACGCCTTGTCAGCCAGCTTCTGGAGCTTCGATGGTAGCTTCTCTACACCCCAGACACGTGTGCCTCCTGCTGTCAGCAGGAGTGTCAGTAACAGGTAGTAAGCTGTTCTTTTCATATTGCCTGCAAAATTATAAAATAATTTTAAGACTACAAAACAAAAAGCATAAAAAAAGAGACAGTTCCTAAGAACCATCCCCTTGTTTACGTTCACTGTTTCAAGCGGAAGCAAAATTTACACTTCTCTTACGCTTTCATGGCAGATCTCTTCTCCTTGATGCGGGCAGCCTTACCGGTGAGCTTACGCAGATAGTAAAGCTTAGCGCGGCGAACCTTACCAACCTTGTTCACTTCGATAGATTCAATGTTCGGTGACTCGATGGGGAAAATACGCTCTACACCCACGGTGCCAGACATCTTGCGAACGGTGAAACGCTTCTTGTCACCATGTCCACAGATTTTAATCACCACACCACGATAGAGCTGGATACGCTCCTTCGAACCCTCGATAATTTTGTAAGCGACAGTAATTGTGTCACCAGCCTTAAACTCTGGGAACTTTTTGCCGGTTGCAAATGCTTCTTCAGCAACTTTAATCAAGTCCATCTTTTCAATCTTTATTATTAATTGTTTTGCTGTATCGTTCGTGCGCAACATAACAGGCCACACGTTACTTCCTGCCAGCGATTACGCCGAAAGCGGCTGCAAAGGTACTACTTTTCTTCCAAACCCCCACTATAGCAAACCCGTTAATTAGGATTTTTTAACTAAATGAAACGCTGCTGCACAGCTTACAGGCCAAAATCTGGGGAGAGAACTACAGCCCTTCAGAATCTGCTTCAGCGTCAAAGAAAGAGCAGCTGCCGCTATCGTTCTCGTCATCAAACACAGCACTGCTTGACGAAGCAACTATTTGTGTCAACTCTATCTGAACGATAGCTATCTCTGGTTTCTGATATATCTTTTTCATCGTAATGGCTTATTATTTAATTACTTTCTTTCCATTAACAATATAAAGTCCCTTCTTAACGTCACCGTTAACCCTGCGACCTTGCAAGTCGTAGACAACTGTCTCCTGGCTATGGTTAAGGGCTTCGTCTTCGAGGCAGACAATGCTCGTCGCATCGTCATCAAACGTCATAACCATACCTCTGGCACCAGGTGTTGCCGTCGTACTGAGGTAGGCGCGGTTGGTGGCCACCGTGTTACCTGCAGCTTTATAGAAACCTACCACACCATTCACCTTATTAAGGATATAGTTATAGTTCGAGCCGTTTTGAGTGGCAACACTTTCACCTGTTCCTGGAATGAAGTCGTTGTCGCTCCACGAAGTGACGGTTGAGGCAACAGGAATGTCAAACGTAGTATTTTCCGTGAGTGTGTTAGTGGCCCGCAGAAGTACACCTTCGCCTGCTGGAACTTGACCCACTCTGGTCAGTGCAACGTCATTACCGCTCACCTTTGCCTTATAAGCCTTCAGCCCCTCCACATTCGAGTAGTCCAAAGCACTGGTACTGACATAGGTTGCCAGGCCAGCAGTAGTTACCGTTACTGCTTCCTTGTCTGTTAGTTTGTAGATTGTAATATGACCAGGGAGATTGGCAACCATGGGATAAGTGTATGTCCTGTATTGGTGACAATAAGACTCAGTGCCTATATATCCCAAGTAACGATTATTATTTTCACTATTACCATTTGTCACAATATTAAAAACATCGGAAGTGTTTTCTTCTATTCTGAATTCCCATAACGTAAAACTTGTACTCATTGATAATGTTTTTGAACTATTAAGATAAAGATATGAGTCTTTGCTAACATTTTTCATCTTGAAGTAATTGTTCTGTTTTTCTAAAGCCCAAATATATGTTTGAGTTCCATCTAATCCAGTAGTAATATAATTATTGGTCGTCTGAAGGGCAACTGTTGAAGTATTGAACTTTTTCACCTCGTTATTTATGACATAGTTTGTTGTGACTCCACCATAAGTAAACCCTTGTTCAAACACATACAATCCGCCACTGACGATTTCGTCTTGTGATGTAACTTTCACTAATTTGTACGTTTGCCCCCATGAGGAACTGGCTCCTGCTGTAAGGAGCATGATGGCAAGGAGTGCCAATTGCATAAAGCCTTTCTTCATTTTTAAATTTTTATTTTTATCTTTTTACCTTATTATCAAAAAGGGTGCAAAGGTATAAAGAATACAAAGAAATAGGACAACAGCGAATAATGTTTTAAGTTTAGAAGGCAATTTCTTGATTTATATCATTTGCCTGAGACCGCCCTTGATAGCGATAAGAGGCTATCCGTCGCTGCTACCGTGTTGTCAGGAGAAGGCCTCGTACTACCTGATTGAAGGCTTTGTACTGCCTGCTCGCTTTACCCGGCTTTGAAAAAAGAAACTGGCAAGGTTTTTCGTCGCCTTGCCAATATCTTTTTTATACAATCTGTGCTATCCGCTTCCGTTACTTCTTCAAGTACATGCGGATAATTTGGATAGCATCTTGGGTGTCGATAGCGCCTGACTTGGTGACGTCGGCAGCCTTGAGGATGAAGTTGTCAGGATTCTTCTGCAGATAGTACTGCACCACCTTGATGGCATCCTGCGTGTCTACCACACCGTCGCCGTTGACGTCGCCTAACAGGTATCGGCCCTTGACGATGACGGGCAGCACGTTGTTCGAGGGACGCACGTCGGTCAGCATCTCGTTACCCTGCATGGGTGTGGTACGCAGGTAAAGCACTTGGTCGACATCGGGCTGAGTAGCCGTCAGGGTGACAATCTTCACCTTGTTCTTCTGCTCTGCGCTGGCATCGTAGAGGTCGGCGGCAGTGACCGTCACCTCGGTGGTGCCTGCAACCTTCTCGGTAGCCAATGGCGTATCGTAGAGTCCGACCTTGACGCTCATGCCATCAGCGAGCGGCAACAGTGAGGCGTTGTTCACCTCGGCCACGACGGTGGTCACCTCTCCCACCGTACGCTTGCTCAGCACCTTCAGGGCCATGTCCACCTGACGGACATCAGCCTGTGTGCCGCTCTGCTCTACACGATGCGGACGGGCGGCAGCCTGTCGGCGTATCTTCAGCGAATTGCTGTTGGCGGTGGCAAACTCGGCAGCGACCTGATAGTCGATGGTGCCGTCAAAGTTGTCGGTCACGGGATAGTTAACCGTCAGGTCGGTGGTCTCCTGCGGCATGAGCGACACATAGTGGGTGTAAGTTTCGCCGCCCATCATCACGTCGATGCTTTCAATAGGGTCATAGCCGTTGTTGGCCACGGTGATGGTGACGGGCACCTGCTTTTCGTCGGTCATCTCATAGGGGTTGAACGTCATGCGATGGTCGATGGCATTGGTGAAGACCACGGGTGTCTCCATCACGGCAGCACCGTCCTGCTCGTTCGTTACACAGTAGGCCACCTTCATGTTCAGACCGTCTAAATAGCCGTCCATCGATGCGAGGCTGACGTCGTCGGGTATGGTGGCAATCTCGATGGGCGTCGAGAAGTACAGCTCCTTGTTGTTGCTGCACAGCTTCGAGACGTAGATGCGGTTCTTGATGTTCACCGTCTGCGTGCCGTCGCCGTTGTCGGTCGTCTCCTGGTCGCTCTGACTCCACAACAGTGCCACGTCGGCCAGGTCGTCACCCTCGTCGTCGACAATGAGTCGGAAGTCGTTGACCATGCGGCTCTTCATGCCCAGGTCGCCTGTTAGCTTGCCCGTAAGCTCGCCCTTCATGTCGACAGTGCTGAGCTCGATGTCACGGCCGTTCTCATTCACCTTGAGGAAGCCTACGAGGTTAGCGCCGTTCACGCTGACCATCTGCGGCTTCGAGCCTTCCACCTGTGTATAGTGCTCACGCACCTTGTCGTCGGCCGACACGGTCACGTAGACTACCGATGCCTGCTTCATCGAGTTGTTCACGTCCTGCTGCAGGGTCATCATTACTAAGATGTCGTCGTCCTTCATGCTGACCTGATAGTCGGCAGGCACGCTGCGGCGGTTCAGACGCTTGATTTCTATGGGTTGTCCCCAGTAGCTGCCGTCGTAGCGGCTCAGCATCAGGCTGCCGTCGATGTAGCGGTCGCCCTGGTCATTGAACTTGGCTACACCCTGCTGCCAGATGACAACGGCCTTGCCGTCATCCTGCACAGCCACGGCGGGAGTCACGCAAGCAATGCTGCCCCAGTAGGAACCAACTCTCTCCGTGGTCCAGTCGCCACCCTGCTCCCGCATGGCCACATGTATCTCACTCTTCTCCGTGACGGTCTTCACCTGGTCGTTATCAGCCATAGCCTCCAGTGCGTCGTCATCGAGCCTCTCTTTCACCTGCTCAAAGGCCACTAACTCTAAACCGTTGTTATTGTGAGCCACAGCAAAGTCGTACATCGGGGCTTCGATGCCTGTGTCCACAAGGTCGGTCTTGCTGCCACCGCTATAAATCTGCAGGCGGTCGTCGTTGTATTCTCCAGCATCCTTTAGGTTGTTGAACAGCAGCGAGTTGCCTCCCAACATATAGGTGGGCTGCGCCATGCCATTCACATTATTTATAATAGGTGTACCTAAGTCGGCTATCGCCCTGCGCTTCAGTTTCCTGTAGCCCTTCGTCACGTTCTGGCGACTTATGGAGAAGATGGGCTCGGGGTTATCTGGATGGAAGGGGTTCGATGCATTGTTAGGCGTCAGGTATTCCTTCTTGGCATTCAGGATGGTCCAGCTCTTCTTCGCCTTCCAGAACAGGAAGCGGACCTCAGCGAAGGCTTCCATCTTAGCCCTCAGCGTGGTCATGGCACCCGTCTGGTTGACGCCAGTGCCTGTGCCGTAAATAGTACGTTGGCGCACGTCGATGCTGGCACCGCCACGCACACCGGCCTTAGCCTTGGCAATCCAGATATCAATGCCACCGTAGGCCCAGGCGCACACCTTCAGACGGCACTGGTTATCGATGACAAAATCAATCTTGGGCAGTGCTGCCACGTCACCCATGGCCGCAGCACGGTTGATGAGTGCCATGGTCATAGCAATCTTTGCGTCGATCGACATGCCGAAGCCGCCGAGACCGAAGCTCACGTTGGCCTGGGCCTTGGCCGATGCCTCGAAGGTCAGGCCGCCGTCGAGGAAGTTGATGTCGAGTTTCCCTGTCTCGGAATTGACATATCCGATGCCGCTGAGGAAGCCCTTGATACCGCAGAAAGCCGACGGCCAGCGGGGAATGTCGTCGAAGAAGTCGTCGTCAGCAGACTTGGCAGTGTTCACTGCATCCATGCAGGCCTGGAACTGCTCGTCGAAGTATTGCAGGTTGTTCAGCTTGTCCAAGGCATCCATCACCAGTCCGCTGGGCAGGAAGTTGACCTCGCAGACGGCTCGCACGGTGAAGTAGTCGCCATTGCGTTCGATGTTCACTGTGAAGGGCAGGACATCCGGAATCTGGAAGTTGAATTTGTCGAAGGCCTTGTCCATGTCCTTCATGTTCACGCCGTTACTACGGGCATCGTTGTCTACATTCGTGAGGTCTATGCCGTCGAAATCCAGTTTGATGTTATTGGCGTCGTTGAGAGCCATCAAGTCGATGGTGTGGTTGTGCAACGACGGTAGCGTGGCCAGCGTCTGTGTGCCGTCCATGAGCACGGGCTGCATGGTGGCGTCGGCAGCTATCTGGTCGGTCAGGTCGAAGTCGAACAGGCAGTAGTTCTGCGAGAAGGTGGTGAAGTCCTGCGTAGTGATAAGCGAGGTCTCCACGGGCTGCAGCTGCAACGAGCCGTCGCCGGTGGTCAGCGTCAGATTAGGAGTGTTCTGCTGATATGGCAGACAGCCTGTGAGGTGGGCATACTTCTTACCGCTCCATCCTGTCTTGCCAAACTTGCCGTCCTTCATATACTTTGTCACATCAGCGTAGTCGGCCGTCTGCGAGTAGTTCAGTGTCTCACCCTGGTTCATCAGCAGCAGGTTATCGGCATTGATCTCGGCATTCATCTCGTTGTTCACCAGGTTGCCGCTGCGCTTCATGGTCTCCAAGGCCAAGCTGTTCAGCTGGTCGTCGTCCTGTTGGAGCACAATGGTGTGGCGGCGCACCTTGCAACGGTTCTGCCAGCTGGTATAGTCGTAGTTCCACAGATACATGGTGGTGAGCATAGGCTGATAACCGTCAGCCACTACCTCGATGAGTTGGGCATACTGTGCAGGGTCGGTGCTGATTTGATAACCACCCAGACTACTGTCATACCCTGTCGTCTCGGCATTGCCCTGAATAGCCAAGGTATTGTCGACACAGGCATAGTGAAGGGTGGCGTTGGTGATGGGCTGACCCTCGCTGTTGATCACAGTGACGTGAGTGTTGCCGCTGGTGAGTTCGCTCCACTCTATGCAATTGCTCCAGTAATATTGTAAACCTTCACGGATTCTTCTTTCAAAATCAGAAAGGAAGTAGTTGTCCAGGGTCTTCGGTGGGTTGAAACTAAGAGGAATCAGTTTTTCCTTGAAAGTGATGCGGACCTTCGTCTGGTTTCCATACCGGGGAACATCACGAAGATAGAAGTTGGTGGGGTCTTCTGCATAGATAAAACCTTTAATCTTATAAGGATTATGTGTGCTACCAGGCCAAGCTCCACCCGGATTATCAGGATTAAACCAGTAGGGTATGACACATTCTCTCCGGCCGTCGGCAAAAAGCAACTCACATTCCTTCGGCTCCATGTTGCCGCTTTGGCTCGAATACTCTGTGGGCACTCCTCGCAAGTTGGAGTTTATGACGTAAATGTTGCTGAATTTCCCGCTGACAAAGGTGTTGGTATAGCGTTTGTTGTAGGCGGGGAAATAGATTTCCACCGTGTATGTGCGGCCGTCGGCAGGGGGGATGAAGCGGAAATAGCCGTTGTAGTTGGTGCGTGTCTGAATGACTTCGTCGTCGCACTTCAGCGTCACCTCGGCTCCTTCAAAGCGTTCGTCTCTGACATTGAAAATGACGCCGGTCTGTGATATCAAGTCGAATACTTCGTTATAGATGTCGTCGGGGTACATGGAACTGACGAGGGCAACATCAAAGGACTTGTTCTCAGCCCACAGGATGCCGTCGGTGTCCATGGCTGTCCTCACCTTGTTGATGAAGGTCTCCACACCCTGACGGTTGTCGAATGTGCGGTCGCCTGTCTCAATCTCTCCGTTCACGCGATAGACGAGGTTGTCTTCAGCCGACGCATAACGGAACCGGCACCAGCGGGTGCAATGATACTCCATCGATTCGTTAGGATCGTAGCTGCGCTGGGCCATGGTGTACAGGAAGGAGGTCGTGAAGGTTTCGGTCAGGTCGAGCTGGGGACTGATGTGGGCGGTATAGTAGTAGTCGCCGTCTTCCTCCAGCGTCAGCCAGTCGGGCAGGGGCTCGCCGCTCAGGTTGCTATAGGTCTGCTGTGTGCTCATGATGCCCGACAGGTAATAGCCCACGGTGAATCCCTTACGTGGCAGATGCATCACGTCGGCGGAGATGGTTGCGGGATGGGTCTCGTTGTAGAAGACTTCTGCCTGGCTGTAGTCGTCGAACGAGGGTTTCTTCAGGTCGGGAACCATGGTGGCCGTGGCTTCTACGTCGATGTACTGGTTGTTGCCTATGGGCATCTGCATGACGACCTGGGCGGTAACGAGGGGTTCGCCTATCTGGTCAAGGGTAGGCTCGGGAAACTCCTCGGTAAAGTTAAAGGGTACGTCGTAGCAGTAATTGTCGCCGTCGGTCTTGTGGCGCTTCAGCTCGCTGAACGTGTAGGTCTCCGTCCTGGTAGCACCGTTGGCGTGGGTGTAGTTGACGGTGACTATGTCGTCCTTCACCTCTCCCATGTCATTCATGATTTCAAACTGGAACTGGGTGAAGGTGGTGCCCGCTATGAACGTATTGGTGTGGTGTACTCCCTGTGGCGGTGAAACCCACAGATAATAGGTGCGCTGTGTGCTGACACCGCTCTCCAACGTTGCTGTCACCGTGACGATGCCTGGCTCTTGTCCCAAGATAAATTCAGGCTGCTCTCCCTCTGATGTATAAACATACGCTTCTGAACCGCCTCTGTTAATGACTTCGTATGTGACATTCTGGATATCGGTGGCATTGGCAGGCTCAGGTTTTATGGAAAGAGGTATTTCTCGCCAGATAAAATCGCCGTATTGAGACGTTTCGACAATGATGGAACTGCCGTCGGCGGGCATGCCTGCAAAGTCGATGGCTGTGGCGGGAACGGCGGGAGCCGCATCTGGCTCGACGGTGACGGAGAAGTAGCCTTCCGCGCCAGTCATTACGAGCAGCATTTCCCTTTCATAGTCGTAGTTGTACTCGTCGTTGTGGATGGTCACTATCGTCTGAACCATTGGCCCAAAGTCCACGTCGACGGTTCGTGTCTCACTGACGGTGGGTGCAGTGACATAGTAGGTGACCACGCCGGTAGCCTCATTGAATGATACACGTCGCGGTTCTATGCTACTGTTTCTGTCGAGCGACACGCCAAAACTTTCCAAGAATTTCAGCTGCCAGGCTCGTTTCACCATCTGCCAGTTATCCATCGTGGCGGTGATTACCATCGTCTCGCCACTCTTGAACGATGCCTTGTTGATGCTGACGTTGGAGAAATGGGGACGGAAAGCATACACATTTGCTTCCACATTAAAAGGTTGCGCCTGCTCCAGGTCGGTACGCGAATAGAACAGGTATTTGATGGCATCCTCGGCAGGATATGCCACTTCAAACGGGCCGGCTTCTAGGGTGGGATAAGTGATGCCTTTATCATCGTGAAGCGTGTTGTCGTAAGCATATTCACCCTTGTGGATTTTCAGCAACTCGTCGTCAGAGGGGCGATAGAGCACCAGTGCTTGGTCGCAAATGGAACCGGCATTGAGCGGCGACAACTCTAACTCGCGCGTCGTTACCAGACCCATGTCATCGGCATCGTAGGCGAGGCCAGTATGGTCGGCCTCGCTCACCTGAACGACAAAGCGGCTGTCGGGCTGTATCTTCACATCTGTGGTGAACTGGAAGCGCAACAGCACATACCCTCCCCATTTCATTATATGGGGATAGCTATAGTCAGTAATGCTTTGCTGAAGGGCTTCTAAAGGTGTAGCGAAGGTGCAGGGTTCAGCTTCCGTCATTGCCGGCGTGTTCATCTTGACAATCAGCAACTGATATTCTGACTCGGCATACTGTGTGTAGTACACCCCGAACACGGCGGGCAGGTTTCCGCTACAGGTTTCCGTGTACGTTGGCGTATTAATCGTGATGGTCTTCTGCGTCTCTCCGGGAGCAAACGTCACCTTGACAAAGCCGTCCCCCATGGCGATGAGATCTCTCAGTTCGATGGTGGCCTCATGGTTGGCCGAAGCTCCCTGCGGTCGGCTTAACGTGAGGGTAAAACTGCGCAGCCACGTTTCCGCGTCTACAGCGACATCACCCGCGTCAATCACATAGATATCAGGGTTGTCGGGGTCAGGCGCACCACCTGTGAAGGTGATGACGTCTCTTGTCTGTGCCTGCACCTCGGCAGGAGCCACCCACAGCCATGCCGTGAGTACTGTCACGAACAGCATCGTTGCCATTCGTGCCAGATTCTGTTTCATGTTGGTTGTGTCCATACAGTTACTATTAATGATTATGGTTTTATACTCTCCTATTATACCTACTGCACACCCAGATACTGGCAGAAACGCAGAGGCTATTAATATGATGCCGCAAAGATAGTCATTTTTATTGAGAAAACAAAGAAAAAGGAGATAAAAAAATCCCTGCCACTTAACAAAAGTAGCAGGGGTTTTATTGATGAAAGTTGAAGCTTATTCGTCCTCGTCTTCCCAGTCCTCCTCTTCGTCATCCCAGCCGTAGCCGCGGGCTGCCGGGTCTTTCGAACCGTCCGCATCCTTGCCACCGTAGCCGATGCCCTTGCCGCTTGAGACACCAAGCAGCGAAATACCGTTCTTTATCGCGATTTCCTCGGTCTGAGGAATGATATACACCTTTTTCATAATCTTTCTGAGGTTTTATTTGACTACAATGGTTTTACCGTTATTGATATAGACACCCTTCTTCGAAGGTTTCTCCACACGCATACCCTTCAGGTTGTAATAGCGGTCGTCGCCTTCATGGCGGTTTTCACGAATACCAGTTGTCTCATCGTCAAACGAAATCAGGATGTGGGCACCGGCATCCTCAACTTCTGTCAGCACATCAGCAAACTCGAAATAACCACGGAAGGCCTTCATCTTCGTCAGCCCTACAGAATACCAGAATTTGTTCTCACTTAGGAACAGGTTGAATTCAGGAACTTCTGTATTGGCTACGTAGGTACCTGTAAAGAATCCTTTTTCGGCTTTTCTCTTACCTACTTGTACCGTCGGCTCATCCTCTGGGTCAATATCAACGTTTTCCACAGTAAAGCCGTCCTTATAGGTAATGGGTGATGACACCTTGATGATGTAGGGATGGTTTGCTTCTATCTCAGGCACATCGTCAAAGCCTACAGTGATTTGGGTAATATTTCCCTCGTCATCCTCTTCGGAACTCCAACTTGTAAAGTCTGCCAACTGCACATCCTCACCAAATGCGGTCTTCACCTGCGTCTCATCCATGGCAAACGGCAGGCAGATGGTGCTCCACTCTTTAGCATTGATGGTGCGCTTCACAAGGACATCCACACCAGTAGCTGCCTCAGGCACTTCAGTAGACAGCTCGTCGAGTGTCACAACATGAGCTGCAACGACATGCACCTTGAACGTCACATCATCAACTGGCGTGTAGTTTGTACCATCCAAGAAGTTGAAGTTTGAGACAGTCACATCGTAGTCACCATATTCCACATCGGTACCCACCTCGAACTTCACAGTACCAATCAACACTTCTCCGTCAGGAATGGCAGCGTCGGAGGTGGAAAAGGCAGAGCCATTGGCTATGCCAGACACCAAATTACCCACGCCGAACGATGCACCATTCCAAGAGGCATCAACTGTGGTACTACCCGTGAGTGTGAACCCAGTGGCAGGGAACTGCATCTGGAACTGGAATCCGCTGTACAAGCCTCCCTGCACATCGACAGTAAGACCAAAGGCTACCGTCTCGCCAGGCAAGGCCTCCACGTCGGCTATCGACAAAGTCTGTGCCTGCATCTGCATATTAATGGCAAGTCCGAGGAATGCCAACAGGCTAATCATGCTTTTTTTCATATTTCTTAGAGTTATTAGTTATAAATTCTTTCTTTTCTGACAATCTTAATGGTATCTAATTTTTCTACACGTGAGTGTGGCGACTTGTTCCTTTACGAAACATCACACAACTCACAATGGCGTTGCAAAGATACACATTTTTTCTGAAGTGGCAAAGAAAAACACAAGTTTTTTTTGTTTCTGTCCATTTCTGTCCTGTATTGTCTGTTAATACATATTATTTATCCAAATATATTTTGATGATCTGGATGGCATCGTTCGTGTCTATCATGCCATTGCCTGTCACGTCAGCCGCCTGAACATTAAAATCCTCAGGATCCTTCCCAAGGAAGTACTGAACAACCTTGATGGCATCCTGCGTGTCTATAACGCCGTCGCCGTTCACGTCACCCAGCATGTAGTCGGCATGATAGTAGTACTTGCCATTGTAGGCGAGGCCGTGCTCGTAGGCGGTGATGCCCTCGTAGTCGGTGCCTTCAGCGTAGGTGGTGATGGCGTCGCCGAAGCTGTCAGGCTTCGTGCCAGTGGCTATGGCGAAACGGGCGCCGTCCAGGTCGTTACCGGTGACACTGCCTTCACTTCCAACGCCGCCCATGCCGTTGCAGGTGTGGTAATTGTTGGTAAAGATGGGTTCGTCACAACTGTTCCTGCCAACTATTGCACCGATATAATCAAGTAGATCGCCGCTGATAGTACCAGTAAAGAGGTTGTCAGTCAGCGTGGG
>Ga0265298_10003785_pt1 | contig 19750 bp, 15 predicted proteins | sample AusTroGonzalo_MG_3_FD_193486 | JGI IMG/M metagenome (GOLD analysis project Ga0265298, IMG submission 193486) | Bovine rumen microbial communities from tropical cattle in Woodstock, Queensland, Australia - Gonzalo_01 | ecosystem: Host-associated > Mammals > Digestive system > Stomach > Rumen ... | reverse complement strand
CAACGTATATGCCAGGGTCGTCAGCACAAACGCCTTGTCCGCTCCGAACCCCTCCCCAAGCGTCCGCTGCACATACCCCCTCCAGAACAACTCCTCCGCCGGTCCGATGACGAGCAGCAACAGCGCCGAAATCACCCAACCCGGCGTGCCGTCCTTCATCCCATAAATCATATCCACCTGCGGCCGTGCGAAGCTGAACATCCACTGCGACACCACGTCACCAAGCCTGAACAGCCACCACAGCACGAAGGCAATCCCGACGCCAAGGGCCAAATCCGTCACGCGAGGCCGCTTCAACAGCCCCAGTGTCCCGCCAAACCACTGCGCCACCCCGGTCAGCACCAGCGCCGACCCGGTCATCGCCAGCCAAAAATTCAGCCGGTGCGCAGTCCACGGCGAGAACATCACGAACCACAGCGCGGCCGCGATGCAAATAGCTATAACAGGTCTCCGAAGCAAGGTCTAAAGCAGTTTTGACAACGCCAATCCGATAATCAGCAGCGTACTGAACACCAATTGCAACTGCGCAGTCTTCTCATCCAGCCTCGCAATCGCATCGATTCCCTTTTCCTTGAAACAAAGCACGGCGCGGGCATTCCCAAGCGCAAGCGGCGCCGACAGCAGCACCGTCAGAACTGTCCAGGGCACAATCCCCGCCAGCACAATCCCCACAGTCCACACATACGGCAATGCCATTTCAAAGCAGTAAATCAGTACGGAAGCATTACGGCCGCTGACCATAGCCAGCGTCTTTATACCGGCCCTGCGATCAGTCTCGATATCGCGCGTATTGTTAATATGGAGAATCGCCACGGTGATGCAACCCACCGGCACGGCAATCCAGAGCACAGCCGGGATAATCTCTCCCGAAGCAATGAATGTCGTCCCCAGCATCGGCAGGACCGCATAGCAAAGCGCAATCACAAGATCCCCGAACGCATTATACTTCAATGCCGGATAGAGCAGCGACAGGGCCACGCCGCACATTCCGATCCATAGCAGCGGCAGTCCGGTCAACAGCACCAGACCGACACCGCCGGCCACGGCAGCCACCAATATGGCAACGGACAGCATCATCACCTCCTTCGGCGCGAACTGCCCGGAAGTCAACGTCACCACGCCATAAGTATCCTTGGCATCCACGCCCTTCTTGAAATCAAAATAATCACTCCAAATATTACCCGAGGCATGTACCAATATGATATTGACGACGGCCCAGAGGCCGAAAAGCCAGTTAACTTCAAATCCTGCAGCCCAAAGCCAGAACAACGTCGCCGCAACAGGCATGGCAGAAGCCGGAAAGGACCACGGCCTCGTCACGATAATCCAATCTTTCAGAGTGTGTTTCATCTTTTTTATTTTTAGCGGCACAAATTTACATAATTTTTTAAAAACAGCCTGCATTGTTTAGCATTACACAAAAGATTCCACCATCTATTGCAATATTATATGGAGTTTCATACCTTTGCTTGCGAAATCATACTACACAACACGACACAACACTACACTATTACCAACCATAATGATTTCCATTTTGTACAAAACCTTGCTCCTGCCAGGGATTCTGGTAGCGGCAACTCCTTCCATGACGGGAAGAGAAACAGGCTTAGTGGCTGAGCATGCTACGACCGCAGCTATTCAGCAGATTACAAGCATTCGCGGCCGGGTGGTCGACCAGAATGGCGAACCAGTCATCGGCGCAGGCGTCTTCCAGCAGGGGACGCGCAACGGTACCGTGACTGACCCCAGCGGCAACTTCACCATTGACGTACCCTCAGGGGCCTCATTGCAAGTCTCCTGCATGGGGTATGAGGATGTCACCGTGACCGCATCCAACGGCATGTTAATCATCCTCAAAGAAGACTCGGAGATACTCTCCGAAGTCGTAGTCGTGGGCTATGGCGCACAGCGCCGTGCCGACATCACCGGTTCAGTAGCTTCGGTAGATGTGGGCAAGACTCTCGAGAGTCGCCCGATTGCCGACGTTGGCCGAGGACTCCAGGGCGCGGTAGCCGGCATGAACGTACGTGTACCTACCGGTGAGGTCGGTTCCGACCCTATCATCAAGATCCGCGGTCAGATCGGTTCCATCAGCGGCGGCAGCTCCCCGCTGATCCTGCTGGACAACGTAGAGATCCCCAGCATCCAGCTGGTGAACCCGGATGACATCGAATCCATCACCGTACTTAAAGACGCCGCCTCCGCGGCCATCTACGGTTCCAAAGCCGCTTTCGGCGTCGTGCTTATCACGACCAAGACGGGAACCGGCGGCCCGAAGCTGCGTGTCACGTATTCCAATAATTTCTCCCTTCAGAATCCCGCCAGAGAGATAAACATCGGCGGTATCGAAGCTCTCCAGTACACCTACGACGCCCAGGTCAACCGGGAATCCCCGATGCCTGCCGGTGGATTCTGGAGAATTAACGCCGAGAGCCTCGAAAAGGCCCGTGAATGGCAGCGCCTCTACGGTGACACAGTCGCCTGGAACGATCCTGTCGTCTACGGACGCGACTGGTACTTCGACGGTATCGATAAATATGGCTACCGCATCTATGACGGATTCAAGGCTATGGTGCGCGAATGGGCACCCACAATGACGCACAACCTTTCCGTCAGCGGATCCGAGGGAGGCAATTCCTTCAACGTGGGGCTCGGCGTGCTAGATCAGAGCGGTATGACCAAGCCCGCACCCATTGACGACTTCAAACGTTACAATGCATCCATCAGTTTCACCAGCGAAGTGAACAAATATCTCACCGTAAGGGGAAGCGCCATGTACTCGGACCGCAACAAGCGCTATCCCGGAGTAGGCACCACTACCGCCGACCCGTGGCTCTACCTCTACCGCTGGAGCCCGCTCTTCCCCATGGGAGTAATGGAGCGCGACCACTACCTTCAGGAACCCGCCTATGAGCTGATGGCCTCCAATACGGACAATCTCCGCAACAGGTACTTCAACCTCAACCTCGGCACGACCATCCATATCATGGACAACTGGGATTTCCAGCTCGACTACACCTATGACCGCCAGATGACGGACCAGAACAGCTCGGCTGTGTACTATAACGCCGGCGAAAACTGGTACAACCCCATCGCCTGGGTAGAAAACGGTTCACAGGTCTATGTCAACGAGCGGGGCGAAATCGTCGACTCCAGCACGGAAGGAAGCATGCCGGCCTACACGTTCAACGTCAGGCGCTATCTCAACTCCAACAACACTGAAAAGAGCGATTACGTCCGCAACTACAGCAGAAACGTAGACAACAACACCATCAATGCCTTCACCACTTACCGTCTGTCGCTCGGACAGGGCAAGCAGCATGATTTCAAATTCATGCTCGGTACCAACATAGTGACCAGTTCATGGAGCTCTTACAAGATCCGCAAGAACGGTCTCATCGAGCCCGAGAATCCGCAATTCGCACTAGCCAGCGGAGAGCAGTTCATTGAGGGCACAGACCGCGACTGGGCTGGACGTATCGGATTCTTCGGCAGAATCAACTACTCCTTCGCAGGCCGCTACTTCCTGGAAGCCAACCTGCGCCGCGACGGCTCCCACAAGTTCCCGACCGACCTTCAGTGGAAATGGTTCCCGGCCTTCTCCGGTGGATGGATCTTCACGAAAGAAGCCTTCATGGAACCGGTCAGAAATGTCATGAGCTTCGGTAAGATCCGCGCCTCATGGGGTAGCGTGGGCGACCAGACGGTCTCCAGCAGCCTCTATAAATCCGTTCTGGCCAACGGCCAGTCCAACTGGCTCGATGCCAACGGTAAAGTGACCACCTACGGAACACCTTCCCTGGTCGATGCCGACATCACATGGCAGATGATCGAGACATTGGACTTCGGTGCCGACCTTCGCTTCTGGGACGACCGCCTCGGTCTGTCCTTCGACTGGTATCGACGTGACACCAAGAACATGATCATCCCCGGCGAGAGCCTTCCCTCGACTCTTGGAGCTTCCGCCCCGAGAGGCAACTACGGCAATCTCCGCACCAACGGATGGGAACTCACCCTCGACTTCTCCCACCGCTTCCAGAGCGGCCTTGGAATCAACATGACAGCCACCCTTGCTGACGCCACCACCATGATTACCAAGGGCGCCGACTGGGCTACACCTTGGGAAGACCGTCTTCTCAGCACCGACTACTCCACCGGACGCCGTTACGGAGACATCTACGGCTATGTCACCGACCGCCTCTTCCAGCGCGATGACTTTGTCTATGGTGACGACGGCAAAATCGTACGGGAAAACGTTATTTACCGGGGAACACTTCGTTCCACCAACAAGCAGAACACTCCCAACCCCGTATATCAGGTTGAATTTGAGAACGGCGACAAGCTGGTCTGCGCTCCCGGTGACGTGAAGTTCGTCGACATCGATGGTGACGGCTATATCTCCTCCGGCTCCGGCACCAACGGCAATCCTGGTGACCGCGTCGTCATCGGCAACACCACCCCCCGTTACGAATACAGTCTCAGATTAGGTGCTGACTGGAAGGGATTCGACGTTTCCGTATTCCTTCAGGGTATCGGCAAACGCAAGATATGGGGTTCCGGCCAGCTGGCTATCCCGGGCTGGAATGCCAAGGAGGGAGCTCTTCCCAAGACCTTTACCACAGACTACTGGTACGAGCATTATGACAGCGAAGGCAACCTTACCGACTACAACTACGATGCTTTCTATCCGAGGGCATGGGATTTGGGCGGAAGCAACACCGGTTTCACGATGCAGACCCAAAGCAAGTACCTCCTCAACATGGCATACCTGAGAATCAAGAATATCACGGTCGGCTATACACTTCCGAGAAAACTGCTGAAGCGGATTCACTTGGAGCAGGCCAGAGCCTATGTCTCTCTTGAGAACTTCTTCACCTTCGACAAGCTCAGGGGACTTCCAATCGATCCTGAGGCAATCTCAGGCTATTCGATGTTCTCAACCAATTACAACCTCGGCAGGACCGGTACGGGTACCCCTATGTTCAAGTCCACGTCCCTGGGTCTCCAGTTAACCTTTTAACACAGAACGAAGATGAAAATAAAGATATTACCAATACTTGCCATTCTGGCGACACTCTTCTGCGCCTGCGACAAAGTGCTTGACCGTCCCTCTCCCACCGAGGCGGAAGACGCTAAATACTGGACAAGCGCGGAGAAGGTAAGGCTCTACGCCAACGGATTCTACATCCACTACTTCGAGGGCTACGGCACCGGCTGGACTCACAACTCAGCCCCGCTGCTGGACTACACCTTCGATGACAACGTGGTACACATGTCCACCCAGGGCCAGTTCACCCGTTCCGTGCCTACCAGCACCGGATGGGGTGACAACTACGAGTGGATCCGAAAGGTCAACGTGATGATCGACCGCATCGACAACCGCATGACCGACATCCTCACTCAGGAAGAATACGGCCACTGGATGGGTATCGCCCGTCTGTTCAGGGGACTCGAATATGCCCGTCTCGTGAATTCCTACGGCGATGTCCCCTATTACGACCACGAAGTGAACAATACCGAGAAAGACGAACTCTACAAAGACAGGACTCCCCGCAGCGTGGTGATGGACAATGTCTACGACGACTTCGAATACGCTTTCGCAAACATCCGTCTGAATGATGGTTCACAGTACATCAACCGCTATGTGGCCGCAGCCCTTATATGCCGCTGGGCGCTCATAGAGGGAAGCTGGCAGAAGTATTATTACAACAACACTTCACGTGCAGCGAAGTTCTTCGACATGGCCGTTTCCTGCGGAGACTTCATCATCGGCAGCGGCAAGTACGACATCGTGCTTGATTTCCGTTCACTGTTCTCCTCATCCGACCTCACCTCATCGAAGGATGTCATTCTCTATCGCAAATACGACCCCGCCCAGGGAGTCACCCACTGCGTAGCTTCTTACTGCAATCTGTCTGAACCCAGGGCCTACGGTCCCAACCTTGACCTCATCAAGGCATTCATCTGCACAGACGGCAAGGACTGGCAGACCTCCAATCTGGACGACACGGATGACTTCTCGCTCGAGAATCTCGTCAAGACCCGCGACTCCCGTTTCGAGGCCAGTTTCTATCACAAGCTGATAGCCACCTCCAAGAGCTGCTATCTCTATCCTGTCAAGTTCATATCCCGTGACGCCTCGGCGCCCCTGACCATCGAAGAAGGGGAAGTAAAGGGCGGCGCAGTGGATGTTCAGTACACCAGCACCAACAACACCAACGGCTATCCGGTACTCCGCTATGCGGAGGTGCTTCTCAATTGGATCGAGGCCAAGGCTGAGCTCGAGACTCTCGGCCAGGGTGTCGTAAACCAGAGCGACATCGACGTATCCATCAACAAGATCCGCAGCAGGCCCATCGCCGAGGAAGCACAGAGACTGGGAGTAAGGGAGACCGCTCCCATGGACCTCTCGTCTCTTCCGAACGATCCTGCAAGGGATGCTGATGTCCCCGCCCTCCTGTGGGAAATCCGTCGCGAGCGCAGGATGGAATTCGTATTCGAGTTCTCCCGCATCATCGACCTGAGGCGTTGGAAGAAACTCGAATATATGGATACCGACGCCAACGACGACCTGCTGACCGGCACATGGGTCAACTTCCCCGCGGAGTGCAGCGCCCAGCTGAAAAGCGACAATGTCGGCAAGCTGCGCATCAAGACCAAAGACGGAGAATTCGTCAGCTATGACGGCACCAACGGCGCCAGGATGGTTGGCTTCTTCTATCCGAAGGAAAACCTCGGAAGGCTTCCCTTCTTGAACGTTCCCAACATCAATCCCTACCTTACCCCCGTCGGCTCCAACACCATCGTTGACTACAGCAACAAGGGTTACAAGCTGACCCAGACCGAGGGCTGGCCCGATGCTTCCAATTAACATTCAAATGATGACAGAAATGAAAAGTATTTTCAAATATATTCTCCTTGCGTCAGGATTAGGGCTGTGCCTGAATTCCTGCGAAGATTCGTACCCTTCCGCCGCCGATTCCGCCTATCCGGTGGATATGACGGCCATACGGATCGTCAACGCCGGTGCTGACGGACAGACCGTATTCGAAGGCACCATTGACGAGGACAACAAGATTGTCAATTTCAAACGGATCGACCCTGCAACGGATTTCTCGGCGCTGAGGTTCGAAGCGACCCTTCCAGAAGGAGCATCCCTCGAAAATGACGTCATGGATTTCTCCATGCAGGAGGGCGAGTCCGAAAAGACCCTTGTCATTAGGGTGAAAAACCACAACCGTTACAAGGACTACTTTGTCCGCGTCCGTCAGAAGGTACCGGTATTCGGGGCCGACTGGGACAAGGCACAGGTCTACAACTTCTCCGGCGACAACATCTACTCAGAATGCGTTACTGCGAACACCCGCTGGGCGGACTGTGACGGAGAATATGTCCTCATCGTTTCCAGGGTAGACGGACTGCATCCCCACCTGTTGAAGGTCTCCGACCTTATGCAGGGTAGGATTGAACCTATCAATCTCAGCACGACAGGCATTTCCGGAGGTACGTTCCCTATCTCTTGCGGGGCACTGATCAATGGCCACGTCTACATCAACAGCCTCTCCGGCGGCGGGCAATCTCCGCTCAAGGTGTACTACTGGGACACTCCGGAGTCCGATCCTGAAGTCGTTCTCGAAAATATCCTTGCCGATGATGTTCCGGATGCCAACATCCGCCACGGCGACAATGCATCTTACAACATTGACAAGAACGGCAACGGTTACATCCACTTCGGAAGCAATACTGACGGCAAGGATATCCTCCGCTACACCGTCACCGGGCACAAGACCATCGGTTCTCCCTCTGTCCTCACTTCACGTACGGGTGCACAGGGTTACATGACCATCAACAGGATTGAAGACGGAGACCAGTATCTATGGAGTGGTGTCTATATGGCTCCCGCGCTGACAAACGCATCCGCGACCATTGAATATGACATCAAATCTCTCAACGGGACAGAGTTTACCGCCTGCCGCGTATTCACTTTCAACGAAGAACGCTACCTGCTTGCCTGCTCTGCCGCACGATCCAACAAGGTCACCCCGACCATGTACCTCTACAACATCACCAGGGGGGATACGGTTGCGGAAGCTTTGGCCATATTCGAAGCCGGAGAACGCAAGCCTGTCTACCAGTTCGTTCTCGGCGGCACCAACAATGGCAATCCAGGCACCTCTGTCAACTATTATATCCAGAAAGACGAAGACGGCAAGGATGAAATGCTGAGGGTATTCGCCCATCGCACCCAGTCCGGTTTCGTAATCGTCGACTTCCCGATAAAGATAGCTTCAGACGATTAATCACATGAAAAAATCACTACGGTTTTTAGCTATAGGCCTGCTCCTTGTCCTGGCTTTTGCCTGCGACAAGGAGGAGCCTTTCAAGCCTGGTACCACGCCCACTCCAGGGCCGGGAGGCGGAACGGATCCCAGCGGGATAACACTTCCCAAAAAGGAGCTCCGCGGAGCCTGGATGGCCACCGTATGGGAGATTGACTATCCGCAAGGAGTACGTGGTGAAGCCGCCCAGAAAGAAAAGTTCAGACAATACCTGGACCTCTACGAGCGCATCGGCATCAATGCCGTCTTCTTCCAGATCCGTGGTATGGCGGATGCCTATTACGACTCTCAGTATGAGCCTTGGAGCAAGACCATCACCGGCACTCAGGGAGAGGACCCGGGATATGACATCCTGCAGTTCCTTGTGGACGAGACCCATGCACGCGGCATGCAGTTCCACGCATGGATCAATCCATACCGGATTTCAAGCGGATCCAATGGGGTATTCCCCGACTTGGATCCCAAAATCCCTGCAGAACTGACAAAAGACTACAAATCTATCCGGGTCTACAATCCGGCCCTACCCGAGGTGCGCGACAGAATCGCCGCGATCGTGCATGAAATCATCACTAAATACCCTGTGGACGGACTGCACATGGACGACTATTTCTATCCCTCCCTCGGAGACGGCGAGGCGATGAACGATGATGACGAGTTCGCAAGATACGGCTCGGAATTCTCCAAAATCGAGGATTTCCGCCGCGACAACATCAGCAAGCTGATCCAGAAGATCCAGCAGACAATCATCGACACCAGGCCGGAAGTGATCTTCTCAATCAGCCCCCAGGGGAATTACGAGAATAACTACAACACGCAGTACATCGATGTCGCCACATGCGCCAAAAACGGATGGTTCGACGTGCTGATCCCTCAGCTCTATTGGACGGGTACCACATTCAGCTCCCGCCTCCAGTGGTTCTCGGCAAATGCAGGCAAGACCCATCTGATGGTCGGCTACGGAATCTACCGTTACGAATCCGGCACATCCGGAGACTTCGGTTCACCCGCCTCCTTCACCACATGCTACAATCTCGCCATGTCCGACAGCAAGGTCAAGGGTAGTTTGTTCTACAACTCCACGGCCCTTGTCAACAACAAAGTCGGCATCACCGACGCAGTCAAGACAGCTCTCCGCACCAAGGTACTGATACCATATCTGGGGCGGACGCCGGAGCAGAAGCCCTCTGCCCCGACCGGCTTGGCCCTCAACGGTTCGACGCTGAGCTGGTCCGGCAACGCCTCGTACTACGCGATATACAAACTGGAAGTTGGCGGCAAAAACGCCTCTCTCACCGGCACGACCAAGGAAAGGTCCTTCACCCTTCCCGCCAAAGGCACCTACTTCGTGACCGCCCTCACGTCGGTGAACGAAGAAAGCGACCTCTCCTCCGAAGCCGTCTACAAGTAATCCCCTACCCCTCTGATCCCTGAAAAAAGTCTGACAGGCAGCACGTGCTGTTGTCAGACTTTTCAGTAAAGGGCCCTGAGACTTCTTGATGCGGAGCCTCACAGACTCATTATGCTCATAAATTCAAGGTCCCCCTGCTGATCTCCCAGTGAATCTTTTCGGCTGCGTCCGTGATTTCGCTTACAACCAGACCCAGCTCTTCCTCCGGGATGACACTCCATTGTCCGACTGCGGCATAGAGGACAGGATTGTTATTTTTTACTTTTTCCACAACACGGTTGGCCCAACGGTCACGTACCTGGGATGGTACAAGTTCCAGGATTCGCTGGGGGATCATGCTTTTGATGGTATTGGACTGATTCATAACGGAAAGCTTCTATAAGGAATCTTGATACTTTTTGCGTAGTTCCAGAGGGGTCATGCCAGCGTGTTCTCTGACAAACTTACCGAAAGAGGAGGCGCTGGAAAAGCCCAGCTCTTCGGCTATCTGTTGCATTGTCAGGTCCGTATAACGCAAGCGGTTTTCTATGGATTTGAGCGTAAACAGGTAAATGATGTCGGTGGGTTTCTTCTGTAAGGTCGTGGTCAGCAATCTGGAAAGATACTTTGGTGTAACATTGAGCATCTGGGCGAACTCTTCCACCCGGCGTATCCGTCCGTCGCTCTGTTCCACCAGCTCCACGAACTTTTCGGCCAGGAGTTTGCCATGTAGCTTGTTACTGCCGTTGTGGCCATCCTCTGCCCTGTTGAAGGGGCTTCGCATTATGGACAGGATTTCCAGAAGGAACGTGCAGAACAGAGAATGAATGATGGCCTGCTTGTCTGGATTTGAGCTTTCCTGTATGTTCTGGCATAGCAGATCCAGATATGTTTCCAACTTGGCGGAGTCCGCTTCGGAGAGCGTCACCTTCGGATGCTGTTTCAGGGAAATAAGGTCGGAGAGGCTATTCTTGCCATGCATGTTCATATCCCACATCTGGCCACGTGAGAACCACACCTCCCGGCAATTGAAGTCAGGAGAACACATGAATTTGTCCAGAATGGAACGCGCAAAGAACAGGAACAGGTCGTTGGGGTACATTTGAATCTCCTGCCCGTCGTACTCAAAACGGGCTGTTCCTGCAATACAATAGAGGAAGATACCATAATCCATGGATATCATCTTACCGGCCGGGACTCCGGTGAAGTCATTCACGATCACAAGTCCGTCGTTGAGCGTTCGCAAAACGTCCTTTCCCTGCCTGGGCATTAGTTCTGTTATCTCCATAATCCAGATTAAAGTTTAAGTTTCTGGCCTTCCATGGTCGGCGGTGTCTGTATGAGGGGAGCACAGCCGAGGAATTCCAGCCAGTTGTAGCAGCGCCGGAAAAAGAGTTTCACGTAAGCGTCTCCCTGCAGCTGTGCCGCCACGTACTCGTTGGTCATCTCATCATCGCCGCGAACGGTCTCAAGCTCGCGCAAATAGGAAATCATCTTCGGGATGATGGCCTTTTCTTTCTCCAAGTGAGGCTTCACCTTCTGGATCCAACGCTTGAGCAGCTGCTGGTTGTAGGCCATCACGATCTCCTGCTCGGCCTTGCGTCCTTCAATGAACCAGTCCGGCGCTCGCTTGACTCCTTCGGACCGGGCTCGCTCGACGAGCGGAGCGTCCATCTCTGCCACCTTCTTGCAGGCACTAGAAGCGAACCACTCATGGCACATCTGCTTGCGGAGCGGAGCGAACTCGTTGAAAATGGGCTTGTGGCAGACAAGGTCGTTACTCAGGAGGAAGTCCCGGTAGCCGAGATCGCTCTGCGATGTGTATGAAAGCAGATTCTGCGCCTCCTTGGCGGCAGGTGTATAATAAACCCACATCTTCTTCATGACGGCGTCATACTGCTTCGCCTTGGGGTCGAAATGAAGCTCGGTGTCATAAGGCTGCCCCTTTGCAGCCCGCTTGGCGTTGTCCATCATGGCATCGGCCAACCTCTTCTTGGCTGCCTGGACATCCTCGCGAGGCTCCTGCTGGTCAAGGGCCCAGTCACAGGCGCGAACCTTGTTCAGCCACTCGGCGAGTTTCTCGCGCGTATCTATTTCGGAAATATCCGGAATAGCGGGCATATTCTCGAGAGCCTCGTCATAGCTGTGGTAATTGTATGTCTCGATGAGCGCCTTGCCCGCCTTCTTGTTGAAGTTGATTGTCGGCTCGTTCCATAGATAATCCAGTTCAGAGTAGCCGCCCAGTTTCTGGGCAAAATTGCGCTCGGATTCCGGGATGAAAAAGGTCTTCGCATTCTGTGCAGATGCGGACTGCCCGGCGGTCATGGCCGAGAATACTAAGAGACAGATAAGAGAGTATCGTTTCATAGGATCGCTTGGAAACATTGATTTGAATTAATTGACACAGATGGCCGGGACAACACCCACGGTGAAGTTGTTCACCGTCTGGCTGCCTGGCGTGGCGATATCGGTCACAGCCGCCGCCTGCTGATCTTCACGGTGGACAGACAGCCGATGGAAGTAAGGGGGGAGCAATGGTGTGCGCAGCCACCAGGTCGTTACGACTTCGTCGGAGAAATGAGCGACGCCATGTCCCCTCGAGAAATCCGTCATAGGACGTGCCAGTCCCTTGTAGGTGGTCTCCGTCTCAGCCGTGGTCCATGTCTTCCCTGCCCGGTATAAATCCATCATATTGTCTTTGGTCACCGTAGGCGGGACCTCGATGAAGCCATAGTCCTTGCGCACCACATCCGCAGGGCTCAGCACGAACACCTTGTCTTTTGTGTTGTTGCTGGTAAATTTCGGGAAGGACACGCGCTTGTGCTGCTCGCCGCTCTCGTAGTACATGGTGCCGTCGTAGAGGCTGCGATCCAGGGCTGTGAACTCCTGGATAAGGTTGACTCTGGAATTCTGGCGGCTGTTATTCTCAACGGTGGTGACGGCGATCTTGCTCTGCATCGCAGGAGTGAAGGCGGTCTGCAGGAAGCCGCGGCCTACGAATTCTTCGTTGATCCGTGTATAGGGCTTAACACCCTTGAGATATATGTTCTCATCACCCTGGACGTAAGCGATGCCGTTCAGGAAGGCGCGCAAGCGGCTGTGTTCGTAGTTGTTGTGTTGTATGACAGTACCGTTCTCCAGCTTACGGAGTGTAACGTCCAGAGTGAATGAATAGTGGTTGCCATCCACCGCCTCGAACGTGGCATAGTCGCCCCATGTGTCGCAGAACTGCTCATTGGTCAGAGCGGCCTCGGCGAGCAGTAGTTTCTTGCCGGTGCCGTTGTAGTTGCTGGTCAGGATGCGCCACTTGATGGGCTCCACCTTGAAATAGCGGTAGGTTTTCTTGTATTTGTTCTGGACCTTCGTGCCGTCGCTGTAGCGGAAGCCTTTCTGCCCTTCGTGGCCGAGGGCTTTGTTTTCCATGATCTTGATGTACCAGGCGCCATCACTGCCTTTGTAGTAGGTATGCGCACCGACCACTGTGACCTTGGACTCATCCACCGTCACATTGGCGGCCTTGATGGTCTGCGGCCAGTCACCGAACAGCACATAGGTACCACTTTTGCCCGCAGACCCGTCAGTCCCGGCAGGAAGTACCGTATAAGGTGTCCCGACGAATTCATTGACATTTGCCGACTTCGGAATATATGGCTGAGCCGGGGCCACCTTTTCGGGCGTCTGAGCGACCGTCTTGGATGTAGAGGCCGGACTCTTCGTCCCGGTCCGTGCGGCATCCTTATTCTGGGCCTCTGTGGGTACGGATGCGATTTCAATACCCTCCGACAACTTCTCGTTCATGGAATTGATGGATTCCGACAGGGCATTGAGTGTACTTGAACAAGAGGTGGCGGCCAGCCCCACAACAAGGGCAGCAACCAGGTCGACTATTGTCTTCTTGCTTTTCATAGAGTTTTGTTATTAATTTTGAAGCAGTTGGCCGAAATGTTCGAGAAAATGTTTCATTCTTCTCTTTTCGGAGACAAAATTAGGCAGAAAAGACGAAAATCGACTATTCCAAAAGTCACAATTAATGTACGCAAAGTATCATCAGATGTTTCTGCCCTCTCCGGAATTTGGTCAAAGTTTTACAGGCAGCAAACGGCTCAAAAAGACTTGTTTTGTGCTCTGACAGTTCTCATTATACAGAACACCCAGCCAATTTGAGATAATTGTGACAAAATCCTGAAGTTGTGGCCTGCAAGTCTTATAGTTCCATTGCCAAATACCTGGAAAGGAAGACATTATAGACGGAGTACGAAGTCCCGTCTTCTTCGGTTGTTGCCAGGACAAGCTCTTTGTCAATCAAGGCCTTTATGTTCCTTAACGCGGTAGGGCCTGAGGTGATGCCATATTTTGATAGGAAAGCGGAAGATGTTATTTGCATAACGCTGTCTTCCTTGGCAATTGCACTGAGCATCTTCCATTGCGCACGGGTAATTAAACGGCGAATTTCCCTAAATCTCTCCCTTTCGCTGTCAAGGATAGCCTGCATGGCCTTTTGTACGATATCCCTATCGACTTTACCATCGGAGAGTGAGAATACTTCATTGCAAAGGCGCTGCGTGTAATAGGTGTGTACTTTTGTCCAGTTCAGGATAAATTCAAGAGAGTCGTCGTCTATGCTTTTTCCCGCCGATTCGAATTTCTCCCGGATAAATGCCGCATATACCGCCACAGGCAGTTTTGCCAGATAGCAGAAGGAAGTGCTTTCGTAAAAGGGCTTCTTGGCATTAGTGAACATATCGGTCATAGTGTGCTTCTTACTGCCGCAATAGATGAAACGGACGTTGTGCATGTGTTGGATATGTTTCCTGAGGATCGCCTCCATGTTTATGCCTTCGTATTCACGTATCTGCTGGAACTCGTCTATAGCAAATACTATCTTCTGCGGATAGCTCTCCAGATAGTCCAGGACGTCTCTCAACGTGTTCTGTTGCTGGTTCTCGTCGGCAAATGTAAAAGAGACCTGAGGCGTACCGGTCATAGGATCCAAGCCAAGCAGTGGCCTGACACTTTTTAAGGACTTGAAGAAAGCGGCTATGCGCTGTTGTTTCTTTAGTTTGGCTACAACAGCATCAGAAAGCACCTTTATGAATTCTTCCAGTGAGAGCGTGTCGCTAATGTCCGCATAGATGGTCTCATATGGAAGATCCCGTAGTCTGATCTCTTCAAAAACCCGGAATATCAATCCAGTCTTACCCAACCTGCGTGGTGAGATAAGTGTGGTATTGCGCCCATTTGCGACGTTACGGATGATTTCTTCCGTCTCCTGCTCCCTGTCGCAGAAGAACTCTTTTGATTTGAAGGGTTCCAGTATAAAAGGATTATCCAGCATAGGGCTCTCGTTTTTGCAAATATAGATAACAAAATGTTAATAACAAAATGTTTTCAGTGAAAAGATGTCCAAGTCAGTGGCTTTCTATTGCAGGATGTAGCTAGTAATTTAGCCCGAAATGCCACAGGGGGATTACATTCTGATACCCGTATTCGGTGTCATCTTTAACGATAAAACCGTTAGGAATATTCTCTATTTGCTTATTTCCTTTTTTCCTTCCGCCAATCTCAAAAGTATATTGGCCGATGACAAAATCTGAATCTTTGGAACTGATCACGTCGTTCCTGACTCTCATCTGGTTATAGAAAAAGGTTCCCCTCAGATTGCCGGGATTTGGAGTTCCGCCGCTCAGGACCGTCATCAGGGAGGGATTGTCTATATATACTTTTTCTACCTTTCCTAAACCTCTTATGCCTCCGGTTGCGTCTCTCAGCTGTCCCAGCAGGCCGGCACGTTCCATATAGAAAAGATAATCGGCAACATTGTTCTTGCTGACTCCAACCACAGTGGCAAGCGACAGCATATTTGGCTTGAACGGGGCCGATTCCGCTACTACGCTCAACAGTCTCTTGAGTTTTCTGGCCGTGGCGGCCTTCAGGTCGGCAAACTGGGCAATGTCCGATTCTATTGTCTGTGATATTACTTGCTCCATCTTGATGGGGAAGCCAGTCTCCAGAGCAAAAGGATAGTATCCCTCGCGAAGATACTGTTCAAAGACATGGCGAGGGTGTGATCAATCATAACTCAATACGTTTCTGCTGCACATATAATAGAAAATCCCTCAATGAGTGCTATTTTTATGAAAATTTTCACTCAATAAGGGATTATTCTCGTGCCTCGGGCGGGAACACTATGTTTCTTTGGGAAATAATTGATAGCTAAACAATTACCCGGCGGCTATATACTTTTAGTGTAACATTAGTGAAACATTTCTGTCCGTCTGTGGCTTTCTATTGTAGCCAATGTCAGTTATCGGTGAAGTCTTCTGTGTGAAAGCATCAGATCCTCTGGCTCATATTAAAACAAATAAGAAGTAAGGTCATAGCGGTAGTAAGAGTGGGAATGTAAAGAAAAAGTTTGACCTATTATTGGTTTGCAATTCAGAAAATTTTTATATATTTGCAAACAGAAACACTAACAACCATGATGGACAACAAAGCGATATTCGGAAAACGTCTCAAATGTGCACGAGAAATGAAAGGGCTCTCAATGGCAGATTTGGCAGGGGAGATGGCAGACATCGTCTCCCGTCAAGCAATATACAAATACGAAGCGGGGAAAATGCTCCCAGATAGTACTGTCCTTATCAAACTGGCAGCGGTTCTGGGAGTAAAGGTAGACTATTTCTTTCGTCCATTTACGATTGCTCTGTCCGGGATTGAATTCCGCAAAAAAGCAAAAATGAGCGAAAAAGCGCGAAAGTCTATTCAGCAGCAAGTAATGGACAATGTCGAACGCTATTTCGAAATTGAAGATATAGTAGGAATTAACCGAGGTGTTTCATCAATCCGTATGGATAGGATAGTGAAGACTCGTGAAGATGCTCTCATAATTGCACAGAGGTTAAGAGAAGACTGGGAACTTGGGGAAGACGGAATCACTGATGTAATAAATCTACTTGAGAGCAAAGGCATCAAGGTTATAGAATTCAATACGACGAACGATTTCGATGGCTTAAGTGGCACAGTCGGGAATGACATTGTAATTGTCCTGAATTCGAATATCAGTCCGACTGAGAGAAAGCGTTTCACCGCTCTTCACGAATTAGGGCACCTGATTATGGATTTCGATGAAAGCGTAGATGATAAGACTAAAGAGAAATTGTGTCACGCTTTTGCCAGTGAATTTCTCATACCATCCAAAGTGTTTAAAAGAGTCTTAGGAGACATTTCTAAAAGCACGTTGAACATGGTTACTTTTGCCGAAATTCAGCACAATTTTGGTGTCTCGATTGATGCTCTTATTAGGAAAGCGGAAGACGAATCCATGATTGCTGGTAATCGTTACAAAAATTACCATATTAGGAAGAACACGAATCCTGCATTCAAACTGTATGTGGAGAAAACTCGGATTGAACCCGAAACCCCCAACCGATTCGTCGCATTAGTATATGATGCTTACTCAAGGAGCTTAATCAGCGTTTCAAAGGCTGCTGCTCTTTTGAATGTTCCAGTAAACGAGGTGTTGGATAGAGCACTATTTGTATAATGATGAAGACGGTAGTTGTTAGCGATACAAACATTTTCATAGACCTGGTTAATTTGGATTTGCTGGGGATTTTTTTGCGCTTCCATGGGATGTCCACACTACCGACTTCGTTATGGGTGAATTGACAGACCCAGTACAAAAAGCAGCCGTCACGGCATTCATTAAGCGAAATAAGCTGACCATAGGACAGTTGAATTCAGAAGAGGTTGACATAATCGTCCAGCGCAGTAGTGAAACCGGCGGAAAGATTTCCATCACGGATTTCTCGGTGTGCTATTACTCCAAGAAAAACGGATACACCCTCCTTACCGGCGATAGAAACTTGCTAAAGATTGCCATCAACGAAAATATAACGGTCCATGGGATTCTTTACCTTTTTGACGAACTGGTAAGTCACTCAATTCTGCCGCCAAAACTAGCTGTCGAAACACTAAAACAACTGAGAGAACTTAATACGCGTCTCCCAATTGACGAGGTGGATGCAAGGATTATGAATTGGGAATCAATGATTAAAAAGCAAGAAAATATGAGGTAACGACGACCAATGACTATAAAATAGGAGAGCCCGCGGCCAAGCAAAACTCTCCATATCATCTAGAACAGATGACCCGTCGCTGAAATAGTCAATCGGCGAACGAGTATTTATTTAGCAAAGTAAGTTATTTTTTTTCAAAACCAAAACTATTGCTAAGAGATACTCATAATAGTTTATATAACAATTTAAAATACAGACAATTATGAGCATAATTAAGTCATCGCGTAAGCGATACTCACAGGAGGAGCTTAATTCGCTGACCTCCCTAAAAAAAGCCTGTTTCATTCTCTCACACGATAATGAGTTTATCGATGAAATTCTGGAATGCTTCTCCATCAATGATGATGAACAGACTATGAGAGAACCTCTTTTGATCGGTAATGTCCGGCAATTACTCACAGACATCGAAGAGTTAGATCAGCAGACGGAAAAGATTGATATTATTGTCAGTCTGAAGGACATCTATCTCGAAAAGATCCTGGAAAATGATCATGTTCTTTTCCAGCTATTCGGGATTACTGATTCTAACCTGATTAAAGCGATTAAAGCAGACCATCTGATTGTTGAATCACAGTATTCTGCAAGAACGGATATTATGGAATACTATCAATTCAGCAAATTTGCCAGCTTCCTACATTCTAACAAAATGGATGACTATGCGCGGCAAATATGGGATACTCTTCGTTTCATGACCAACAAAGATAAGAAATGCATGACCCGGCTGATATATCACATTGCCGATGAAAAGTATTATATTAGGGCTGTTGCTTCGGAGAATGGATATAAGAAATATGGTATTAATTTTTCTGTGCTGGTCATGCTCCTTGCGGTTAACAAGTATGTCAAGGACAAAAAAGAGAGGGCATTTGTCGAAAGCTACGATATTGATGATTCGCACATTTTGATGTCAATTCAGTTCGATAAAAGGATTCAACTGGAAGAAGACATGTACCTCACACTCAACCTTTCATTAGAGAATGACGAAATACGTCAATCCGCAGTCACACTCAACGCAGAATTTAGAGTTGTTTATAAAAAAGGCGAAAAGGAAAGCGATATTTTTATTAAACCTACGGCTTATCAAAAGGAACATGGCGCCTATTCGCAAGACATGCTGACTTATTCTCACGGCATGAACGTTAAAACGGCCATTGAAAGAATATCTAACCTTCCTGTGCTGATAGACAAATACATTGATCTCGTATCCAAGAATGCTATCGCTATTAAGTCTATAAAGAATCCGCAGCAGGTTAAAGAATTCATTCAGCAGAGAATACAGCATGCCAGAAAGGATGATTTCGTAGGATACAAAGCTGCTATTGTTGAAAAACTTGCCAGCATTGAGGTCCATTCTGTTTTTGATCTGTTCGATTTGCTACGAAATGTTGAGGATCTTTTTGGAGATGACATTAAATCCAAGAATTTCTGGCGTCAAAAACTATATGATGCTCTTATTAATCGTGGTAAAGATGATGAATAACTGCTACCCTGGCGGTCTTGACCAGGGATGAGATTCTCAAGAGTCTTTTTTGAATCCTCACTGCTCCTTATTTGCATTGGGGATTCTTTTTTGTTGGATAAAAAAGTGACCGAATATGGTGAATACAAAAAAGAATAGCCTCGTAAGTATTTGAAAATAAAAAACATATAAAGCCCTTCTTGTGCATAGGGCGGATATGGCTGTACTTGTGGCTATCGTGTATTCTTGGTGGATATTGAAGGTTTTGTCTATCAAGTGGTTGAATTATCTCAACGGTGTATTCAAATAATGAGCGGAAAATGCGACCAAAGAAAAATAGTATCTTTGCATTTGATAAATCGGAGTTGGTAGAACTATTTCCCGGCGAAATAGACAAATTTTTATTTTTCTCTTGACTCGTACCCTACGTCACGTATTATCTTTGCGGCAAATAACAAAAGTGCACAGTTGTTATGAAGACAAACAG
>Ga0265298_10003784_pt1 | contig 19753 bp, 9 predicted proteins | sample AusTroGonzalo_MG_3_FD_193486 | JGI IMG/M metagenome (GOLD analysis project Ga0265298, IMG submission 193486) | Bovine rumen microbial communities from tropical cattle in Woodstock, Queensland, Australia - Gonzalo_01 | ecosystem: Host-associated > Mammals > Digestive system > Stomach > Rumen ... | reverse complement strand
CGGCCTGTGTCTCGCGAGGGCAGGGAGGCCAAACGGAATGGTGATGGGTCGCCCGATATTGTTGGCTCTTGCGAGTTTCTGCTATATCGAATCCTCCTGTCCTTGCGAGAAAGCCAATGTTTCGTTATTCCCTGCGCTGACGGAATGGTCACCACCATTCCGTTTGGCCGGAAATGGGGCAATGATAATCGCCAGCGCAAGCAAAACCGGAAAAATGAGGCGTTGACTCGCCAGCGCAGAGGGGCGAAAAAGCGACCTCATTCGTTATATCTGTTCTCTTGCGGGCGCGAGGTTCCGTTTGGCCGGTCATCGCCTCGGTTTCCCGCAAGGGCGGTGGTTGTCGTGATGGCGGCCTGTGTCTCGCGAGGGCAGGGATGCCAAACGGAATGGTGATGGGTCGCCCGTCATTGTTGGCTCTTGCGGGCTACCGCTATATCGAATCCTCCTGCACTTGCGAGAAAGCCAATGTTTCGTTATTTCTTGAGCTGACGGAATAGCCGCCCCCATTCCGTTTGGTCGGAAATGGGTCGACAATAATCGCCCGCGCAAGCAAAACCGGAAAAATGAGGCGTTGTCTCGCAAGCGCAGGAACGCCAAACGGAATCTCGGTCTCGCCAGAGCAGGGGGTTCCGAAAAAGCGACCTCTTTCGTTATATCTGTTCTCTTGCGGGCGCGAGGTTCCGTTTGGCCGGTCATCGCCTCGGTTTCCCGCAAGGGCGGTGGTTGTCGTGATGGCGGTCTGTGTCTCGCGAGGGCAGGGAGGCCAAACGGAATGGTGATGGGTCGCCCGTCATTGTTGGCTCTTGCGAGTTTCCGCTATATCGAATCCTCCTGCCCTTGCGAGAAAGCCAATGTTTCGTTATTCCCTGCGCTGACGGAATAGCCGCCCCCTACCCGCAAACCCCGTTTTCGGTGACCAGCTCCCGCCATTCCGGATTGCGGGCGTTGATAAGCGCCATCTTTTCGCTGCGGCGCATGTTCTTTAACCGGTTCTCCCTCTTGATGGCCGAATTATAGTCGGGGAAAACCTCATAGTACACGCAATACTCACAGTTGTATCTGTCTGTAAATGAGTTCTTGTAGTGGTGTCTTTTGTGCTGGGCCACTCGATTGACGAGATCGACCGTGCAGCCGACATACAACACGTTGTGACGCTTGTTCGTCATGATGTAGGTATATCCTGATTTCATCGTTTTTTTTGCTGCAAAAATACAAAAATTATTTATTGTATTTTTAATTTTGTATTTTATTTTAAGCGTCTTCGCGTGTATCGAACCCGAAATGCTATTTATCAACATTTTTGCATGTAAAATTCTGAAAATCAGCAATATTGTAAATGTTGATAACTTTTTCTTGATAAACCTAAAAAAGCAATCAGGATAATAAATACCTTTGCTTTTTATTATATTAAAGATTATAGATTGTAACGAGTTGAAATAGAATAAATTACAAAATCAGAAAATTACAAAATTAACAATATTATTCACAAAAAAACAATTATTATGAAAAAGCTTCTACTATTTTTGATGCTTGCGATGTTCTGCCTCCCATGGGCGTTACGTGCGCAAGAATCGTTGCCCTACAGCTATGGCTTCGAGAACAATGACCTGGACGCTGCCGGGTGGACTGTGGTCACAGGCGGAAATATTTCCACAGCCACCCCCCACACTGGTGGCTATTGCTTCGATTTCAACTATAATATTTCGAGTGATGCGTACCTCATGTCGCCGATACTCACTGGTGGCACTAATGGGGTTTACGTGTCTTTCTATTTTAAGGCGCGTAGCAGCTCTTATCCAGATCATTTCAAAGTTGGTTATACTACTGATCCGACTATCACGGATCCGAGTGAATTCACCTATGGAAATCTGGTTACTTCGTCTGTATCTTGGCAACAATATGAGGAGACTTTCCCTGCCGGAACTGTTCGTATTGCTATCAAATATGATGCAGATAATTACGATGATGGATATGATCTTTACATTGACGACTTTACCTTTGAGATCCCAACTTCATGTGCAAAACCTACCAATTTGTCGAAAAGTGATGTCACTGCTCACACTGCCGTCCTCAGCTGGACTTCCGATGCCAGCGCTTGGCAGATATGTCTAAACAACGATGAAACCAACCTGATTGATGTTGCTGAAAATCCTTATACGCTTCCGGGCCTTACTGCTGAAACTGCATATACCGCCAAAGTGCGTGCCGTATGTGGCGGTGACTATAGTAATTGGACTAACCCGATTAGCTTCACCACAGGAATTGCATGTCCTGCTCCTACGGCTTTGACAACTGTTTCTGATGGATTTGACGCTACCTTCACATGGACGAGCGGATCCAGTGAATGGCAAGTGGCTTACTCTACCGATCCCGATGCTGATCCCACCGATAATGTTGTCAGCACTGTTACTGAGGCTTCTTATTCAATGAATGACCTTGAACTCGGTGATCACTATCTTTGGGTGCGCTCCAACTGTGGCGGTGAAGGCTTCAGCTCTTGGGTTGGCCCAAAGAATGTGCATATCGGTTACTGCGTGCCTGCACCGACATCGGTGGATGGTAGTGGTATTACTAATGTTACTTTTGGAACGAGTGGGAGTTCACTTGCGGTGGATGATGACCTTTCAATGACATCATCCCCGTATTATTTTGACCATTCCACACAAATAGGCTCTTCTTATCCTAACGGTACGGTAGATATGAGCATAGATTATGCTACAAACTATTCTTACTACACATGGGTCTGGGTTGATTGGAACAATGATTTTTCATTCAGCGATGACGAGCTGGTTTATTCTCCAACGAGTACTATTAGCAGCGGAACCCTCAATATTTCGTTCAATGTACCTTCTACGGTTTCTCTTGGTGATTATCGTATGAGAATACAAGGTGCAGATGGCAGTAGTAAGAAGAATCCATGCTATACAAGTACTTATTCCTACTTGGTCGATTACACTTTGCGTGTGCTTGAGGCACCGAGCTGTACGCCTGCAGGCAACGTGGCTGTGGCACCTGAACACATCACATCCAACACGGCAGTCGTCAGCTGGACCAACAACAATGGTAGCGATGCCACGTACACAGTAAAACAAGGCGAAACAGTGTTAACTACTACGGCAACTACCAGTTATGAGCTCACTGGTCTGACTGCTGCTACCACATATCCCGCCGGTTCTTTTACAGTCACATCTAACTGCGATGAGGCTATGGTCGTGAATGTGCCTGCCTTTGTCACCGCGTGCGAGGCCATCACCACCTTCCCGTGGAGCGAGAATTTTGAGGATCGTACCGCTGGCAATTTCTCTGACATTTGCTGGGTGAACGAGCATATCTCAGGTTCCGGAACAAATATCTTTAAGGTGTACACTTCCACCAACGGCACTAACAGCACTCACCAACTGCAATTGCCTGACCAGAGTGCTGGAACTTTGACCAAACTAAGACTTCCCCAAATGAATCTACCGAGTGCAGGCTATCAATTTGTCCTTGATATATATCGTACCACAAACACCTATTCAACTAATGATCATCTTGCCGAAGGTGTACATGTTTATGTTAGTACAAATGGTGAGATTGAGGGTGCCACAGAATTGGCCTTTGTGCCTCGTCACATAGCGGGTAGCAACAGCTTAATACCTTCGGAACAATCTGCTGGTTGGTACACCTATGAGATTCCAATTGGAGTCAGCGGAAACTGCTACATCATCCTGTGTGGCGTGAACCAATATGTCGCCTCTACTTATATGGACAACTTCGTTGTGGAGCAAGTTTCTGCTTGTAAGAAGCCCACCGCCCTTATGCTCGAAACGCCCTCTTCAGTAACCGCATACACAGCCACACTGAAGTGGACCAACGGTGCAGAAGGCCAGACCGCTTGGCAAATTGCCTACAGTACTGATGCTGATTTTGACCCGGCATCTGTTACTCCTGTAGATGTGACCACCAACCCGGCCACCATTGAGGGTCTGACACAAAACACCACCTACTACGCATACGTTCGCGCTAACTGCGGTACAGATGGTTACAGTGCATGGTGTACCAACAAGGCTCCCTTCACCACCGCCATCGCCTGCCCGGCTCCTACGGATCTCACTGTCGGCACCCCTGGCCCTAATTCTGTGGAGCTGAACTGGAAAAAGAACGGTGCCGAAACCGCTTGGCAGATTAGCATTGGAGATGAGAGTGATCTCATTGATGTTACCACGTCTAATGTCCAGACTATCCACACGGTGATTAACGGCAACCTCACCACCTTCATCAACTATACCCTCACCGGTCTCACTGCTGGAACCGATTACACCGTGAAGGTTCGCGCAAACTGCGGCAACACCGACGGTGTGAGCGAATGGAGCAATTCCGAGAACTTCACCACAGCTGCCAGCTGCCCGACACCGGTGCTTGTGGCTTCTGGCATCACCAACATTGCTGGCCATACCGCCGATGTGGCATGGACTGGCTTTGAACAGAACGACAGCTATGAAGTACACTACAGAACGGCTGAATATGTTGATGGATTCTCCGAGGAATTCGGCTCATCATTACCCACTGGTTGGACAAAATACGGAGGTCTTGTTAATGGTGTTGTTGAAGGCAACGCAGAATTGAACACCACGAGTATTTCAAGTCCCGCTTGGAGAATATCGACTTACGCATTTGGTAACTACAATTTGACTCTTAACATCTATGGTGGTAGTTGCAATAGATGGATTGTAACTCCAGGAATCACTCTGGCCAACGGCTCGGTTCTTAATTTCGACCTTGCATTGACTGACTATGGTAATTCTAATGCAATAGAAGATAATACAGCTCAATCTGACGACAGATTTGTCGTGCTGATTACCGACGATGATGGTGCTTCTTGGAATATCCTCCGCGAATGGAACAACAGCGGCTCGTCTTACGTCTATAATGACATCGCCACTTCTGGCGAAAATGTAGCCATTGACCTCAGCAACTATACAGGTGCTGTGAAGATTGCTTTTTACGGGGAATCTACTGTCGGCAGCAATGGTGACAATGATATCCACATCGACAATGTGATTATCGGAACTCCTGTTGCCGCCGGTGCTTGGCAGACCGAGAACGTCGCTGCTCCTGCCACTTCAACCACCCTTGCGAACCTTGATCCTGAGACCACCTACGAGGTGTATGTGACTGGCCATTGCGCTACGGGTGATGTCACTACTGACCCGAGTGCGACCCAGACATTCAAAACCACGGTGGCTTGTATCGCTCCCACTGGACTGGAAGTGACCGCCAATGGTGTGGATGCAACTTTCACTTGGGAAAGCGAAGTCGGCTCATACGAAATCGCTCGTGCCACCACTTCTGATGCCAATCCCAACGAGTTTGTAGTGGGTACGGCTGACGAGGAATCCTATGCCATGAATGATTTGGATTTGGGAGACTATTACCTTTGGGTGCGCGCAAATTGCGATGGAGAGGATAATAGCACTTGGTCCGGTCCAGTCAGTCTGCATATTGGCTACTGCTTGCCTGATCCCTCAAGTAGAGACGGCAAAGGTATTACCAAAGTGGTATTTGGTACAGGTGAAAATATCGTGAACAATGTTGATGAGACCAATGGCCTTCCGTCTTCTGCTCCTTATTATGGTGACTATTCTGCCATGGTTGGTGCTGTGCCTGCTGGCACGGAAGCGACAATTGATATAACATATAACACTTGTACTTCTTCTTGTTTCAATTATGGTACTCTTATTTGGGTGGACTGGGATAACAGTTTGACCTTCGAAGACGATGAGCTGGTTTTTGTCGGACAAAGTTCAACCGCAACCAATCCGTCAGGAGCACATACACTTAGTGCCACCTTTACTGTTCCCGTTGACCAAGCTCTTGGCAATTACCGTATGCGTATTGCTGGTGCAGATTCTTATTTTGACAGTTATATTAATGGTAATGCCACAGCTTATCATAGTGCTTGTTTCTCACATGGTTACACCGTGTGTCATGACTACACTTTGCAAGTTCTGGAGGCTCCTTCTTGTTTTGCTCCCACCGACCTTGCTGTGACCTACACCGGCGGTGACGAAGCCACCGTGTCTTGGACTTCCGAGGCCACGGCTTGGAATATCGATGTGAATGGCACCGTGACTGCTATTACCGAGAATCCTTACACGCTCAGCGGCCTTGAACTGGCTACCAATTATGCCGTGAAGGTGCAGGCAGTCTGTGATGCGGCAAACAGTGATTGGACCAATCCTGAGAACTTCTCTACCGACCTTTGTATGCCAGAGAATCAGTGCGAACTCACCTTTGTGCTCACTGATAGTTATGGTGACGGTTGGAATGGCAATAAAATTGAGGTGACAGATGTGGCAACAGGTAAAGTTCTGGGCCAGTTAGCCAACGCTAATGCAAACGGAGGAAGCGGTTGCAGTTCGGGTTGTGCAGAGACCGAAACTTATACATTGGCTGTTTGTAATGGACGCGAAATCCAATTCTCTTGGGTGAGCGGTAACGATCCGTATGAGACCTCTTACACGGTTTATGACTTGAACGGTAACGAGATTTTCTCCGGCAGCGGCGTTATGAGCGCACCGGTGAACTACACCGTGAACTGCGCTTCTTGTGCTCCTGTCACCGAACTTGAGGCCTCTGTCAACGGCTTTGACGTGACGCTGACTTGGGAACCCGGTGGTTCAGAAACCGACTGGGCAATCAGATACCGCGAGGAAGGTACAGCTGACTGGAATGAGGATATAAATGATGGTTCCGAGTATGAGATCGCTGGCCTGCTTCCGGGTGACTATGAGGCAGAAGTGCGCGCTCTATGCGGTAGCAGTGTGACCAGCGGTTGGACTTCCACCACGTTCACCGTGGAATGCCCCAACTACTCTGGCGAGGAAACTGTTTCGATTTGCGCCGATAGCTATGAATGGAACGGCGAAACCTACACGACCAGCGGTGACAAGCAAAAGCACTTTACACTTGCTAACGGTTGTGACAGTCTGGCCACCCTTCACTTGACGTTGAAGAGCCCTAGCGCTTTCAGCGACGTAACGACCGTATGTGCAAATGAGTTCCCTACCACGTTCCATGGCGTCCAATTCTCGCAAGCAGGCACACAAACCTTCACCATTCCCAATTCAGTGAATTGTGACAGTGTGGTGACCCTGACTGTGAACGTGAAGCAACCCACTTCTTTCAGCGATGTAACGACCGTATGTGCAAATGAGCTGCCTACCATGTTCCATGGCGTCCAGTTCACAACTGCAGGTACGAAGACCATCACCCTTACCAATTCGGTGAATTGTGATAGTGTGGTGACCCTGACCGTGAATGTGAAGCAACCCACTTCTTTCAGCGATCAAACGACCGTCTGTGCAAATGAGCTGCCTATCACGTTCCATGGCGTCCAATTCACAACCGCAGGTACGAAGACCCTCACCCTTACCAATTCAGTGAATTGCGACAGTGTGGTGACCCTGACCGTGAATGTGAAACAACCCACTTCTTTCAGTGATGAAACGACCGTCTGTGCAAATACGCTGCCCATTACGTTCCATGGCGTCCAATTCACGGAAGCAGGCACAAAGACCCTCACCCTTACCAATTCAGTGAATTGCGACAGTGTGGTGACCCTGACCGTGAATGTGAAGCAACCCACTTCTTTCAGCGATGTAACGACTGTATGTGCAAATGAGCTGCCTATCACGTTCCATGGCGTCCAATTTACAGCCGCAGGTACGAAGACCATAACCCTTACCAATTCAGTGAATTGCGACAGTGTGGTAACGTTGACTGTGAACGTGAAGCAACCCAGCTCTTTCAGCGATGAAACGACCGTCTGCGCTAACCAACTTCCTTACACGTTCCATGGCGTCCAATTCACAGCCGCAGGTACGAAGACCATAACCCGTACCAACTCAGTGAATTGTGACAGTGTGGTGACCCTGACCGTGAACGTGAAACAACCCACTTCTTTCAGTGATGCAACGTCCGTATGTGCAAATGAGCTGCCTATCACGTTCCATGGTGTCCAGTTCACGGCAGCGGGTACACGGACCTTCACCCTTACCAATTCAGTGAATTGTGACAGTGTGGTGACCTTGACCGTGAACGTCAAGCAACCCACCACGGGTGTTGATAAGGTGGAAGCTTGCAACACCTTCACTTGGATCAATGGCCAAACGTACAACCAGAGCATCTCCGGTCCGACTTACACATTGACCAACGCTGCTGGTTGCGACAGTGTGGTTACGCTGAACCTGACCATCTACAAGTCTGTTACCGTGGAGTTGTATGATACGGTTTGCGAGGGCAATGCCTACAACAACAATGGAATCTACATCCGTATGTTGGATATTGTGGAAGGCGACCACGATTATACGTTTGATCACCAGACGACTCATCAATGCGACAGCACCGTGGTTCTCCACCTGCATGTTGATATCTGTGACGAGTCCTGCGGTCAACCGATTGAGGATATCGACCATAACAGCTACGCTACCATGCCGGTGCACCGTGTGTGCTGGATGACCTCCAACCTCCGCACCACTCGTTACGCTGATGGAACGAATATCCCGTTCGCTATCGTGTACTCTTATCCGTATGATCCGAACAACACGGATAACTTGGAAACCTTCGGCAGACTCTACAACTGGACTTCCGCTTCCAAGGCCGTTGGAACGCCTCTGCAGGGTGTTTGTCCTGATGGCTGGAGACTCCCGACACAAGCCGAGTTCGATGAGCTGAGCCTGTATTTCACTGAGTCACAGCTTCGTTCAACCGATAACTGGCTCCAGAATCCGGGTACCAACGAGAGTGGCTTCAACAAGCAGCCTGGTGGTTTCTACAATGGCACAACTGGCAAATGTGAGCGTTTGGGTGCTGCTGCGCACTTCTACACCGCTGATTTCCAAGCCACTGGCGTGACCTATCAATACACGGAGTATTATTGTGATGGTGTCCTTTACGATGTGACCAACAATCCGCAGGACGGCCGCAGCATCCGCTGCGTCAGAGATCTCATTAGCCAATAATAGAGACTCCCATTATTCAAGTAAACGCCATGACAGTTTGCGCTGTCATGGCGTTTTTGTTTTCACCCCTAAGCTTTTAAGCTTCTAAGCTCCTAAGCCAAAAAAATTGTATCTTTGCACGCTTATAATAATATTGTATATGGACAGAGTTGTTAGCGGTATCCGGCCGACCGGATTCTTACATTTGGGCAACTATTTCGGTGCCCTCAAGAATTTTATCAAGATGCAGGAAGAGAACGATTGCTATTTCTTCATTGCTGATTATCACTCTCTTACTACGCATCCGACCCCGAAGGACCTACAGGCCAACGTCAAGAATATCCTCATTGAATATATCGCCGCCGGTCTCGATCCGGAGAAGGCCACCATCTATGTGCAGAGCGATGTGCCGCAGGTGTGCGAGCTTTCGTTGCTGCTTTCCATGAATGTTTACATCGGTGAGCTGCAGCGCGTGGCCTCCTTCAAGGAGAAGGTGCGTCGCCAGCCCGACAACGTGAACGCCGGTCTGCTGAACTATCCGGTGTTGATGGCCGCCGACATCCTCTTGCACCACGCCGACAAGGTGCCCGTGGGCAAGGACCAGGAGCAGCATCTGGAGATGACCCGCGATTTCGCGCAGCGTTTCAACCGGATTTACAAGAATGAATATTTCAAGCTGCCTGTGGCATATAACTTTGGTGGCGAATTGGTGAAGATTCCCGGTTTGGACGGTTCCACCAAGATGTCCAAGTCCGACAACGAGAACTCCTGCATCTATCTGGCCGATGCTCCCGAGGTGATTCGCAAGAAGGTGATGAAGGCCGTTTCCGACAGCGGTCCCTCAGAGCCGGGTCAGCCCAAAACGCAGGCGGTGGAGAACCTTTTCCAGCTGATGAAGGCCGTTTCTACCCCTGATACGTTGCAGTATTTCGAGGATCAATACCAGAACTGCGCCATCCGCTACGGGGATATGAAGAAACAGCTGGCCGCCGACATGATTGCTTTCGTGCAGCCGGTTTATGAGCGCATCCAGGAACTGCGCACCCAGGACGATTACATCCGCAAGGTGGCCCGCCAGGGTGCTGAAAGAGCCCGCGAGAGCGCGGCCAAGACCGTGCGCGAGGTGCGTGAGATTATCGGTATCAAATCTTTCTAACCGTCAAAAATGTCGTTACTTACACAGTATCCGCTTTGGCTGGCGATTTTCGCCATACTGTTGGGTGTCGGGTACGCCCTGTTCCTCTATTATAAGAACGAGAATGTCGTTTTCGAGAAGCGTTCCCGCATTGTGATGGCCTCCCTGCGCGGGGTCGCCATGGCGTTGCTCGCTTTCCTCCTGCTTGCGCCCATGCTCAAGATGATCCGCAAGCAGACCGACAAGCCGGTGATTATCTTTTCGATAGATAACAGCGAATCCATCAAGTCGGGGAAGGAGGGTGCCTACTACACCTCCGAGTACCCGAAGCAATTGCAGAAGGTCATCAGCGAACTCAGCAAACAGTATGACGTGGATGCCTATTTGGTGGGCGATGAAAACCAGTTGGTGGACAACGGAAGCGTGAATGTCGATTTTTCCGACAAATCCACGAACCTTTCCTCGCTCTTCGACGACATCAACCTGCTTTATGCGAACCGAAATGTCGGGGCGGTGGTGATGCTCTCCGACGGTATCTATAATATCGGCTCGAACCCTTATTATGCCGCCCAGAAGGTCTCTTTCCCGGTCTATACGGTTGCGCTCGGCTCCGATGAGCAGGCCACGGACCTCTTCATCGCTGACATCGTTCACAACAAGGAGGTGCTGAAGGGTAACCGTGCACCCGTGGAGGTGAAGATTCAGGCGGGCAAGTTGGCCGGCAAAACCGCCAAACTCACCATCTCCGACGACAAAGGAGAAGTGTTTTCCAAAACACTTCAAATATCCGGCAATCAATATTTTGAGACTGTCTCTTTCTTGGTGGACGCCACGCAGCCTGGTCTGAAGAAGTTCAGGGTTGACCTCGATGAATTGGATGGTGAGATTACCCACAAGAACAACCACGCGCAGTTCTTCATCCGCGTGATTGAGTCGAAAGACAAGATTGCCATCGTATACGACGCGCCGCACCCCGATGTGGCCGCCATCCGTTCCGCGTTGGAACTCTCAGACAACTATGATGTTGTCGTGAAGTCTGTGGACGAGTTCAAGGAAAATCCTTCCGAATTCGGATTGGTGATCCTGCACCAGCTGCCGTCTCACAAACATCCTGCCTCAGGGCTGTTGTCGCAGATTCGCCAAAGTGGCGTTTCCTCGCTCTTCGTCCTCGGCACGCAGACTGATTTGAACGCTTTTAACGGGTTGAACACGGGCTTGCAGGTCACGCAGAACAAGAACATGACCAACAACGCCACGCCGGCCTACAACAGCAATTTCATGCTCTTCTCTTTCTCGGAGGAGGCGCAGCAGTTGCTCCCCATGCTGCCGCCGTTGCAGTCGCCGTTCGGTACCTACAAGGCGGCGGTTTCTTCCAATACCTTTATGAGCCAGCGGATTAGCGGAGTGGAGACTAAATACCCGCTTTTCCTGTTCAACGACGTGAACGGCGCGAAAACGGGGGTGATTTCGGGCACGGGCATTTGGTCGTGGAAGGTTTATGACTACGTGAACACGCAAAACCACGATGCATTCAACGAGATAGTGAACAAGACCGCGCTTTTCTTGGTGGCCAAGAATGACAAGAGTCCGTTCCGAGTGCGCCACAACGCTGTCTTCGCCGAGAACGCGCCTGTGGAGTTCTCCGCCGAGCTCTACAACGAGAGCCACGAGTTGGTGAACACCCCCGATGTGAAACTGACCATCAAGGGCAGCGGCGACACCTCCTACGATGCGCAGTTCTCCAAACAGAATAACGCTTACTACCTGAATATGGGTGAGTTGCCGGTGGGTACCTACACTTGGACCGCCAAGACACAGCTCGGAAACAAGAGTTATGAGAAGAGCGGCACCTTCTCCGTGCAGGAGATCTTCGTGGAGACCGCCAACCTCGTTGCCGACTTCGACCTGCTGAAGAGCATTGCGCAGACCAGTGGCGGTAAATTCTTCAACCGTAATGAGTTGGAGAAAATAGTGAAAGAAATCAAGGCTAACGACAATATCAAACCCGTGGCCTCCTACCAGAAGAAGTACTCCATGTTGCTGAATTCTCCGTGGTATCTCGCGGCGATTGTGCTGCTGTTGGGGATTGAGTGGTTCTTGAGGAAGTGGTACGGAGGGTACTAGAGGTAAGAGGTAAGAGGTAAGAAGTAAGAGGTAAGAAGTAAGAAGTAAGAGGTAAGAAGTTTAACGTTATATCATCAAAAATATCAAAGAAATGTCAGAAAAAATTTTATCGAAAGTGAAACCCGGTGTGGTTTATGGTAAAGATTTGCAAGAAATCTTCCGTATTGCAAAGGAAAACAAGTTCGCTCTTCCGGCTGTGAACGTGGTCGGCACCGACTCTATCAATGCTGTGATGGAAGCTGCTAAGGCGGTGAATTCTCCCGTGATGATCCAATTCTCTAATGGCGGTGGCGTTTTCTGTGCTGGTAAGTCTCTCAGCAACGACGGTCAACAAGCGGCTATCCAAGGCTGTATCTCCGGCGCTATGCACATCCATCGCATGGCCGAGATGTACGGCGTGCCCGTGGTCGTTCACACCGACCATGCCGCCAAGAAACTCCTTCCTTGGATCGACGGTCTCTTGGACGAAGGCGAAAAATACTATGCGGCACACGGCAAACCGCTCTTCAGCTCTCACATGCTCGACCTCTCCGAAGAGCCTTTGAAAGAGAACATTGAGATCTGCAAGAAGTACTTGGCTCGTATGGCGAAGTTGGAAATGACCCTCGAAATCGAGCTCGGTATCACCGGCGGCGAGGAAGATGGCGTGGACAACACCGGCATCGACAGCGCACGTCTCTACACACAACCCGAGGATGTAGCTTACGCTTACGAAGAACTGAGCAAGATCAGCCCGAACTTCACCATCGCTGCCTCTTTCGGCAACGTGCACGGTGTTTACAAACCCGGTAACGTGAAGTTGGAGCCCATCATCCTGCACAATTCTCAGGAATACATCCAGAAGAAGTTCAACACTCAGCCGAATCCCGTGAACTTCGTGTTCCACGGCGGTTCCGGTTCAGAACCCGCCAAGATCAAGGAAGCCATCAGCTACGGCGTCATCAAGATGAACATCGACACCGACACGCAATGGGCATTCTGGGAAGGCGTGATGAACTACTACAAGAAGAACGAGGCTTATCTGCAAGGCCAGATCGGCAACCCCGAGGGCGAGGACAAGCCCAACAAGAAGTACTACGACCCGCGCCAAGTATTGCGCGAGGGTGAGAAGTCCATGGTCGAGCGTCTGAAAGTAGCGTTCAGCGACCTGAACTGCATTGACAGACTGTAGTTGGCTTTTAGCTTTTAGCCTTTGGCTTTTAGCCTTTGGCTACTAAAAAGGCTATTCGTTTTTGACATTATCAAAACGAATAGCCTTTTTTATTGCAGAATGCCCAATATCTAACAGCTAACAGCTAACAGCCAATAGCCAAAAGCCAACAGCCAACAGCCAATAGCCAATAGCCAACAACTAACGGCCAAAAGCTGACCGGTATTTGGTCACATGCGCGATGGCCTCCTCCAGGGTCACCTCTTTCTCATCAAGGTGGGTGGGAATATAGCCCATCTCGCGGGACTTCTCATCGGAGAAGATGAAGTAGGTGCAAGTGCACTCGGCGCAGCATTCTCCATCGGGATTGAAGATTTCGCCGTGCACGATGGCGATATTGCGGCGTTGTTCCACCAGTTTGGCGTTCAAACGAATATAGGACCAGAGGGTACTCACCGGCTTGCGGTAGCGCATCTCCATCTTGGCGGTGACGCCGGAGGTCTGCAGTTGGTAGAAGACCACCCATCCGCAGATTTCATCCAGCAGGGTAGCTTGGATGCCGCCGTGCAACGTGTCGATCCAGCTCACGAAATTGGGGTTCGCCTTCCAGACGGACACCACCTGCTCGCCATCCCAGTAGAAGTGCATGTGCACGCCCATCGGGTTGTCCGGGTTGCATCCGAAACAGTTGTATCCGTGTGTATTTCCTATCCAAGGGTTGATGATTGCTCGCATTGTTTGGCTTATGGCTTATGGTTTATAGTTTAAGGTTTAAGGTTTAGTGGGGGTGTTATTCTTGCGTGACTTTGACACCGCAGACGGCCCATCGACTGCCGTTGGTGCTTGAAGGATTGTGGTAGCGCAGTGCGATGCGGAACTTCTGGTTGCCAATGGGACTCAATGACAGACCGTTACTCCAGTCGTAATTATTGTCTGGGTAATTGTTGAGGTTCGGGTTGAAAGCGGTCCAGTCGCTTTCGTTGAAGGCACCGCCGTCGTAAGTGGTGGAGTAATAGACCTGATAATAGGTGGCGAGGCCGCTGAAATGGATTTTGTGGTTGAGGAAAAGATTGGCGTTGGCTACGTCTCCGAGATCCATCTCAGGGGAGATGAGCCAGTCGTCGCATCCACTCTGGGCTGCATGATATAAAATATCGTAGGGCTCGTTGTTGTTGGCGGCGTGGAACTTCCATGCTTGGTTGTCGGGGTATTGTGACCATCCGCCGGTGGTAAGGCTGTTGGCATCGAAGGTGAAATTGCTCAACACCTCGGGTTCGGGTGCTGGTGTCGAGATCTGGATGTCATCCTTGGTGCGCAGGGTGAGCTGGTATTCGGAGTTGTAGATGCTCAGGATGCCGTAGAGACAATAGACCTTGCTGGCATCAATGATGGTGTTGCGGAAGTAGGCGTAGTTACTGGTGCGGACGGTTACACTGGTGCCGTTGAAGGTGACGGTGCGGTCGGTGGAGAAGTCGTTGTAGGAGAGGGGAAGTCCGTCGTCGGCGGGGTCGAACTTGCAGTTGTCGATCTTGACCAGGCAGTTGACGTTCTCAGAGGTGAGCTGGTTGACGCCCGTGACTTCGATAGGGTGGGCGATGAGCGGATTGTTAGGGTCGGGGAGCCCGTCCTTGCTGATGTAACGTGACAGGTCGGCGGGTGCAATACGGCCCACGGAGCCTTCATAGATCCAGCCTACCTGATGTTTGTTGTGGTAGTCGCCCACGACCAGCCCTTCGCAGTTCAGGTAGATAGTCTGTCCCACGGGGTAGTCGTTGTAGAGACTGGAACGGTCGATGGCGATCTCGATGCCGCCAGTCACATCCTGTATCGTGAGGTATTTGTAGCAGTTGCCGCCTTCGTCGGAACTGACGACCACTGCCTTCACGATGAATGTCTCGCCGTGATGACAGATGGAGTCCTGCGTGCCAGTACCCATGGAGGTGTGTATGGCCTTGATGTCGGCGATGGTCTTGTTGGCGGCAGGACCGTTATACACGGGGACGATGAGTTCGGGCTCCTCCCAGCGGTTGCAGCCGGAGAGGATAGCTGCGAATAGGGTTAGTATGATCGTTATTTTTTTCATATTTGTTTGATTTTCTATTTTATCTCAGGGCTCACTGCGTGCACCCTGGGTTGACATAGGTCGGGCTTACAGCCCTTGTTGGAAGGGGTTATTGTAGTAGACCTGTGATCTTGATGTCTGAGAGGTACCAGGAAGAGGGAGCGGTGGTGATGTGGAACATGAAGCGGAAGTTGGAGGTCTGGGCACCTTCGGGCAGGCTGATGAGCTCGCTCACGGAAGTGTTGGTGCCGGTGGTGGCGGTGAGGGGAAGCGGAATCCACATCGTTGTAGTTACATCGCCGGTGTAGTTAGGCGTGTAGAAGCACATCATGGTATTGGGGTCGAAACCTTGCGGGGCACGGTGTGTGAAACTCAGCTCGGGTTCGCTGGTGTTGTCCAAGGGGATGACTGGGGAGATCAAGTAATAGTCCTCGTTGGTCGCAGGATTGACGAAGAACCCGCTGAAGCTGGTGTTGACCATGGTTTGCCACGGGTTGCCGGTGCCGGTTTGGATCCAACCCTCGTTGAAGGCGTTGGCGTAGTTGACGTTGAAGACGGTCTGCCGTTCCACGGGTGCGGTGAAGTCCTCAAGATTGTTGAGATTGTTGATGACAATCTGCACGGTGTTGTTGTAGCGGGTGAGGATACCGGTGATGTTGCCAGTACCCATGGGCAGGATTTCACTCGCGAAATTGGCGTAACCGCTGGTTCTCAGGGTGATGGTGGTTCCGTCGGACATCTTGATGTCGTGACTGGTGCCACTGCTGCCGGGATCCGCGAAGGTGGCGATGCCAGCCTCTTTGAAGGTGGCCCCCTCTAAACGCACGAGACGGTTGTACATAGTGGACGGAATGTCGCTGGCTTTAGGAATGGTGGTCATCACGATCGGATTGGACACATCCGTAGGCACTCCGTCGGGGAAAATGTAGAGGTAGGTTTTGAAAGAGGGGATGGGCTGCATCTGGCCGTTGGCCCACAAGCCAAGTTGCGGAAGCTTACGGTAGTCGCCCAGCACCAGCCCGTCGCACTTCACGTAGATGCGCTGCCCGATTTGGTACTTGTGGAACAGTGCCTTGTTGTCGATCTTGATTTGGATGCCACCGGTCTCGTCCTCGATGTTGATGTACTTGTAGTTGTTGCCCCACTCATCTGAAGTGGTGACATATCCACAAATGATGATGTTGGACCCCATGGGGATAGAGTCGTAGGAATCCTCTGAGCCGATGTCATGCATGGCGAGCAGTTCGGCGATGGTGGTGTTGGCTTCGCCGATGAAGGTCGGCATGGGTGCCACATCCTGCTTTGTGTCGCATCCCTGCATCAGTAATGCAGCGAAAATGGCGATGATAAACAGATGTTTGTATTTCATTTTTTTATGTTTTTCTGAATTTTAATGATTGTGCCGTGTGTAGGGGCGAATAATTATTCGCCCCTACAGGATTCCGTAATTACATCTGGAAATTGATACCCAAATAGAACGTGGTGCCGAAGGCGTAATAGTATTTGTTGGCGTATTTGTTGACGTCGTAGTTGGTGTAGTCGAAGCGGTATTGCTCCCATGCGGTGGTTACCAGGTTCTTGTTGTTCAGCAGGTTGGTGATGCTGGCGTTGAAGCCGATGTTGTATTTGTGCTTGATACGCCATGATTTGCTCACAGAGACATCCATCGTAAACTGACCGGGCAGACGGGTCTGGTCGGCCACTTGGTGGTAGAGCGTGGAGTTCTCGTCCAGGGATCCGCGGGCGGTGGAGGTGCGGCGCTCGGGGTTCATGTCACAGTAGATCTTGTCGAACCAGTTGCAGTTGAGGTTTACCCACCAATAGTTGTAGTTGAACTTGATACCCCCGGTGGCAGCCACTTGCGGTGAACCGGCCACATGGTAATTCTTCCAATAAACGGTGCGCTCCATCTGTCCGTCGAAGTCGGTGCCGTTCTCTGCGTTCATGGAGACCTGAGCGCGGTCGGTGTAACGGTAGTCGCCCCAAGTGCCGGCCAGAATCAGGGAGAACATGCTGCCCAACTTGATCTCTGCACCCGCCTCAATGCCGAGGTAGCGTTGGTCGATGCCCGAAATAGCGTAGTTGACCATGCTGGAGAAGTCATCGTTGTAGAAGCTGATCACGCGGGAGGCATCGTTGATCTTCGTGGCAAAGGCGGTGATGCGCATCTTGATGATGGGGTAGTTCATCACATAGGAGAGGTCCCCGGCGAAAACTCTTTCAGACTTCAGATTGTTCACATATTTGTTATGAATACGCGGAGAGAGGAATGAGTTTAGGATGTTGGGGGCTTTTGTTTCTCCCAATCCGTTTAATACTATATAGTTACGTCCGTTGATTTTATACGTGACACCCATTCTGAGACCGTTGTCGGAGTAGAGTTTCACTTCTGACTTTCCGAGGGATTCGTCTGGGAATCGGCCATTCTGCATGTGGCCTATACGACAGAGTTGCGTGGCACCCAACTGCATTCCCAAGTAGAAGTCCCAGTGATTGTAGGTGGCTTTCACCAATCCCCAGGCTTTCATCTCAAACACTTGATAATTATAGTCGTAGCCGAACACATCCCCCTCATGCAGGGAGTCGCCCTTGTGCAGCAGGTCGTTGTACTGCACGTTCTGGTCCTCAGGGAAATCGCCTTCCGAGTATTTGTCGATGTCCAGCCAGTAGCTGCCGCCTAGGAGGTCAGCAATGGTTTTGTAGTTGTGCTGGTTCGTACCGCGTAGAGTAGCACCGGCGTAAAGTCTCCAGTTATCGTTGATGGACCAGTTGAGAGTAGTGTTCGCCCCGATATGATAGTGATCCGTCCGGCGGTTTTCAACCATGTATTGGGCTCGTTTGCCCTGCAATGCGGCCAGCTGGTTAACAAGGTAAAGCCTATCCCAGTTGATTTGGGTGTAAGATTGGTCGTTGTTCTGCCACAAGGCCAGCACGTCATAATAGGCTTGTGAGGTGTCTCCGTTGCTGATCTGGTAACTCGGAAGATAACGATAGTAGTCGGGACGCGGGTCTTGGGCATCGTACCAGTTGAGGGAGGTGGTGTTGTTGAAACCGAAAGTGGAGATCAGGTTGGTCTGCACGATGAGTTTGTTGTTGGCGGGCGTGAAGTTGTGGGTGAGCAGGATGACCGGCTCGCAGACCGTGCGTACGCGCGCGTTGCGCTGCTTGCCCTGGTACCAGCCCCAGTTGGCGTTGTAGTAGTGGTTGTCGAGCAGGTCGTAGGCCTCTTGCACGGAACTTGACTGCATACCACGCTGTTGATAGTTGGTGAAGGCTGACAGATTGAGCCAGTGCTCGCTGTTGATCTTCTTCTCGGCCGCCACGAATCCGGAGAAACTGGTGTAGGAGGTGCCGTCCACGTAGGCGAGACCATTGCCGAAACGCGACGACAGGGAGGCTGTGAACGCCCAGCCTTTTTTCGTGAGACCGGTACTGTAGGTCACCATCATGCGGTTGGTGTAGGTGCGGTCCGCCAGGGAATAGGTGGCGCGCAGCTGCTTGCGGAAATTGCTGGCCCGCACGTTGTAGTTGATGGCACCGCCAATGTCGCCGAAGTCAAACGGCACTTCGTTCAATCCGCTGATGCTCTCAGGATAACGGAAAATGTGGTTCAGTCCACCCCACATCGAGTAGGTGGCGCGGCCTGTTATCAGACTGCTCATGTCATAACCGTTCAGAAAGACATCTTCGTAACGGTTGTCATAGCCACGAGGCTTGAAATATGCGATACTGAAGGCGTAGGAGGTGTTGTTGGTGTATACGTCACGGCTGCTGTGCAACAGGCTCGGGACGTAATTGCTGCCACCATCGTCGTTGTCTTCATCTTCTTCAATAATGGCAGTTAAGGATTCCGCATTGTCATCCCTTTCGGGTGTGGCGACCTCCTCTTGTTGCTGTTTTTTCTTGCTTTTCTTGTCTGTTTTCGCATCCTGCGCCCATACGTTGCCGCAAAGGAACAGGGCTAAAACCGCCAATAGTAATGCTTTTCTCATATTAATAGAAGCTTATATTCCAATATAAATAGAAACGGCAAATGTATAAAATTTGAGAAAGCTACTGAATGTTGTTGATAAATTATGATAATTTACCCGATTTGAAAATTTTGTATTTTTGCCCCTTTGGAATTATACAAATGAAATATAAGATTATGAAAAAACAGTTATCCCTGATCTCCGTGTTTTTCGTGTTTCTGGCCATGGGCTTCGGCGATGCTGCCGGACAGCTGGTCTCGGTGGTGCAAGAGGCTTTCAAGGTCTCGCCGTTCACTGCTTCGCTGGTATCCCTGTGTGGCATGATCATGT